>ERZ827440.186-NODE-186-length-97649-cov-7.846753_pt1 | contig 97649 bp, 82 predicted proteins | sample MGYA00519774_ERZ827440 | MGnify/ENA primary metagenome ERZ827440 (study PRJEB31778, sample SAMEA3449302) | human gut metagenome | biome: human gut; feature: human-associated habitat; material: faeces | place: United Kingdom | collected 2010/2012 ... | reverse complement strand
ACCGCGTAGCAGGTCGGGGTGGAAGAGAAGCGCCCAGCCTTTGGGCTGGAATTTCACGCCCCGATTGTCGAACCCGACGCACTGCCCCGGAGCGAGGAAGACGAGCGTCCCCTCCTGATAGTCGTAGGTGCGACGGCCGTACTGGATATCGCCGCACTTGACATCTTTGAGAAATACCGTGTAGAACCCCACGCAGAACCGGACGCGCTCGCAGAGCGGACACTGCGAAAAGTCGATGACGCTGACGAGCGGGTGCAGCGTCGGATAGTGCACCAGATCGTTATACTGTTCGACACGATCCAGTTTCAATACGTTCTCCATGATCGCGGCATTTTGAGACCTTCGCAAAGTTACGCATTTTTTCGGTTTTTACGCGACAACCGTAATAATGGTAAGACAATCCGTGATCCGTATAACGGACCGGAAGTGCCGATGCGCTATTTTTGCAGTGTCGGAACCGAAGGCGTCGCCGGACTTGCGCCCGAAGACGACGGAACCGATCGAAAAAACGAACCTTTTCGTTAAGCCGAGTGCAGAGCCGAATTTGTTCGGGCTATGCCGAGGCGGGAAAAGGAACACGAATGTGAACCTTTTCGTTAAGCCGAGTGCAATCGAGTTTACTCGAATTGCCGAGGCGGGAAAACGAAAAACGAAATTCAACGATACGATGAAAAGAATCTGGATGACGACATTCCTGTCGCTGACATTGTGCGCAGGCCCCTGCGGAGGGCGGGCCCGCGCGAACGACAACCCGCCGCAGGAGAAGACCGCGAATCCCAAGGTCTACCTGACGCGCACGATCACGCCCGAGGCGCTGGTGCGCATCTACGAAGCGCTCGGCCGCGAAGCCACGGGGCGGGTGGCCGTCAAACTCTCGACGGGCGAACCGGGCGGACACCACTTCCTGCAACCGGCGCTCGTCGCACCGCTGGTACGCAAGGTCGGCGGCACGATCGTCGAGTGCAACACCGCCTACGGCGGCGGACGCGCCCGCACGGCCGACCATCTCAAAGCGGCTGCCGACCACGGCTTCACCGCCATCGCCGCGGTCGACATCATGGACGCCGAGGGCGAAACGGCGCTTCCGGTCGAGGGCGGACGGCACCTCGCGGAGGACTACGTGGGCAAAAACTTTCTGAACTACGATTTCACGGTCGTGCTGTCGCACTTCAAGGGGCACGCGATGGGCGGCTTCGGCGGCGCGATCAAGAACATCTCGATCGGCATCGCCTCGTCGGCGGGCAAGGCGTGGATCCACTCGGCCGGCAAGACGAAAAACGCCGCCGAGATGTGGAGCGCCCTGCCCCCGCAGGACGACTTCCTGGAATCGATGGCCGAAGCGGCCAAGGCCGTCGCCGACCATTGCGGGGAGCGGATCCTCTACATCAACGTGATGAACAACCTCTCGGTCGACTGCGACTGCGACGCCCACCCTGCGGCACCCGAAATGGGCGACATCGGCATCCTCGCCTCGACCGACCCCGTGGCGCTGGACAAGGCCTGCGTCGACCTGGTCTACGCATCGGACGATCCCGGCAAAGTCCACCTGATCGAGCGCATCGAGTCGCGCCACGGCACCCATACGCTCGACCACGCGGCCGCGATCGGGCTGGGCGATCCCGATTACGAACTGATCGACATCGATAATTAAATCCGCACAGAATGATGAACGACATCGTAAGAGTAGACCACGTCTTCGACTACAACGACTCGCTGGGCTGCGAGACGCTGCATCCGCTCGTCAGCGTCATCGACTTCTCGGAAGTGCGACCCATCCGCTCCTCGCTGCGCTCCTTCGGCGTCTACGCCATCTTCCTCAAAGACGTGAAGTGCGGCGACATGATCTACGGCCGCCAGACCTACGACTATCAGGAAGGAACGCTCGTCTGTCTCGCACCCGGACAGGTCTTCGGCGCGAAGGACGACGGGCAGCTGCGCCAGCCCAAAGGCTGGGCGCTTCTCTTCCACCCCGACCTGCTACGCGGTACGCAGCTGGGGCGCAACATCCGCAACTACACCTTCTTCTCCTACGAGGTACGCGAAGCGCTCCACCTCTCGGAGCAGGAGCGGCGCACGATCCTCGACTGCCTGCACAACATCCGCCACGAGTTGCAGCACGCCATCGACCGCCACAGCCGCACGCTCGTCGTGAACAACATCGAGATGTTCCTCAACTATTGCGTGCGCTTCTACGACCGCCAGTTCATCACGCGCAGCGACGTGGCGGGAAAGGATATTCTGGCGCGCTTCGAACGCACGCTCGACGACTATTTCCTCTCCGACAAACCCCAGACCGAAGGGCTGCCTACCGTGCAGTACTGCGCGCAGGAGCTCCACCTGTCGGCCAACTACTTCGGCGACCTGGTCAAACGCCTGACGGGAAAGACGGCGCAGGAGCACATCCGCCTGCGGCTCATCGATGCGGCCAAGGAGCGCATCGCCGACCCCGCGCGCTCGATCGCCGAGGTGGCCTACGAACTGGGATTCAAATACCCCGCGCACTTTACCAGACTCTTCAAGAACGTGGTCGGTTGCACTCCCAACAGGTACAGAAACATCAACTGACGCATTGCGCAACCGGCTGTCCGGCCGACTGTTCCGAGCGGTAAAAATGGTAAGAATCTCCGTAATCCGTCTATCGTCCGGCATGATCCGCCGCCCTATCTTTGCAGATGAAACGCTGGTCGGGAGGCACCGACCGGCAGACAAACGACAAGAACCATGAAAACGAAAACGATTCTTCTGACGCTCACCACCCTCTTCGCTGCCGCCGAGAGCGGCGACGCCCAAACGGCGCCGAACGATAAAAAAGTGCTGGTGGCCTACTTTTCCCACAGCGGCAACACGCGCGCCGTGGCCGAACGGATCGCTGCGGCCACGGGTGCCGATCTCTTCGAAATCGTCCCGCAGAAGCCCTACCCCGCGGAGTACCGCGCCGTCGTCGATCAGGCCAGGCGCGAGATCGCCGCGGACTACCGTCCGGCGCTGAAAACCGACCTGCCCGACGCCGGGCGATACGACGTGATCTACATCGGTTCGCCCTGCTGGTGGTCGACCGTCGCACCGCCCGTCGCGACCTTCCTCGCAGCGCACGACTTCACGGGCAAGACCCTCATCCCCTTCATGACGCACGAAGGGAGCCGCATGGGCCGCAGCGAAGCCGACATCCGACGGCTCTGCCCCGGCGCGACCGTGCGCAGCGGCGTCCCCGTCCGCGGCAGCGGCGCAGCGCAGGCCGACCGCGAAATCCGACAGCTCGTCGAGGCGGCCGGACGCTGAGTGCGGACGGCACGCCGACGGTCGGAACCGCACGGGCGAATGCGAGTCGCAGTCCGCCGCGCAGGGCGGCAGACGTTGGAGAGCCCACCGAAATCCGACGAAGGCCATTTTTGCGGACAAACACAAAAACACATAAAACGACCGTTGGAAATACAGTCAACGCATCGGTCGTCATCCGGATTTTCCTATCTTTGCCCCTGAACGGAAAACAACGAACAACCAAAACCGAATCGAATGCTACGCAAACTCAGAATCGCAGCGGCCGTCGTCTGCTTCGCGCTCGTCACGCTGCTCTTTCTCGACTTCACCGGCACGCTCCACGCATGGTTCGGCTGGCTGGCGCGCATCCAGTTCCTGCCGGCCCTGCTGGCCGTGAACGTCGGCGTCGTAGCGGCGCTCGTCGTCGCCACGCTGCTTTTCGGCCGCGTCTACTGCTCGGTCGTCTGCCCGCTGGGCGTGATGCAGGACGGCGTGTCGTGGGCGGCGGGCAGACACCGGAAGAACCGCTTCCGCTACTCGCCCGCGAAAACGGCGCTGCGCTACACCGTGCTGGCCCTCTTCATCGCCGCACTCGCGGCAGGCATCGGCTCACTGGTCGCACTGCTGGCCCCGTACAGCGCCTACGGCCGCATCGCGCAGAACCTGCTGGCTCCGCTCTGGGGCTGGGGCAACAACCTGCTGGCCTACTTCGCCGAACGCATCGACAGCTACGCCTTCTATCGCACCGACGTCTGGGTGCGCAGTGCGGCGACCTTCGCCGTAGCGGCCGCTACTTTCGCCCTCATCGCCGTGCTGGCCTGGCGCAACGGCCGCACGTGGTGCAACACCGTCTGTCCCGTGGGTACGGTGCTGGGCTTCCTCGCGCGCTTCTCGCTGCTGCGCCCCGCGATCGACACCGAAAAGTGCGTCGGCTGCAACCGCTGCGCACGCAACTGCAAGGCGTCGTGCATCGACGTCGAACACCACCGGATCGATTACAGCCGCTGCGTGGTCTGCATGGACTGCATCGACACCTGTCACAAAAACGCCATCGCCTACGAACTGCGGCCGAAAACCCGCAAGCCGGCGAAGGAAGAGAAGAGAGAGTCGGGAAGAGAGGAGAACCCCGCCGGTCTTTCGCGCCGCAGTTTTCTGTCGCTTACGGGCATATTCGCCGCACACACGGCTCTCCGTGCACAGGAGAAGCTCACCGACGGCGGGCTGGCCGTCATCGAACAGAAAAAAATTCCCCGCCGTGCGACGCCGATCGTCCCGGCCGGCGCCGCGAGCCTGCGCAACATGGCGCACCACTGCACCGGCTGCCAGCTCTGCGTGGCCGTCTGTCCCAACGGCGTGCTGCGGCCCTCGGAAAAACTCACGTCCCTGATGCAACCCGAAATGTCCTACGAACGCGGCTACTGCCGCCCCGAATGCACGAAGTGCTCCGAGGTCTGCCCCGCAGGAGCGATCCTCCCCGTGACGGCGGCCGAGAAGTCGTCCGTGCAGATCGGCCATGCCGTCTGGATACGTGCCAACTGCGTACCCCTGACCGACGGCGTCGACTGCGGCAACTGCGCCCGCCACTGCCCGTCGGAGGCCATCACGATGGTTCCGTCCGACACCGCCGATCCCGACTCGCCGAAGATTCCGGTCGTCAACACCGAGCGCTGCATCGGCTGCGGCGCCTGCGAAAACCTCTGTCCGGCACGCCCGTTCAGCGCGATCTACGTCGAAGGGCACGAACGCCACCGAACCATTTAACCCCCGAAACCCATGGAGACCAACGATAAGAAAGGCATGGCCCGCCGCGAATTCCTCAAACGGCTGGGCGTCGGCACGGCCGCCACGGCCGCCGCACTGACCGGATGCGATTCGCGCCGCAACGCCGCAACGGGCGACCGCACGGCACAGGGAGAAATTCCGACCGACCGGATGACCTACCGCACCAACCCCAAGACGGGCGAGAAGGTATCGCTGCTGGGCTACGGGTGCATGCGCTGGCCGACCCTCAGCGGCGGCAGCGCACGCGACGGCGCCGACGAGATCGACCAGGAGGAGGTCAACCGGCTGGTCGACTTCGCCATCGCCCACGGCGTGAACTACTTCGACACCTCGCCCGCCTACTGCAAGGGACGCTCGGAGCGCGCCACGGGCATCGCCCTCAAACGCCATCCGCGCGAAAGCTACTACATCGCCACCAAGCTCTCGAACTTCGCCCCCTCCACGTGGAGCCGCGAAGCGTCGATGGCCATGTACCGCAACTCGTTCAAGGAGTTGCAGGTCGACCGCATCGACTACCTGCTGCTGCACGGCGTGGGAATGGGCGGCGGAATGAAGGAGTTCGAAGCACGCTACATCGACAACGGCATCCTCGACTTCCTGCTCTCCGAACGCGAGGCGGGACGCATCCGCAATCTCGGATTCTCCTACCACGGCGACATCGCGGTCTTCGACCGCCTGCTCGCGGAGCACGACCGCTACCGGTGGGATTTCGTGCAGATCCAGCTCAACTACGTCGACTGGCGCCACGCCAAGGAGGTCAACACGCGCAACACCGACGCCGAATACCTCTACGGCGAACTGAGCCGCCGCGGTATTCCGGCCGTCATCATGGAACCGCTGCTGGGCGGGCGCCTGTCGAACGTACACGACCACATCGCCGCCAAACTCCGCCAGCGCCGCCCCGAGCAGAGCGTCGCTTCGTGGGCCTTCCGCTTCGCGGGATCGTTTCCCGGCGTGCTGACCGTGCTGAGCGGCATGACCTACATGGAGCACTTGCAGGACAACCTGCGCACCTTCTCGCCGCTCGACGAGCTGACCGACGCCGACCGCGAATTTCTCGAAGAGACGGCGCAGGCGCTGCTGCGCTATCCGACCATTCCGTGCAACGACTGCAAGTACTGCATGCCCTGCCCCTACGGGCTCGACATCCCGGGCATCCTACTCCACTTCAACAAGTGCATCAACGAAGGACGGATGCCCTCGTCGTCGCGCGACAGCGCCTACCGGCAGGCACGGCGCGCCTTTCTGGTGGGGTACGACCGTTCGGTGCCGCGCCTGCGGCAGGCCGACCATTGCATCGGCTGCAACCAATGCGTGCCGCACTGTCCGCAGAACATCGACATCCCCGCGCAGATGCAGCGAATCGACCGCTTCGTCGAGGACCTCAAACAGAACAGGGAATTCTGACGGCCTATGGAATACCGGACATTGGGACGAACGGGGCTCCGCGTGAGCGCCGTGGCACTCGGCTGCGAGGGCTTCATGCACAAGCGGGCCGAAGAGGTGAAGGCCGATTTCGACTTCGCGATTGGACACGGCATCAACTTCGTCGACATCTACTCGTCGAACCCCGACCTGCGCGCCGACATCGGTGCGGCGCTCGAAGGACGGCGCGGGGAGTTCATCATCCAGGGCCACCTCTGCACCGTATGGGAGAACGACCAATACCTGCGCACGCGCGATCCGCAGAAGAGCGCCGACTCGTTCGAACGACAGCTGCGGCAATTGCGCACCGACTATCTCGACGTGGGGATGATCCACTACGTCGACGCCGAGGCCGACCTGCGCACGGTCTTCGACGGGCCGATCATCCGGCTCGCCCAGCGGCTCAAAGCCGAGGGGCGCATCCGCTCGATCGGTCTGAGCAGCCACAACCCCGCCGTGGCGCGCATGGCCGTCGAAACAGAACTCGTCGACGTACTGATGTTCTCGATCAATCCGGCCTACGACCTGCAACCCGCAAGCGAGGACGTCGACGCGCTGTGGGCCGACGAAAGCTATGCCCGCACGCTGCACAACGTTGATCCCGAACGCGAACGGCTCTACGAACTGTGCGAGCGCACGGGCGTGGGCATCGACGTGATGAAGGTCTACGGCGGCGGCGACCTGCTCAGCGAGGCGAACTCGCCCTTCGGCCGCGCACTGACGCCCGTGCAGTGCATCGAGTATGCGCTCACGCGCCCCGCCGTGGCGGCCGTCATGGTCGGCTGCAAGAGCCGCGCGGAGATCGAAGCGGCGCTGGCGTGGTGCGACGCTCCGGCCGCCGAACGCGACTACACTGCGGTGATGACGGGGCTGGAACGCTTCTCGTGGCGGGGACACTGCATGTACTGCGGCCACTGCGCCCCCTGTTCGGCGGGCATCGACATCGCGGCAGTCAACAAATTCCGCAACCTCGCGCAAGTGCAGGGCGAGATTCCCGAAACGGTGCGCGAACACTACCGCACGCTCGCGCACCACGCCTCGGAGTGCATCGGTTGCGGGCTGTGCGAACCCCGATGCCCGTTCGGCGTAGAGATCGTCGAGGCGATGCACCGCGCCGCCGAACGGTTCGGATACTGAAACGACAAACCATGAAACGAAACACGACCTTCCTGACCGACGACCAGCGGCTGCAACTCATCGACCTGCTGCATGTCGAAGCGTGCTCGTGCGTAATCCGCAACGGCGATGTGACCCGCATCTTCCGCGAACGGGGTGTGAAAGACCTCTACCGCCTGCTCGAAGAGGAGCCCGAACTGCTGGACGGCGCTTTCGTCGCCGACAAGGTGGTGGGTAAAGGCGCGGCGGCGCTGATGATTCTGGGCGGCATCGGCGAACTCCACGCCGACGTCATCAGCCGGCCGGCGCGGCTGCTGCTCGCCGCATCGCCCGTACACGTGAGCTACACGCTCGAAGTACCCTATATCGTCAACCGGACACGAACGGGGCAATGCCCCGTGGAGACGCTCTGCCGCGACTGCGCCACCGCCGCCGAAGCGCTGCCGCTGATCCGCAACTTTATCGAAGGACAAAAATGAAAGCCTTTTTCCACCCTATACTGACAGCCGCGCTGCTGTTCGCAGTTCCGGCCGCCGTCGCCGACGAGTTGCCCGACAGCGTGCGGCAGCGCCCCGTCTACCCGATCGAGGAGGTCGTCGTCACGGGCACGCGCAACGAAACCGACGTCCGCCTCCTTCCGATGACCGTCTCGGTGGTCGACCGCGCCGCGATCGAACGCAGCGGCCGGCAATCGCTGCTGCCCATACTCACCGAACAGGTGCCGGGGCTCTTCGCCACCGCGCGCGGGATCATGGGCTACGGAGTCTCGACCGGAGCGGCGGGCGGCATGTCGCTGCGCGGCATCGGCGGCGCACCACAGGCGGGGCTGCCGACCACGGGCCTGCTGGTACTCATCGACGGCCATCCGCAGTATATGGGGCTCATGGGACATCCGATCGCCGACGCCTACCAGTCGATGCTGGCCGAGCGCGTCGAAGTCGTACGCGGCCCCGCCTCGGTACTCTACGGTTCCAACGCCATGGGCGGCGTCATCAACATCGTCACGCGCAAGCAGCGCGAGGAGGGCATCCGCACCGACCTGCAAGCCGCCTACGGCTCCTACAACACGTTGCAGACCGAGCTGTCGAACCGTATCCGCAAGGGACGCTTCACGAGCGTCGTCACCGGCTCCTACAACCGCACCGACGGCCACCGCGCCGACATGGGCTTCGAACAGTACGGCGGCTACGCCAAGCTGGGATACGAGCTTTCGAGAGCATGGACGCTGTCGGGCGACGTGAACCTGACGCACTTCAACGCATCGAATCCGGGCGAGGTGACGGCGCCGCTCATCGACAACGACTCGCGCATCACGCGCGGACGGGCCTCCGCCGCCCTGGCCAACCGCTACGACCGCACGTCGGGCGCCCTGAGCCTCTTCTACAACTGGGGGCGGCACAAGATCGACGACGGCTATGCCGCGGGCAGCGAACCGCTCGACTACCGGTTCAACTCGCGCGACCGAATGCTGGGGGTGTCGTGGTACCAGAGTGCGCAGCTCTTCGCCGGCAACCGGCTGACGGTAGGCTTCGACTACTTCCACTTCGGCGGCGAATCGTGGAACCGGTTTCTCGACGGACACGAAGAGCCGCAGGTCGACAAGACGCAGGACGAGGTGGCCGGTTACGTCGACTTCCGACAGTCGCTCGGCACATGGCTGACGCTCGATGCGGGGCTCCGCGTCGACCGCCACTCCCATGTGGGCACCGAGTGGGTGCCGCAGGCGGGTGTCTCGTTCCACCTGCCGCGCAGCGCCGAGATCAAGCTCTCGGCCGGCAAAGGATTCCGCTACCCCACCATCCGCGAACTCTACATGTTCCGCCCCGCGAACCCCGACCTGCGTCCCGAGCGGCTGTGGAGCTACGAACTGTCGCTCTCGCAGCGGCTATGGGAGGGACGGCTCTCCTACGGCGTCAATCTCTTCTATATCGACGGCGAAAACCTGATCCTGCGTATGCCTGTCGACGGGCGGCAGATGAACGTCAACACCGGCCGGATCGAGAATGCGGGCGTCGAAGCCGAAATCGCATACCGCATCTCGGCGGCATGGAGCGTCGACGCCAATTACAGTTTCCTGCACATGGAGCATCCCGTGCTGGCCGCTCCCGAACACAAACTCCACGTCGGAGCCTCCTTCACGCAGGGCCGCTGGTCGGTCTCGACGGGCCTGCAATACGTGGAGGGTCTCTACACTTCGATCGTCGTCGGAGGGACGGGCAGCGACGCACAGGAAAATTTCATCCTGTGGAACCTGCGCGCAGGTTTCCGCATCTCGCGCAAATTGCGTATCTTCGTCGACGGAGAGAACCTGCTGGCGCAGCGTTATGAGATCAACGCCGGATTCCCCATGCCGCGTGCAACCGTGCTGGGCGGTCTGGACATGCACTTTTAACGAATTACTCGAAATACCGGAACTTTCATTCAACCATTCATAAAAAAGTGATATGCAAACGACTTCCGTAAAACTCTATTCGCTGGAATACAGCGAAGCGAAAACCTATCTGGCGGCCGCCCTCTTCCTCGCTGGCAACATCGTCCTGCCACAGCTCTTCCACACGATCCGTCTGGGCGGGCCGACATGGCTGCCGATCTACTTCTTCACGCTCGTGGGCGCCTACAAGTACGGCTGGCGCGCGGGGCTGCTCACGGCACTTGCGTCGCCCGTAGCCAACGCACTGCTCTTCGGGATGCCCGCCGCGGCGGCACTGCCCGCGATCGTACTCAAATCGGTGCTGCTGGCCGGCGCCGCAGGCTATGCCGCCGCACGCTTCCGCCGTGCGTTGCTCGCACTGCTGGCAGCCGTCGTACTCTTCTACCAGGCGGCCGGCACATTGGGCGAATGGGCCCTCACGGGTTCGTTCCACGCCGCCGTGCAGGACTTCCGCATCGGCCTGCCGGGCATGTTGCTGCAAATCTTCGGCGGCTGGGCATTCATCAATTTCATAATCCGCAAGTAAGACGATGCGCAAACTGGGATTCGGCTGTATGCGGCTGCCGCTCGCAGAGGCCGGTAACTTCAAGGCCGTGGACATCGCCGAGGTCGAACGCATGGTCGACACCTTTCTCGAACGGGGCTTCACCTACTTCGACACGGCCTACATGTACCACGATTTCCACAGCGAGTACGTCGTGCGCGAGGCGCTCGTCGAGCGTCATCCCCGCAACAGCTTCACACTGGCCACCAAGCTCCCGACGATGTTCCTCAAATCCGAAGGGGATCAGGAGCGGATCTTCGCCGAACAGCTCTCGAAATGCGGCGTCGACTACTTCGACTACTACCTGCTGCACAACCTCAACACCGCGAACTACCGCACCGTCGAGCGCTTCGACAGCTTCGCCTTCGCCGCCCGCATGAAAGCCGAGGGGCGTATCCGCCACGTCGGATTCTCGTTCCACGACAGCGCGGAGCTGCTCGACGAGATCCTCGCGGCGCACCCCGAAACGGAGTTCGTGCAGTTGCAGATCAACTACCTCGACTGGGACAATCCCAGCATCCAGTCGCACCGCTGCTACGACGTGGCGCGCCGTCACGGCAAGCCGATCGTGGTGATGGAACCGGTCAAAGGAGGTTCGCTGGCGACGGTTCCGCCCGCCGCCGAACGACTCTTCCGCGCCGTGCATCCCGACCTCTCGCCCGCCTCGTGGGCGATCCGCTATGCCGCGAGTCTGGACGGCGTAATGACCGTTCTCAGCGGCATGTCGTCGATGGCGCAGCTGCTCGACAACACGGACTACATGCACGACTTCCGACCGCTCGACGACGCCGAACGCGCCACGGTGGCCGAAGCCGTCAAAATCATCAACGATGCGATCGCCATCCCCTGCACGGCTTGCCGCTACTGTGTAGAGGGGTGTCCGAAGCAAATCGCCATTCCCGACTACTTCGCGCTCTACAACGCCGACCGCCAGTCGGTGAACCACCTCTTTTCGATCCAGCAGACCTACTACGACAACCTGGCCCAGACGCACGGACGCGCCTCGGAATGCATCGGCTGCCGCAAATGCGAACGCAGCTGCCCGCAACACCTGCCGATCGTCGACGATCTGAAACGGGTCGCAGCGACGTTCGAAACGGCCGGATAACCGGATAAAAACTGACGAATATGGCAAAAATCCTCTTTCTCGGAAACTTGGGCGTCGTGGAGATCGTCCTCATCGCACTGATCGTACTGCTGCTCTTCGGAGGCCGCAAGATTCCCGAACTGATGAAGGGCATCGGCCGGGGCATCCGCTCGTTCAAGGAGGGTGCCCGAGGCGACGGCGAGGAACCGAAGCAGAAGGAGTGACCGCACATCGGTGGAATCGGCACCGGCGGAAGAACGTTCCGCCGGTCGTTTCGTACGCCGCACACGAAGATGCGTCCCGGCCGGTTGCACGGGAACGGTCTGGTATCTATCCGTCAGTAGATCAACGGCGCCGCCGACCGATGGATTCCGGCAGGAAACGACATGCTCGCTTCCTGCCGTTCCCCCCCACTCCCGCGATCCGTTCTTCCACTGCGAACGAACTCGCCGCCGGAACTCCGCACCGGAAATTTCGCCGATTCGAAAAAATCGTTTACCTTTGCGTAAAACATCAGATGATACGATGAAATCATGTCCGAAAACGCCCCTTCGCAAACACTCGCTGGCCGATACGTTGGCCCAACGGCTGCAACGCCGTATCGCAGCGGGAAAATTCCGCACGGGCGAACGGCTGCCGACCGAATCGGAGCTGATGCGCATGTTCGGCGTCGGCCGCTCGACGGTGCGCGAAGCGGTACGGATGCTATCCGACCGGGGATTCCTGAACGTGCGACAGGGCGCAGGGACATTCGTCGCAGCCCCCGCAGCGTCCGATGCCCTCGTGGAGCAGCGGTTGCGTCGCGCCGATATCCGCGAGTTGGACGAAGTACGGAAAATTCTGGAAGCGGCCATTGTCGAACGCGCCGCCGCACGCCGCACGCCGCAGGACATGGAGCGGATCGAATCTCTGCTCGCCCAACGGGGCGAGGCCGCCGAAGCGGGCGACCTGGAACGGTGCATCGCCGCCGACATCGCCTTCCATGCAGCCATAGCCGAAGCCACGCACAACGAAATCCTGAGCGAACTCTACCGGACGACAACCGGCCACCTGCAAAAGGGATTCCGTCACATCTACCGCGACACGGCCTGTTTTCACGCCTCCCAACCGACGCACGCACGGCTGGCACGGAACATCGCCGACACCGACGTACAGCAGGCGCTCGACACGATCGCCGTCATTCTGGACGAACCCTGATCCCCCGCGATGGACACGCTCACGAAACCCATATCCGCACCGCGCCGGCGAACGACCGCCGACACGGTCTATCCGATCCTGCTGCTCATCAGCGTCACCCACCTGCTCAACGACATGATGCAGTCGGTGATTCCGGCGGTCTATCCGCTGCTCAAAGCCAAATTCGGTTTTTCGTTCGCCCAGATCGGTCTCATCACGCTCGTCTTCCAGATGACCTCCTCGATCCTGCAACCTTTCGTCGGCCGCTATGCCGACCGCCATCCGAGACCCTATTCACTGGCCGCGGGAATGTGTTTCACACTGGCGGGACTCTTCGCGCTGGCCCTCGCCCCCGGCTTCGCACCGATCCTTCTGGCCGTCGCACTCATCGGCTGGGGATCGTCGATCTTCCACCCCGAATCGTCGCGCGTGGCCCAGCTCGCATCGGGCGGGCGCAAAGGGCTGGCACAGTCGATCTTCCAGGTCGGCGGCAACGCCGGAAGCGCCTTCGGGCCGCTGCTGGCCGCGCTCGTCGTCATTCCCTACGGCCAGACCTCGATCATGTGGTTCGCCCCGGCCGCACTGCTGGCCATCGGCATCCTCCTCCGCATCGGCAACTGGTACAAACGGCAACTGACCGCCGCGACCGCCGCACCGGTAACCGCAACAGCCGCAGCAGCCGAATTGCCCCGCCGCAAGATCCGCCGTGCGCTGCTGATCCTCACGGTGCTGGTTTTCTCGAAATATTTCTACATCGCCTGCATGACCAACTATTTCACCTTCTTCCTTATGGACAAATTCGCCTTCTCGGTGCAGGACGCACAATACAGCCTCTTCGCATTCCTCGCGGCATCGGCCGCAGGCACGGTCATCGGCGGGCCGCTGGGCGACCGCATCGGACGGAAATACGTCATCTGGGGGTCGATTCTCGGAGCGGCGCCCTTCGCCCTGATGCTGCCCTACGCCGGATCGGGCGGTGCCGTGGCGCTGGCGATCCTCGTCGGACTGATTATCTCGTCGGCCTTCTCGGCCATCGTGGTCTACGCCACCGACCTGATGCCCGGCCGAGTGGGAATGATCGCCGGCCTCTTCTTCGGGCTGATGTTCGGACTGGGCGGACTGGGTTCGGCCTTCTTCGGCTGGCTGGCCGACCGAACCAGCATCGAATTCATCTTCCGCGTCAGCGCGCTGCTGCCCCTGATGGGGATCATCACGGGATTCCTGCCAGACGTCGAACGCAAACGATGATAAAACATGACAAACATAAACAGAAAAGCTATGGCAAACGTAATCGTACTCTTCGAGGTTACCCTCAAAGAGGGCCATTCCGACGCTTATCTCGCAGCGGCAGCGGCACTGAAACAAGAGTTGGTGCAGACCGATGGATTTCTCGGCGCGGAACGCTTCACGAGCCTTGCCTCCCCCGGCAAACTGCTCAGCAAATCCGAATGGCACGACGAGCAGAGCGTCGCGAAATGGCGCAATACGCTCCGGCACCGTATGGCGCAGACACAGGGACGCCTGAATGATTTCGCCGACTACAAGATCACCGTCGCAACACCCGTACGCTGTTACACGCTCTCGTCGAGAGATGAGGCTCCGAACGATTCCAACCGTTATTTTAATCTTTGAACGCAATGCAATACACCCACCTCTACCGCTCACCGCTCGGCACGATCACACTGGCTGCCGACAGCGAAGGCCTGACAGGACTCTGGTTCGAAGGGCAGAAATATTTCGCCGCGACGCTCGACGCCCGGCACGAAGAGACGATGCTGCCGATATTCGAGCAGACCCGCCGCTGGCTGGACAACTATTTCGGAGGGAACGATCCGGGACCGACGCCGCCCCTGCACCTGCAAGGTTCACCGTTCCGGCTGGCCGTGTGGGAAATTCTGCGGCAAATCCCCTTCGGGAAGACGATCACCTACGGAGAGATCGCCCGTGAAATCGCCCGCCGGCAAGGCTCGAAAACCGTCCCGGCACAAGCCGTAGGCGGCGCTGTCGGACACAATCCCGTCAGCATCATCGTTCCCTGCCATCGGGTCGTGGGGAGCAACGGCAGCCTGACGGGCTATGCGGGCGGCATCGAGCGGAAGGTACGGCTCCTCGCCCTCGAAAAAGCGGATATGACGGGACTGTTCGCTCCGCAAAAAGGCACAGCCCTGTAAAAGCCGAAACGGCAGGAGCACCTTCGTATCGTCGTGCCTGACCGTTCCGTTCCCGCTTTGGGATTCCGCGGCGAACGAAGCAGCCGGAAAGAGTGCCGATGCCAAACCGCAGTGCGGAGGACGTCGAGGGACCGACGTTTCGACGGGGATTTATGAATCGTCAAGAAACGGCAGAAGACCGGCACGCCGTTCAAAATCAAACTGTGCGGCATTACCAAACGCATCATCGACAAATACAGACGCGAGGTCGCGGGAACGAACCTCGTACTGCCTGTGCCCGACATCGCCTACTGTAACCGCATCCTGAAAAGAATCGCCGTCGAGGTCGGAATCGACAAGGCGGTCACCTACCACCTGAGGCACCATACGTTCGCAACGACCAACGCGCTGATGCAAGGCATTCGCATCGAAGTGGTCAACCGATGCAGGTTTCCGGCCGGTCTTCGGCGGTCATTAGACGGTCATTCGGCGGGAGTGTCCGGAAAGTCCGGAGAGAAGATCACGTGCGGAGCAGCGTTTCGCGGATGCGTCTCAGGGCTTTGGTGATCTGCGCTTCGACGGTCTTGACCGAAATCCGCATCTGATTGGCGATCGCTGCGTTGGAAAGCCCCTCTTCACGGCTTTTGCGGAATACTTCGCGGCAGCGGTCGGGCAGTTGCGAGACCGCTTCGGCGATCAGTAACAGCATTTCGTCGGCTTCAAGCTGCAATGCTTCCGGATTCGTGAAGAGCGGTTCAGGGCCCTTCCCGATGGGAATTCCGTCGGTTCGTTCGTCGCGAAGCCGGTTGAGCGCGCGGTTACGCACGGCGCGAAACAGATAGGCCCGGACGGAAGTCGAGATACGGAGTTCCCCGGCATGCTGCCAGATGTGCGTAAAGGTGTCCAATACAATCTCCTCGGCAGAGGTGCGGTCGTGGAACCAACAGGCCGCGAACCTGCAAAGCGGGGCGTAATAACGGTCGAACAACTCCCTGAAAGCGGCGGTTCCCCCCCCCTCCCTCGGCTGATGTGTTTCCACAAAACCATGTCGTGTTCGTTTTCCGGCCTCATCGTATCGCTAAAAGAAATTCAGACAAATAAAGATAGACATTTTCGGGGATAAAACGGATGCGGAACGTATGAATTTTTCATTTCGAAATTATTCAGTTTCTGTTATCCTGCGGAATGCGGAACGCTTGCAATCGGGACTGCGTTAAACAAGGGGCCTGCTGAAACACTCCAGCAGGTCCCTTTGCAAGTCCAGACGCATTATTCGAGCAGTTCGTTGTTACCCCAGACATTCAGTTCTGCGATACACCATCCCCGGAAAGTCGGGTTATAAGTCTTGTTCGTATAGCTGGCGTGAATGCGCAGCCGGACGTAACGCGCATGCTGGTAGTCGTCGAGCATCGGACTGATGACCACACTCATCGGATCCAGCGGCGAGTCGGGATCGGTCCGGTTGTCGCGGTATGTCTGGGTGTAGGTCCAGTTGGCGTCGTTCGCTGCGCCGAGGCCGTCGCCGGCGATCTCCTTCGCGGTCCAAACCTCCAAGTGGGCGATGCCGTAGCGTGCGCCGTCCTCCGGTTTGCCGGTAGTCATGTAGCGCTGATTGAACTGGAAGCCGCGTACGGTCACCTCTTTGCCCAGATCGATGACGAAGTCGTAAGGCGGATCGGCTTTCTCTTCGTCGGCGTTGCAGTAGCCGAAGGTGTTGATGTCTTTGTCGAACATCTTCTCCACTTCGTAGTTGGGCTTGGCTTTGGGGGCGGCGAGCACCTTCCATCCGCTGCGTTCGAGCAGCACGGGTGCGGGCGGTCCCGGCTTGACGAGCTTGTTGAAGAGGATGTAACGGACACTGCCCGTCGGCGAGACCGTCGCCTGCGAGTCGCCCTTGATCGAATCGATGGTGATCGGCAACAGGTACGGCTCCTCGTCGGGCATGCGCTCGCTGAACAGCTCCACTTTCATCGTCGAGGAGAGCGTGTTGTAGCGGGGCAGCATGACTTCGGTGGTCGAAAATTCGTAGGCCTCCAAGGGGCAGAGCTTGTATGAGGTTCCGTGCGCCGCGTTATAGGTCCCGACCAGTTCGGGGGCAGTCTTGAATACGACGGTTATGTAGTTGCCGCTGATCTGCTCGGCCTCCACGCGGATGTCGAGGGTCTGCTTCTTGGGGCTTTCCACCGTAATCACTTCGGCGTCGGCCGTGGCGTCCTGAATGCTCAGCAGGGCAGGCTGCCCGAGCGTCGGACCTTCGTCGTCCTTGCAGCCCGCCGCTGCGATGAGCAGGGCGACGGCGGCCAGAAGACGCATGTTCGCATATCGTTTCATAATCGTTTGCGTTTAAGAGTTCGTCTCAGCATTAGAATTTGACATCGACCAGCACGGGAATATGATCCGAGGCCCTCTTGATGTCGCCTTTGTTGAAGTCGAGCATGATCTTGGTGCCGACCACTTCGCACTTCGCGCCGTTGCCGTTCCACAACAGGATGTAATCGATACATTTGTCCGGCGCCTGCGAAGAGTGGGTGAAGTCGCTCGCACCGTGGGGCGTCAGGATCGTCCAGTCCGTCTTCAATTTGGAAATGGTGGGCGAATCGGGACGGGCGTTGAAGTCGCCGCCGAGGAAGACGGGTTTCTTCGAGCCGCCGAATTCTCGTTCGATGACCTTGTTGATTTCATCGACCTGCCCTGCCTGAGCCAGCGAGGATACATGGTCGAGGTGGGTGGTGGCGAAGACATATTTCTCGAACTCCACGACGACCATCACGCGGGGTTCGGCGCCGTCGCCCTTCGGCAGCGGAGCGGCAAAGGCACGAACGGGTTTCTCACGGCTGGCGATTCCGTCGCCGTAGGCTCCGCCCTGATAGGCCATCGCCCGCGAATATTCGTAACTCCACTCCTTGCCCATCAACTCGGCGAACTTCTTGAGTTGGAAGACCCTGCCGGTGCGAACCGTACAGCTGTCCAGTTCGCTGATGCCCACCAGATCGGCTTTGCCCTCGGTCATCATATCGGCGATCATCTGGTAGCTGCCGTCGCTGACGTACTTGGTGAAGACGCCGACGTTGTAGGTCACCAGACGTGTCGCGCCGTCGGTCTTGGAATAGTAGTCCCGGACGGGTTCTTCGGGGTTTTCGGGTTTCAGATGGGGCGGAACTTCGTCTTCGGAGGAGGAACTGCTGTTGCAGGCCGTTGCCGGGCAGGTGAGGCCGAGCAGCAGCATGATGGTAAGATATTTTTTCAGGATGTTCATCGTTTCGTTCGTTTTTGAAGTTAGCATTAAGAATTAAAAGTCGAGGCCGTCGTTCCAGCCGGGGTTTTGCGTCAGGGCACCGCCGGTCAGCGAGCGGTCGTCGGTCGGAATCGGGTAGTAGTAGTCACGGGCTTCGTTCCACTCGCCCGGATTCTTCTTGTGGGGCGAGATGTAACCGTGATCGCCTTCCGAGAGGAAGATGTCCTGATCGATCTCCATGATGAGCGGAGCTTTGGTCGAGGGCGTCTCTCCCTTGGTTTTGAGATAGATGTCGGGCGTACCGTCTCCGTCGAGGTCGTATTCGCCCTTGGAGGGGATGTAGAGGCCCAGCAGCGGCTGCGTGAAGGCCTTGCCCTCTTTCCAGCGGATGAGGTCGTAGTAACGGTGGCCCTCCTGAAGCAGTTCAATGGTGCGCTCGCGGCGGATTTCGAGCAGTACGCCTTTGTTCGGCCCCGTCACGTTGGGGTAGCCTGTCTCAGGGGCCGAAAGGTACGGGTCGGGGTTGGCGTTGGCGTGATCCATGTCCAGATTGGGCATACCTACGCGATCGCGCAGTTTCTTGATCGACAGATCGATGTCGGCCTGCGTCAGCGTACCCAGCTCGGCTTTGGCTTCGGCGTAGTTGAGGTAGATCTCGGCCGTGCGGATGATCGGCAGGTCGGTGTACGAGAGGTTGTACCCGTCGGAACCGAAATCGGCGGGAGCGACGAACTTGATGGGCTGATAGCCCGTCATGCAGGTCGACAGGCTCGGCACTTCGACCTTGGTGGAGTTGATGCGCGTGTAACCCGGCGTGCGGATCGATTGCGCCAGACGCGGATCGCGGTTCCGGCACTCGTCCCGGAACTCCATCGTTTCCCAGCCCGCCTTGTCCGTGAAGCGCGTGCCGTCGGCCATCAGATAGCTGGCGACGATCTTGCGCGTCAGCCCCGGACGGCCGTAGGAGGTGTTCAGCGAGTAGAAGGTGCTGTTGTGGAATACGCTTAGCCCCTTGTTGTAATCGCGGGCGAGGACGACCTCGATCTGCTGGGCGTCTTCCGACACGAACAGGTCGCGGTAGGCGGTCTGCGTGCCGCCCGATGTGTAGAGTCCGTAGCCGCTGTTGGTGATGAACTCTTCGGAAGCCTTCGCCGACAGGCTGAGGTAGTATTTCCAGTCGTTCTCCGGAAGGTCGATGTCGTGGTATTTGCGGAACGTGCCTTCGAAGAGACAGAAACGCGATTTCAGGGCCAGAGCCGTCCATTTCGTGATACGGTAGAGGTCGTGTTTGGCGGGCAGGTAGCGGATGGCGAAATCGATGTCCTCGATCATGCGCTGCATGACGTATTCTCGCGAATCGCGCGGACGATTGAGCTCAGCATCGGCCGAGCCGATCGGTTTCGCATACCACGGCACGTCGCCGAACCGCTTGATCTTTTCGAAATAGAAATAGGCGCGGAAGAAACGGGCCAGCGCGTCGTAGTGGTTACGGACGTCGAGGTCCTTGCAGTTGACCGAGTATTCGAGCAGCGTGTTGATATCGCGCAGGTCGGTCCATGTCCAGCCGCCGCCCGATGCGGGGATCGTGCGGCCGCCGCGCATCTCCTGAGGCAGGTCGTTGTGAATGATGTTGTCCCAGTACTCGTTGTAGAGCCCGTCGGACGGGAAGACCGTGTAGAATTTGTTGCTGAAAGCCTGCAACTCGTTTTCGTTCGAGAAGAAGGTTTCGGGCGACATTTGGGCCAGCGGGTATTTGTCGAGCCACTCTTCGCAGGAGACGAGCGCCATGGTGCAGCCTGCGGCCAGTATCAATAATATTTTTTTCATGGTTCTGCTTGTTTGATTAGAATGTGACATCCACGCCGAACATGTAGGTCTTCTGCCACGGATAGGTGCGCATCTCGTCGTTCATGGCGGCCATTTCGGGATCGATATAGTCCGAGTGGATGGGCGACCATGTGGCGAGATTCTCTCCCGTGAAGTAGACGCGAAGGTTTTCGATCAACACTTTGCGGGTCCATTTCTTAGGCAGCGTGTAGCCTATCGTGAGGTTCTTCAGACGGCAGTAGCGGATGTTCTGCATATAGCGGTCGTTGACGGCCGTCAGCTCGCGGTTGGTGCCTGAAAGGGCTACATAGCCGCGCGGACGGGGGAAATAGGCGTCGGGATTCTCTTCGCTCCAATACATTTCGTGGAAGTCTTTGGGAATCCAGCTCGCATACGGACGGGCATAGGGTCCCCAGAAGGCGATCGTATTGGCTTTGGGATACCAGTGGCGGCGTCCGATGCCCTGAAAGAAGATCGAAAAGTCGATGCCCGCCCACGACATGCTCAGCGTCGTGCCGTAATGGAACCGCGGCTGGCTGTTGCCGATGATCTCCCGGTCGCCCGGATCGTCGACCGTGTTCTTGCCGATGGAGATCACGTTGTCGCCGTCCAGATCGAGGAATTTCAGGTCGCCGGCGTGCAGGCCGCGTTCCGAGCCGGCCGCAGCGTTGATCCGGTTGTTGACGGCGGTCTGATCGACGGCATAGCCGGCAGCCTCGGCGTCCGTGGCGAAGAGTCCGCCGATGCGGTAGCCCCAGATCTCACCCCAGCGCATACCTTCGTAGTAGGACTTGGCGAACGTGCGGTCGGGGTTGTCGTATTTGGTGATGTCGGTCACGTAGTCGTTGAAGGTAACCGTCACGCTGTAAGTGAACGGCCGGCGCAGAAGCTGGAACTCGTCGCGCCAGCTGAGCGAGAGCTCGTAACCCTTGGTGCGCAGGTCGGCGCTGTTCATCTTGGGCGAATCGGCGCCGTAGACGCTCGGCAGGGCGACGCCGGAGGTCAGCATGTCCTTCGTATCGCGGATGTAGAAGTCGGCGCTGAAAGCCAGACGGTTGTTCAGGAAGCTCATGTCTACGCCCAGATTGTTGTGGATCGAGGTTTCCCACGAGAGGTTCGAGGCCACGGGGGCCGAAATGGTGGCCGTCGTGGGTTTGTCGCCGCCGAACAAATAGTTCTGGTTGCCGATCGAGATTTTGCGGATATAGTCGTAGTAGCCTACGTTCTGGTTACCCAGCTGTCCGTACGAATACCTGATCTTGAAGTTGTTGAATTTTTCGCGGATGCCCTCGAAGAAAGGCTCTTCCGAGATGCGCCATCCGAGCGAGAACGAGGGGAAGAAACCCCAGCGGTGACCGCGCTTGAAGCGCGACGTGCCGTCGTAGCGGCCGCTCACCTCCACGAGGTATTTGCCTTTGTAATCGTAGTTCAGACGGCCGAAGAAGCCCATCAGGGCGTATTCGTTCTGGCCGCCGCCGACCTCCATGCGTTCGTTGCCGTCGGCGTCCTGTCCCACCAGATTGAGGTCCATCAGCGTTTCGGAGAGCAGGTTGTAGCCCGTGGCCGATACGTCTTTGAGGTACTTGGTCTCCCAGTTGAAACCGGCCATCGCCTTGAAGTTGTGCTTCTCGTTCCACGTGTGTGCGTAGGTGGCGTAGACGTTGGCCTGATAGTAGTTGTGCATCATGGTCTTTTCGTAGAGCTTGTCTTGGAAGCGGCTGCCCGTCGAGAGGGTTTGCACTTCGCCCGGATACTGCGAGTATTCGGTATTGACCTGACGGTTGAGGTTGTGCTGGGTGTTGAACATGTAGGTGAAGTTACCCTTGATCTCCAACCCTTTGACCGGGGTCCACGTCAGCTCCGTGGTGGTCGACATGTTGTCGGTCTTGTCCTTGTTGTAGTGGCCGCCCTTGTTCATGATCGTGGGCAGGCCGTCCATGATCGAGTATTTCGACAGCGAGGTGTAGTAGACGCTCGTGCCGTCGGGGTTATAGGGCATCATCGAGGCCAGTGCGTGTACCGTGCCGAGCGAGAAGGCTGTATTGACTCCGCTGGGGCCGGGGTAGTAGTACTGGTAGTTGTAGTAGCTGGTGTTATTGCTGATTTTTAGCCACTTGTTGATGTCGAACGAAATTTTCGAACGGAAGTTGATCCGCTGCAAGCGGTCGGGGTCCTGACGGAAGAGTCCCTCTTCGCTGTAATAGTTGCCCGAAAGCATGTACTTCACCTTCGAGTTGCCGCCCGACAGCGAGACGCTGTGGCTCGTGCTGGGATGCTCGTCCTTGAACAGGTAGTGGTACCAGTCGAAGTTGGCGTAATAGACATATGTGTCGCGGCCGTCGCGCTGGTCGATCTTCACCCACGGACGTTCGGGATTTTCGACCTTGTCGTTGCGGCGGGCCCATAATTCCATCATGTCCTGCTCGGTATAGTTGGTGTAGTTGGTACCTGCATCGGCATGCCAGAACAGGTCGTTGACGTACACCGAATAGTAGCCGCGGGTCTCGTAATCGGTCGAGGTGGTGGGGGAATTCCACCCCCAGCGTCCGCTGTACGACACGCGGGTTTTGTCCGAATCGTCGCCCTCCTTGGTAGTCACCAGTACGACGCCGTAAGCCGCGCGTGCGCCGTAGATGGCGGCGGCCGAGGCATCCTTGATCACCGAGATCGAGGCCACGTCGTTGGGGTTGAGTTTCATCAGGTCGCCTTCGGCGCCGTCGATCAGCACGAGCGGCGAACCGCCGTTGATCGAGGTGATACCGCGGATGTTCAGGTCGGCCGAGTTGCCCGGACGGCCCGACGAGGTCGAGATCGTCAGACCCGGAACCGCACCTTGAAGCATGTGGGCTACGGACGGCGCCGAACGGTTTGCAAGCTGCGTGTCGTCCACCGTGGTGATGGCTCCCGTCAGATTGACCTTCTTCTGGGTGCCGTAACCTACTACTACGACGTCCTCCATCCTCACGGCGTCTTCTGCGAGGAATACCTCGAGACTGTTCTGCGAGACGGGCACCGAGACTTTCTTGGAGATGTAGCCCAAGTAGGTGAAGCTGAGCACCGCATCGGCGTCGGGAACGGTGATGGTGAAACTGCCGTTGTTCCCGGAAACGGTGCCGCGGGTATTATCGCCCTCCAGCGTGACGGCGACGCCGGCCAACGGCAGTTCGTGGGAGTCGTTGACCGTACCGGTGATCGTGCGCGATCCGGCCGGAGCCTTGCGTGCCGCGGGAATCAGGGCGATCTGGCGTTCGGATATCGTGAAGTCGAGACCCGTCGGGGCGAGCATCTGGCGCAGGGCGGCGGAGATCGGCAGCTGTTTGGCGTGAAGGCTGACGCGCAGGGTCAGATCGGTCTGTTTGGCGTCGTAGAAAAACGTGTATTTGCTGCTCTTCTCGATGCGCGATATGGCTTCCGAAAGGGGTATGTCGGTGAACTCTATGTTGATCGCCGGCTCCTGCGTCTGGCCATGTGCAACCGTTGTCCATTTGCAGACGAGCAGCAATAGAATTGCGAAGAGTCTAAAATGTTTCATGGTTGGAAGTTTTAAGGTTAGCGAGTGTTTGCAGCGGCGGGTGCTGCCGCTGGAGAAATTGCGTGCGATTCAGCTCTGTTCGGTCATAGGCATTCGGGGTTTGGTTGGAGTTTGGTCGGTTTACGGTTTTATTCTACCTCGGAGATGGACACCGAGCGGTTGTCCGAGAAGGTGTAGACGATCGGATTGATGCGGCTCATGATGCGCAGAATCGCTTCGAGCGGTTCGTCGGTAATGGTGAACGTGTAGGCGTAGTTGCGGGCGAGTGCCGGAGAGATGTCGATCCGGATGTCGTACCAGCGAGACAGGTAGCGGCAGATTTCGCCCAGCGACTGCCGCTCGAAGACCAGTTTGCCCGCGGCCCAGCAGGATTCCAGCTCCACGTTGCCGCGACGGATGTCCAGCTTTTGTGTGGCGGTGTTGTAGCGGGCGATTTCACCGGGGTACAGCTGGCGCTGTTCGCCTTTGCCGGAGTCGAGGGCCACCGAACCCTCTACGAGCGATACGGCGACGGTCCGGTCTTCGAGCGAGGTGTTCACGTTGAATTTGGTGCCGTGAACCCGTATGCGCAACCCTTCCACTTCGACCGTGAAGGGGCGTTCGGGATCTTTGGCAATGTCGAAAAATCCCTCTCCGCGAAGCTTTACGTTGCGGCTTTCGGCGCCGAAGGAGCCGTCGCAGGCAAGCGTCGAGCCGCTTTGAAGCCATACGGTCGAACCGTCGGCCAGGTGTGCCAGCGATTTACCGCCGAAGGCGCAGAACTCCTGTCGGGCCGGACTCGGTGTGAGGGCGGCGTCGGGACGGACTGCGAAGAGCGTGACGACGACGCCCGCGGCGACGGCAGCCGCCGTGCGAAGTATCGGCACCCAACGGCGTTTCGGCGCGGGCCGTTCCGTAGGCTGCGGCGATCCGGAAACTCCGATACGTGACTGCAACTGTTCCCAGAGCCGATCGCGGTCGGGAGTGTAAGCTGCGGCGCGGCGCTGTGTGTCGTCCCATATGCGGAGGGCGTTTTCGTAGATGCGGAGGTTGTCCGCATTCGAGACCCACAGGTCGAATTCGCGGCGCGATGCGGTGTCCAGCGTGCCTTTCAGCGCACGGATCAGAAGATCCCTGTTATGTTTGTCCATGACGGTATTCGGGTTTTATCCGAAGACACGAAAAAGGCGGCCGACCCTTACGGGCCGACCGCTTTTTTTGCGATTTCTTAGCGGAATGTCTCCGGATATTCCTCCGCGGACGCTTCGTATGTGCCGGTAACGGCGACTATCGACCCAAAACATGTGGTCGTTCGACACAACGACGCGTTTCGTGATCGTTTAAGGGAATGTTTCGAAATCGACGCATATGAAAGTGTTCTGAAAACGGTCATACGAAATCGCCTGAAAAAGTCTATTACGAGTACCAATGGTAAATACCATACAGAACCCTCGGCCGAAGCATTGAAGGATTTCGACAGACGGCTGTCGGTGCAGGATACGGAGGACAGGCCCGTATTTGATGCTTTGATAGCATATTCCAGAAGCTCGACTTCTCAACGTATACATGACCAAGATATTATCGAAGGATTTACGAAATTCCTTTTGACGGATTTCAGGCAGGATGCCGGACACATATTTTCCCGTTTCATGCTTTCCGAAGAAAACGATAAGGAGTCTGAACCAAATTATATCATTTCCGGACTGAAAGACATTACCGAATCGACAGATCTAAATACGATAGGCAGTCGGACGACCAACCGACGATCTATCTCGATACGGAAGAACCGTTCAGTGCATATGAATAAGGTTGGAATGGGTACCCTGTTTTAAGTTTCAATACAGATATTGTCCTGTTATGCTTTCCTTATTGGCGGCTACCGCTTCGGGAGTGCCCGTCGCGACGATACGTCCGCCGTCGGCTCCTCCGCCCGGGCCGAGGTCGACGATGTAGTCGGCGTTGCGTATCATGTCCAGATCGTGTTCGATGACGACCAGGGTAGCCCCTGCCGAAAGCAGATGCCGGAAGACTTCGAGCAATGTCCTGACGTCGAGCGGGTGGAGCCCGATGGTGGGCTCGTCGAAAACGAAGAGCGAGTCGCTTTGCCGGCGTCCCATCTCCGAGGCGAGTTTCAGCCGCTGCGCCTCGCCGCCCGAGAGACTGGGCGTGGCTTCGCCGAGGGTGAGGTAGCCCAACCCGAGGTCGCTCAGCGTCGCAAGCCGCGGTGCGACGCTCTTGAATCCGGCGCACAACTCCGCTGCATGGGCCACGTCGGTCTCCATGACCTGCGGCAGCGTGAACGAACGGCCGTTCCCGACCGTACAGGCGATTCGTCCCGCAGGTTTCGCATAGCGCGAGCCGCGGCATTCGGGACACGGAATATCGACGTCGGGCAGGAACTGCACGTCGAGGCTGACCGTGCCAGTGCCGTCGCACACGGGGCAACGCAGCCGTCCGGTGTTGTAGGAGAAGTCGCCCGCCTTGTAACCGGCGGCCCGGGCATCGGGCGTGCGGGCGAAGATCTTGCGCAGCTCGTCGTGAATATCGGCGTAAGTAGCCACCGTGGAGCGCACGTTGGCACCGATGGGTGTCGAATCGATAAGCTTGACGTGTTCGATACCCGACGCATCGATATTTTTCACATGGGGTGGCAGCGGCGTGCCCGCTATCGCCGCTTCGAGCGCCGGAACGAGGCTTTCGAGAATCAGCGTGGTTTTGCCAGACCCCGATACGCCCGTCACCACCGTGAGGCGGCCTTTGGGAATGACGACTTCGAGCGGTTTTACGGTGTGAATCTCGGAGGTGGAGAGGCGGATCGCCCCTTGTGCGAAGAGTTCGCCTTCCGGCACGACGGGCAGCACGCGGGATTCGACCTTGCCTGCCAGAAACGGGCCGATGCGCGACGCCGGACTGCGTTCGATCTCCCCGACCGTCCCCTGCGCAATGACCCTTCCGCCGTCGGCCCCCGCTCCGGGGCCCATCTCGACGATATGGTCGGCATGGCTCAGTATCTGCGTGTCGTGGTCGACCAGCACGACGGTGTTTCCGTCGGCGACCAGGTCGTCCATAACACCCGTGAGACCTGCGATGTTGGCCGGATGAAGGCCGATGGAGGGTTCGTCGAGCACATACATCACGCCCGTAGTACGGTTGCGCACTGCGCGGGCCAGCTGCATACGCTGCCGCTCGCCGGTGGATAGGGTCGAAGCCGCCCGATCGAGCGCGAGGTATCCCAACCCCAAGTCCAGCAGACGGCGCGAAGCGGCGAGGAACGACTCGCAGATGCTCTCGCCCATGGGGCGCATCTCCTCCGGCAGCGAAGCGGGGACGCCGCGCACCCACCCGACGCACTCCGCGAGCGTCATGCGGCACGCCTCGTCCAGCCCGATGCCGCGAAGCCGCGGCGCCCGGGCCTCGTCGGAGAGTCGCGTGCCGCCGCAAGCCGGACAGACGTCCTGACGCAGGAACTTCTCCACGCGCTTCATGCCCTTCTCGTCGGTCACTTTGGCGAGCGCATTCTCGACCGTATAGACGGCGTTGTAGTAGGTGAAATCGAGCTCTCCCGCCTGATTGGAATTTTTGGCTTTGTAGAGGATATGTCTCTTTTCGGCCGGTCCGTCGAAGACGATGGCGCGCTCGGCAGGCGTCAGCTCGCTGAACGGCACGTCGGTACGCACGCCCATCGCCCGGCACACGTCGGTCATGAGCGACCACATCAGGCTGTTCCACGGAGCCACGGCCCCTTCGTCGATCGTCTTCGATTCGTCGGGCACGAGCGTCGCACGGTCTACGGTCATGACCGTACCCGTACCGCCGCACCGGCGACATGCTCCGCCGCTGTTGAACGCGAGCTCCTCGGCCCCGGGCGCATAGAACCGATGGCCGCAGTTCGCGCAGACGAGCTCCTTCTCGGCCGCGACGGCCAGCGTCGGCGCATGGTAATGCCCGCAGTTCGGACAGCGGTGCGAAGCCAGGCGCGAGAACATAAGCCGCAGGCTGTTGAGCAGCTCGGTGCCGGTGCCGAAGGTGCTGCGGATACCCGGCACGCCTGGCCGCTGGTGGAGTGCGATGGCGGCGGGAACATATGCTATTTCATCGACCTGCGCCTTGGGAGCCTGCGTCATGCGCCGGCGCGTATAGGTGGACAACGCCTCCAGATAGCGCCGCGACCCTTCGGCGTAGAGCACCCCGAGCGCCAGCGACGATTTGCCCGATCCCGACACGCCGGCGATGCCGACGATGCCGTGGAGCGGAATATTTACATCCACGTTTTTGAGGTTGTGGACGCGCGCACCGCGGATTCTTATTTCGTTCGGTGTTTTCTTCATCTCCATAAAGTCTCGTATCAAACATACAAAAGTACGGAACGGCAAATAACATGCATTGTCACAAATCGGGCGAAACGAAACGCTTTTCGGGACTTATCCCGCCCGCTCCCTGAATCGCAGCGGCGTACAACCGACCGGCCTGCGAAAATAACGGATGAAACAGGAGACGTCCTCGAAACAAAGCCGGTCGGGGATCTCCGTTACGGCCGAATCCGTATAACGCAACAGGCGTTAGGTATTGATTGCATTTTAATTTCATATTCTTGCGTTACAAAAATACAGTTTTTTGTATCTTGTTCCAATTGCTGTCTGCATTACATAAACCGGATTTTCATTTTTCATATCCGGCCGATGTCATAAATATTAAAAAGAAACAACCCTCTATTATTCTTTTGCCCATAAAAAGCATGCATGGCAAAAATTCCCGTCGCCCAGGAGCAGGCGGCCATCTATGTACAGAAGGACGGTTATACCCTTACCCTGCCGCTCGGCGAAATGTATTTCCTACTGACAATCAGGGAAGTTCCTTTCGCCCCAAGCTTTTCGCAGGTACGAAAAACGGTGACGGCACCACTACGCATGGGTCGTGTGCATTGTATGAAACATCGACCTGCACTTTGAGGCCGCACCGAGGATATGGAGCGTGACGTTCAGCATCGTAGTTTCCGTACCAGCAGCCGGACAAATGCTGTACTCGCCGCCGGAAAAGGATGTCGAATTGCGCAGGACGACCAGCTATTTCTTGTTGAAGAGGTAACCGGTCCGCATGTTGAGCCCCTGCCCCGTGTAGGCAGCCGGTACCGTTTTTCAGTTCAGAATCAATCCATGCTGTTTCGGGTCATAATCGTAAACCAGAATTACGAATGCTTTTGGGGGTTTGTCGTCCCGGTAATGCTCGTACAGACCGGGCAGCACCCATTGCCGGAAGACCCGCGCTCAATGGTAGCACAACGGAAGCTCAGGAAGATGAACGCTTCGAGGTTACAGAACGTATCGCTATATTTCGTCCCCGCCGGAAATCGGCGGCTGACATGCTTCTCGAACAGTACACCGCTTTTGGAGATCGCACGCAGGTTATTGCAGACGGTAGCCGAAAAGCCCCCGAACAACCGTGCGATCTCGTGCTGGGCCAACCATACACTGCCATCAGCGAGCTGGGCTTCCATCTTCCGGTTGCCGATGGGTTCTTCGGTAATTTTGATATACTCTCAATTCTCCATGTTTCATAATTTTTGTTAACGTTAAGATATTTTGCCGGCTGCCGTAAATAATCTACAACACGAAAATCTATCGAATATTTTCGAGCTGCCTGGCAAGGACCGTAAATTCCGCTTCGATACTATCCTTTTCTTCTGTTCAAAAACGGAGTCGACATTATCGCCCATCAATCTGGACATACGCTCCATCGACACCCGCGGGCATAGACGACAGTGCCGGCAAAGGCATTTCTCGCCATCGTGAAACAGAGATTCCTGTCGAGTCCGTATCCCGATCTATCCGTTTCAGGTAAGGCCGTAACTTCCGTCTTCAAACTGAACTTCGCCTTGTCCCCGTCAATCGTGATGCGCGCATGCAAGGGGAACCTTTCCGTCATCCTTCTCCGCCTCCCAGCGTGCGAAGAACAGAATTCTGAATGTACTCTTCATCTCGTTTACCAGTTCTGTATAGGGAAACGCAGTAAAACAGTTTGTAAGAAAGGCAGGTGTCCCGCATTTTTTGCCAACTGTCCCCGAAACAAGGTCGCAATTCCTATCCGGGACACTTCTGGGACACCCGTTTTCACTGAAAAGGCCCCGGAATTTGCTCCGCTGACCGCTGAAAACCCTACGGGAAAACCCCGCTGGAATGCATTCCAGCGGGGTTTTCCCGTAGTTTGGCCTTCATCGTCTTGGCTTTGGAGCGGAAAACGGATTTCCGACCCAAGCATATTTCTCATTCACAATCAGCGCATTACGTGAGGCATTTCCCTCAAAGGTCACTCCTGCGATGCGGTCATCATGCACTCGTTTGCATCCCAATGCTTTCGACAAAGATAAGAAATTTTCAGGCCAAATACAAACTCAAAATCCGATTTTGCGCCGCGACCGCTCCGGCTGTCCGAGCAGTTCCGATCGGCAATATTCATCGAGTTGCTCGATCGAGGGCTCCTCGCCCGAAGAATCATATCGACCGTCCGCTTGCGGGCGACGTTCTCGATCTGCCCACCGCTGAAATCGTACCGTTCGGCCAGTGTGGCGGCTGTCTGTTCATCGAGCGTCGGGATCATCGACCGCCAGATCCGACTCTTCGCCTCCGTTGAGGGTCTCTCGAACTCAACATTGTAGAGGAACCGCCGCTCAAACGCCTTGTCCAGATTCTGTGTAAGATTAGTCGTGGCAATCAGAATGCCCTCCAATTGTTCCATCTCCTGCAGGATGATATTCTGGATCGAGTTTTCCATCTTCTCCACGGCTTGGCTGGCCCCCTCCTGACGGATTCCCAGCACGGCATCCGCCTCGTTGAAGAGCAGAATGGGAGCCGGATTCGACTGACGGGCGTAGGCGCGGTAACGGTCGAAAGCTGCCTTGATATTCTTTTTCGCTCTCACTGACCCAGCAACTCTTGATCTATGAGCCGTATGGCAGAATGTTCCATGTACGAAAGCAGTAGAACAAATACCGTGTCAGGGCAGCGGATGAAACGAGATGGCAAAACCACCTCCAGCCGCCAGGGACATCTTCAGAGCGTCGGAAGAGCGAACCTTACGACGGGTGATCCTGTATGCCTGAGGATTGGTTCTGTAATTGGCGTCCGGAGCATCGGCATAGATTACCGCCTCGTAATGTTTGCCCTTTTCGAGAAAGTACAGCGGGATGTCGAGTGTCCGACTGTTTTCATCCGTGACACCGCCGGCGAACCACTGTCCCGACTCCTTGGCCTGACGTGCCACAACAATATAGTCACCCGGTTCAGCCAGCAGGTATTCGCTCCGACGCCAATCGACGGCCACCTCCTTGATAAACTGGAAGGCATCGGGGAACAGGGCGTAATGTTCGGGCAGGTCGGCAGCCATCTGCAGCGGTGAATACATCGTCACATAGAGCGCCAACTGGTTGGCCAGGGTCGCATTGACCTTCGAGCGGTTCTCCGGGACGAAGGTCGAGAGGTCCATGACGAAGATTCCCGGCGTATAGTCCATCGGGCCCCCGTTCAGACGGGTGAACGGAAGGATGGTCACGTGGTGGGGTTTCGTGCCGCCGAAGGCCTGGTACTCCGTACCGCGGGCCGATTCGTTGCCGATCAGGTTGGGATAGGTCCGGCACAGACCCGTGGGACGCACCGCCTCGTGGGCATTGACCATGATGTGGTGGCGAGCCGCCTGCGTGACGGCGTAGAGGTAGTGGTTCACCATCCACTGCCCGTAGTGGTGTTCGCCGCGCGGAAGGATGTCACCCACGTAACCGCTCTTGACCGCATTGTAACCGTAACGATCCATCAGATCGTAAGCCTGCTCCATGTGGCGTTCGTAGTTGCGCACCGACGACGACGTTTCGTGGTGCATCATCAGCTTCACGCCCTTGCTGTGGGCGTAGTCGTTCAACGCCGCGATATCGAAATCCGGATACGGCGTCACGAAATCGAAAACGTAGTCCTTGCTGCAGTTCGCCCAGTCCTCCCAGCCGACGTTCCATCCCTCAACCAACACCTGGTCGAATCCGTTCTCCGACGCAAAGTCAATATAGCGGCGCACCTTGTCGTTATTGGCCGAATGTTTGCCGTTGGGCGTGCTTGCGCGGTAATCCGTCGTGCCGAGTTTGACCGAAGTATGGTCGTTCGTATAGGCCCAGCTCCCCTTTCCGGTGATCATCTCCCACCATACGCCGATGTATTTCACCGGTTTGATCCACGACACGTCATCGTAGGCGCACGGCTCGTTCAGATTGAGCACCAGCCGTGAGGCCAGCAGGTCGGTGGCCCGGTCCGAGACCTGAATCGTACGCCACGGCGTATGGCATGGCGTCTGCATGTATCCCTTCCAGCCCTGTGCATCGGGGGTGAGATGGGACATGAAGGTCCGTGTGGCGGGATCATAGTCCAGATGCATGCAGGCGTAGTCCACTAGGGCCGCTTCGTGGATGTTGATGTAGAGACCGTCGTCGGACTTCATCTGCAGCGACGTCTGCACGCCGGTCATCGAAAAGGGTGTCTGCGAGGAGTTGCCGCAGATCGCCTCCTGCATCCTTGCGGGGATCTCGCTCAACCGCGATTCGACGTATTCATACTCCTGCGTGTCATAGTCTCCCGGAATCCACCATGCCGTATGGTCGCCCGTCATGGCAAAACCCGTACGTTCCTCCCGGATGACAAAGTAGGTAAGAGCCTTCTGCTCGGGAAATTCATAGCGGAAACCCAGTCCGTCGTCGAAGAGCCGGAAGCGGATCGCCATCCGTTTGCCCGATTCCTTGCGGAACAAATTGACGGTCAATTCATTGTAATGGCATCTAATCTCCGACTCCTCGCCCCAGACCGGACTCCAGGTCGTATCGCACGCGTCGCGTTCAACGCTTTCGACCGTAAAACCGTCATGGAGCGATTCCGTCGGGCGTTCGTCCACCTTGGAGATCGTCCCGGAGCCGAATTCGAGTTTCGTGGCCTTGATGACACCGCGCAGTTCGAAGCCCAGCGGGCTGGGCAGCACCACCGCCCTGCCCTTGTAGTTCAGGGCATATTGCGGCGTACCATCCGTTGTCAGCGAGAAGGTCATGCGCAAATTCCCGTCGGGCGACTCAAGCACCTGTTCCGTGGCCGATACCTCCTGCCACGTCATCACTCCTGCCGCAAGTGCAACGGCAGCCATCATCCTCAATCTATTCATGTTCAGTATGGAGTTGTCTGTCTAATTCTACAGTCACAAGTTCTCCCCACGGTTCGGCCGGAGATTTCGGCCGATACATCTGCCTATTGTACGATTTCCTTTTCGATCTCCTCGAGAGATTTACCCTTGGTTTCCGGGAGTCGTGCCTGGATGAACAGGCATCCGACCAGACAGATGTCGCCATAGAGCCAAAAAGTGCCGGACGCCTTCAGCCATTCGTTGAGCAACGGAAAGGTATAGGTCAGCAGGAAACTGGCAGTCCACAGACAGAAGGTCGAAAAGGCCATCATCGCCCCACGCAGCCGCGCCGGGAAAATCTCCGACAGCACGACCCAAACGATCGGGGCCAGCGACATGGAGTAGGCCGCAATGGCCAGTACGACGAGCAGCAGCATAGTCCAGCCGCTTACCTCGAAGTTGTAAGCCGTACCAAGGATAGCGTAAATGACAGTCAGTGCAGCGGATCCCGTGATCATCAGGGCACGACGGCCCCATCGGTCTACCGTGTAGATGGCCACGAAGGTGAAGACGACGTTGGTGACACCCGTCACAACGATATTCATCAGCACGTCGGAGACGGCGTAACCGGCCGCCGAGAAGATCTCGTGAGCATAGTTGAAGATGACGTTGATGCCACACCACTGCTGGAAGACGGCCAACACCACGCCAAGCCCCAGCACGCGCCGAACCGAAGGGTGGAAAATCTGCCTCAGCGAGATCCGATCTTCCCTTTCGCTCTCAAGCCGGACAATCTCCTGCAGCGCATGGACGGCATACTCCTCGCCGCCGATGCGGCGGAAGATCTGGTGTGCGGTTTCTGTCTTTCCGTTGAGGGCAAGCCAGCGGGGACTTTCGGGGATGACGAACGAGAGCACAAAGAATAGCAGGGCTGGGAGGGCTCCCACCCAAAACATCCAGCGCCAGGCCCATTTGAGGCTCTGGGGATTGAGCATCTCTCCTCCGACGGTGAAATCACGGGCGATAGCCCAGTTGGCGAGCTGTGCTGCGAGGATGCCCAGCACGATGGTCAGTTGGTTGAGCGACACAAAGCGTCCACGAATCGGGGCCGGAGCCACTTCTGCGATGTAGATGGGCGAAATGTTGGAGGCGATGCCGATTCCGAAGCCTCCGATGATCCGGTAGATGATGAATCCGGTAATCCCGTTGGCCATGCCGACACCGATGGCAGAAATAGTGAAGAGCACAGAAGCCAGGAGCAACATTTTTTTACGGCCGTAGCGGTCGCTCCACATACCGGCAAGCAGGGCTCCGGCCAGACAGCCGACCAAGGCACAACTCATGACCCAACCGCGCATGACCGGCAGGTCTTCGAGCCCAAAAAAGGGTTCATAAAAGATTTTGGCTCCGCCAATTACGACCCAGTCGTACCCGAACAACAGACCGCCCATGGCCGACACGAGACTGATGAGCAGGATGTAGAGCATGTTGTAACGTTTCATATAATTGCTCGATTTTGCAGACAGGACAGTCCGTTCTGCCACACAATCGGGAGTGGGGCCTGCTCCCGTCGCCGAGAGCACAAGTGACGGCCTTCTACCAGAATGGATTTGTCTGCTTTTGGTTGGGTTATAAATGATCCCCCTCTATGATGAAAAACGTTCATTGTACTGCTCGAGCGCCCGATAAAATGCTTCGATGTTTTCAATAGGCGTATGCGGGGATACGTCACATCCCGTCGAAAGGATGAAATTGGGGAAATCAGCGGTTCGCTCCAACAGGGCAAAGGTTTCGGCATATACCTGTTCGGGGACCGCCTGCTTGAGAACAGCTACCGGGTCGATATTTCCCATGACGGGAACTTCGTCCGGACACATCCGAAGGGCCTCCACCATGTCGGCTCTGTTCCCGAAGTGATAGCCTCCGGCACCGGTAGCAAGCATGGCCGGAGTGCAGTGTCCCGTATTGCCGCAGTTATGCAGGATAACGGTGAACGATTCGTCCTGAACGGCCTCCACAATCCGTCGGACATGGACGGACGAAAAAGCCCGGCAGTCATCGTTTGACAGCAGCCCTGCGGCCGGTTCGGCCATAAGGACACCCGCCACGCCCGTCTGTTTGATGGTCTGGCAGTACCGCAACAGGAATTCCGTGCACTTCTCCAACAGCAGCGCGACGGTCTCCGGCTCGATATAGATGGAGATCATAATCTCCGTCATGCCATAAAGACGACCGGCCAGAGAAAAGGGACCGATGCATCCGGCAAACACCGGTATGTCGAGATGTCGGGCAGCGAGTTCATCCGCTTTGAGGTATTGAGGGATGCGTTTTGCGTCGAGCGTCGGAACGGATAATTCCCGGACACCCGCATAATCAGTTACCAGCCTTCCGGCAATGCTCGGGATATTGTTCTCCTCCAGATGCAGGCCCGCTCCGAATGCTTCGGCTTCAACCGTAAGATCCATGATTGTAGTCGAGGCCGCCATCGGGAAGCGCCGGGCCAAAGCCTCGATTGCCCGAAAATGAATACCCCCGTCCATTACGGCATCCGTGATCTGTTTACCAATCAGCTCGATACCGGGATGGGTCATGATAGGGATGGCGACCCGTTTCGCCTGACCCAGCAGGTTGCGAATCCATTGATACGTATTCATACCGGTTTCATTCTGTTTTTATAACAGTCCTTCTTTCCGCAGATAGCACACCCGTAGGGCATTTTCCGGACACGGGGGCCAGCAGCGATGACTCCGCTCACGGATTTGACCGGGAGCATGAGGTTCGATGCGTTCAGTTCGACACCGCACGTTCCCGGCGGGAACAATCCGAAAAGGAGCTCCTGGTCCGTAACCGGCCATCCACAGTAACCGGGGCTGTACGAATTGCTGATTGCCCATCCCCTTCCGGCCAGCTTCTGCTCGAGTCGTTGGGACAGTGCCCGGGTTGTGGCCTCGGCGATTTCCGAACCTATGGCATCGGCCAGGAATTCGTCCAGGATATCCCCATCCCGTTTGATCCTCTGAACCCAGTGGTCGAATTCCCGGCCTGCTGTGGCAATGAAAAAAATCAGGCAGTCCGCATCTTTCAGGTAACGTGCGATAATGGGGCCGGCGGCAAAACGCCTGCCGTTTGCGGCAACATACCCTTTAGCAGCGGATTCTACCGGGAAAAGTCCGTATGCACACCGCGGGTGGCAGAGTCCGGCCGCCGTGTGTATCAACCTGTCAAGTTGATTCTCGACCTCTTCGGGTTCGGGCATCCGACTGATTCCCGTACCGCGAAGTATCTCTTCACGGTCGAGAACCAGCTCGTTGAACGGAATCTCGAACGTCTCCATATTCAGGCATTGACCAGACGCCGGGCCAGGATCACGGCTCCGTTAGCATTGGAACTGTATCCGTCGGCTCCGATTTCCTGCGCGAAAGATTCGGTCAACGGGGCTCCGCCAACCATGATACGGGGCTGTGGGACGAGGTCCGAGGCATGAAGGGCTGCCGTAACTTCGCGCATGTAGTTCATCGTCGTGGTCAGCAGTGCCGACATGCAGACAATATCGGCATGATATTTCCGGGCCGCAGCGACAAACTGCTCGCTGGACACGTCCACACCCAGATTGATGACCTCAAAGCCGCACCCTTCGAGCATCGAGGCAACAAGATTCTTCCCGATGTCGTGCAAATCACCCTTGACCGTCCCGATTACGACCGTCCCGGAGGTGGCGACCGGTTGCGAAGCAAGCCGCGGCTTCAGCAGGTTGAGAACTCCCTTCATGGCCCGGGCACTCATCAGCAGGTTGGGAACAAATGCCGTGCCCGCCTCAAAGCGTGCGCCAATCTCCTCCATGGCCTTGACCATATAGTCGTTAATGATGACCTGGGGGTCGACCCCCTCTTCGAGAGCGGCCGTCGTCGATGCAAGTCCCTCTTCAAGTTTGCCATTCAGGATAGCATCGTGCAATTGATTCAGATTCATAATGCTTTTTGATTATCATGTATTTCGTTCATCGGACGATGGACTGGACTTTGTTGATATCCACCGTGACCTGCGGATGAAACTCCTCCGATTCCATATAGGTGACCAGCGAATGACGGAGCTGCCGTGCCTCGAGGCGATTCTCGCTGTCGCTCAACAGGTCGACCCCGCAGACCAGTAGATCTCCCGAACCGACCCGGGCCTCGAAGATCAATCCCAACGACCAGTTCTGGAACCAGTCGTCGATAACCCGTACGATCGGTTCCAACCGGGAGTCGACACAATCCATCTTGATCGCGTTACCGTGCAGCATGGCATCCCACCATTGGAAATTCTGGTGGAATTCCGTCGGAAATAGCCGCAGTGCAGGGTGCTCGGGGTCGGTCAGAATACCCAGTGCATAGGGAGGTTGAAGATGAAGCGTCCAGCCCGTATTCCAAAAGATGGTGGACATGCCCAGAGTCACCTCGCCGCCGGCTTCGGGACGTATGCGGCCCTTACGTGGTGTGAACAACACCTTGCCACCTTCCATCAGGCGATTTACCGCCCGGGAGTCCAGCGTATCCGTCACCAAGACTTCGCGAGACACCGGATATGTCACATCAGGATATACCCAGATGTCCCACTCGTTGGTGTGCTTCCCGACATGAACCGCAAATTTCAGTTGTTCGGGTTCAGTAAAACCGTTCAACGGGTATCGTACGTCGCCCAAACGGATACAGTTGCCAATGGGAATATCCCGTTGGGAGAGGTTTCCAAAGGCCACGATTTCACCGTTGCTGCGGGACAATGTCCAGGACGGAACAACAGATTTCAAGGGTTCCCGGTCAAAATGCGCGATCTCGACGGATGCTTCAAAGTCGGCACTATTCGGGAAAATCAAACGTTTCATGCGTGCCAGAGGTACGGTTTTCCCGGCAAAACGACTGAATTCAGCCGGAGAAATATACCCCTTCTGCTCCCAGAATGCATCCAGGATTCCGACCAAAGCCGAACCTTGTCCGGGAAAGTCTGACAGACTCAACATTTGGAATCCCGCAAAATCAGGTGTCCTCAGTTCAGCTTCCAATTCGGCCTTCCAGCAGATGGCCTGTAATTTCCCAGAGGCCTGTAGAAACTTCTCGCCCCAATGGGCCAACCCGTTGTCGGCCAGCATTTCGCGGAAAACCTCAAAATTCCGAGCACGGACGGCGCACCCATCGTATTTGTCAATCTCCCGGAAATTGGGATAAACACACCAGTTACCGATTTCGTGAGCAACGTGCGGGACCTGACGTTGGTTGATAATTTCATACCAATCATAGTCGGTCGAAGGCGCATGCTTATTTATATAACTTTCCAGTCCCGCAAACCACCAATAGATGCGCGGATATCCGTCGTTGTGATAATCGTTGTTCTGATTATCCGGCCAACCGGCACCCGACGTATATTTGTGACGGGGATCGCGTTGCTTCCAATACCCCACGAAATCGTTGAGGAACTCCTGCATGCCTTCTCCTGATGGCTCATTTCCGTAAGTATAGAGCAGAAAGGAAGGGTGATTGCCGTATTCGTCCATGATTCGCTCGGTCTCATCGTAGAGAAACCGGTTGAAAATAGAATCCTGTCCGACGCCGTCACTCCAACTGGCACCCTCGACCTGCAGATAGACTCCCAACTGATCGGCAGCTTCGAATGCGGTCTCCGGAGGACACCATGAATGGTAACGCACGTGGTTGAGTCCGTGATTCTTGATGACGGTAAAAACGCGACGCCATTCGGCGATGTCGGTCGGAGGATAGCCTGTCCGCGGATAGGTCGCACAGTCGAGCGTTCCTCTGAGGAAAGTTTCACGCCCGTTGATCGTGAAGCGTCGTCCAACGCGCGAAACCTTTCTCATACCGAACGTCGTGGAGTGTACGTCGACACCCTCCTCGGAATGGATGCGGGCGGTTATCGCATACAGATAGGGAGTATGTTCATCCCATTCAAAAAACTCCTCCCCCATCGGATAGGTCACGTTCACTGTATCGACTCCGGGCGCAACCGTAACGGTGCGTTCGACCATCCCTGGAAAATGCTGCCACGGTGTGAATTTCGACTCGGCGGTCAGGCCGAGACGTGCGGTGAGAGTATGTTTCGTCCCGTTCTCGATTCGTACCACAACCGTCGCCTCCTTGTGATCGTTGTCGGGGTAAACGGCAATCCGACCGATACGGAGCTTATTCCGGGGAGTGAGTGAGATCTCTCCGGCAATGCCATTCCAATTGGTCTGCGTATGGTCGGCCAGGCTGTGGGCATTGATGCCGACATTGATTTTGTAGGAATTATCCACACGGATGGTGATGCGATGTTTGCCCGGTGACAACTCCCCGAGATCGTAATAGTGCGGTGTCGACAATGAATTCCGCATGCCGTGGCTCTTCCCGTCAATCCACACGAGACTCTCCCAATGGACCCGCTCAAGTGTCAGTTGCATCTCCTGCCCAGACATTGATGCCGGCACCTCGAACTCACGGCTGTACCACGCCGGCCCGACATACTCCTTCTCGGGCTGCAGCCAGAAGATAACTTTCGTGTTTCCGGGCCGGCGCCACTTCTCATAGAGCGGCTTGCGGTACCACGAGGAGTCGGCAACCCAGCTTGTCCACTTCGTGTCGACCGTGATGTCGTTGCCCTTGCCATTGGTAGTCATCGACCCGGGTAGCTTCACCGTCTCGTCGAAATCCATCCGATACCAACCTCTTTTCACGCCGACATCGAGTGAGTCGATGCGAAAACTCCAATCGCCCGAAAGGTCGATACCCTCGGCCCGGGTCCATGACAATGGCATGACCAGCAGGCATAATAACAAAAAACGTTTCATCTGTTGTGTCGGTTATTCTTCCACGATATACATGTCCCAGGCCGGGATTTTCACTTCATCGCCCATGGCGATGGTCTTTCCGGTCAGCAAATCTTTCCCCGCGGGAAAGCGGTAGATACACGATACCGGCTCTCCCGAATAGTTGAAGAGGAAATGGACCTTGCGCCCACGTTCATTGGTTCCGCTGCGGACAATGACGGGAAATTCCGCATCGACAGGCGGTCGGGAGATTCCGGCCTCGGCACACACCTGCAACAGGACCTCACGTGCCAGAGACGGAGTCGGATTACCGGCAATATAGGTCACCGACCCACGTCCAACCCGGTTGTGAGTGATGGCCGCATATGCTTCCCAATAGGGGCTGTCATAGGTCGCCCAGACCTCGGCCCCTTCGGGAATCATCAACTCCATCCAACTGTTGAAGGCGAGCTCGGACGCCGGAAGCTGCAGTTTCGTACTCTTCAGCGGTATCATGTCGATAGAGGAGAACTGCTGGTACGAAGCCCCGACCAGTTCCCGGAATGGAGCCGGCTGGCGGCTCGCATGCACCTTCACGTTTTCATCGGTGAATCCACTGCGGAACGTGTAGATGACGTGCCCGCCGTTCGCGACGAACTCATTCAAGCGCTCCGTTTCCTCCTCAGAAGCCGAATACAGTGCCGGAACGACAAGCAGTCTGTACCGCCCGAGATCCTGTTTGGTATGGTCGGCAAAGTCGCACTCGATGTTGAGTTTGTAGAGCTGTTCGTAAAATTTCAACAGCAGCGTGTTGTAATCCGTTTCGGGCGTTATGCCATAGTAGTTCATGGCTGTCAGAGCCTCATTGCTGAAATAGATGGCCACCTGGTTCTCCTTTTTCAGATTGTAGAGTGCGGGAGAAAGCCGACGCATTTCGGAGGCGATTTGCGTGGCCTCGTCCGTTGTTGCATTAGGTTCCAGATCGTGAGCCAGGAGTCCCCTGCAATACATTTCGACGCCGTTGTGGATTGAGTGCCATGGCCAATAGGCGACCATGTTGGCTCCGGAGGCTATGTGGCTGAATGCCTGCAACCGCAATTGCTTCGGATAGGCCAGTTCATAGAACATGTTCTGACCACTTGCCTCCATGACGAAATAGTTGTCTCCCTTGTTGCTGCGTGAGAGGTCTCCCAACATGGCAATCATCAGGCCATCGAACCGGTTCTGCACGTGGTGATAAATATCGATGCCGCAGATATCGAGTGGAACCGATGCCTCGAAATGGTCGACTTTCGAATTGATGCCGTAGCTCAAATCTTTCCAATCCGCATCAAAATTCTGGATGATAAACTGATCGGGCCGTTTCAACGAGCGGACAATGCCGGCCTGCCATGCCAGGAAGTTGGTTGCCAGCAAGCGTTGGAACTTTTCGAATTCGCAGAGCAGACTCTGATTGACGGCGGCAATTGTCGAGGGCATGTCTTCCCATGCGTGAACGGAGTTGCTCCATTGATGCAGTCCAAATGCGGCATTCATCGCCTCGGGATTGCCGAACCGCTTTTTCAGGTGTTGCAGGAACAGGGTCTGGACGTGATCTCCCCAATTGTCATACTGTTTGGTTTCGTTGTCCAGTTGATAACCGATGACGGCCGGATGGTTGACCGTGACCTCGACCATCTTGCGTATGACGCGCTCGGCATAATACAGATAGGTCGGATGGGTAATATCCATGTTTTGACGAGTGCCATAGCGGAATTTGCCGTGAAAGTTCTCGCCGAAAATCTCGGGGTGCTTTTTCGCCAACCACGTCGGTATCGAATAGGTCGGCGTACCGATGATGACGTGAATCCCGACCTTTTGGAATGTGTCCAGACAGCGAAGGAGGTAATCCGTGTTGAATTCGCCGTCCTGCGGTTCAAAATAGCCCCACGTGCTTTCGCCCATGCGGACTACGTTGAGGCCAATCTGCTTCATCATTCTGGCATCTTCGACAAGGCGGTCGGACGGCATGTATTCATAATAGTAGGATACGCCGTAGAGCAGTTGCCTGTTGATATCCAGAAAGGTCGGCGGAGTTGCTCCCCAGGCTGCCAGGGTCAGCAAAATGCCCACGACGGTGATTGTAGCTGTTCTTCTCATGGTTGGTTTTCTGCTTCGGAAAGGGCTCTTCAAGAGGCTATACAAAAGTAGGGGTATTCAGGCTATCAAAAAATAGGAATTCGTTGCAATAAGAATGTATTATTATTGCTTTACAGATATGAGACTGCATATCAACTAAAAACAATATAAGCAATTAAATATCTGACTATCTTATAATTAAAATTATCACCACAGATACAGATCCGGTAATACAATTCCACCAGAAGGATTGGAGAAGATATTTTCTTATCAAATAAAGTTCCTATCTTTGTTCGGAACAGTAAAATCACCGACATGAGAAGACTACTACTCACAGGATTGGGGTGTTTGCTCACCCTTTCGGCCTTCCCGGCGACCGATACGGTGCGCCTGATCTCTCCAAACGGGAGGATTCACGTCTCCGTATGGCATAACGGCAACATAAGGTACAACGTTCTGTACGAAGGACTTACCCAGCTCTCCGCCTCCGAAATCGGCATGATTTGCCAGGAGGGAAAACTGCGGAAAGAGCTCGGTGATATCCGTTCGATCACCCGAACGAGCATCGACGAACAAATCTCGGTTCCGATTCCGGAAAAACGCAGCATCGTTGAAAATCACTGCAACGAAATGGCCCTGCGTTGCAGCAACGATTATACGGTTCGATTCAGAGCCTATGATGACGGAGTTGCCTACCGAATTGAGACCCGGTTTCGGGATTCGGTTCTGGTCCTCGGCGAGACGGCCCGATTCAACCTGCCGGCGATGAGTCGGGTGTTTTTCCCCGAAATCTCGAAACGTCCTGACGCCGATATCTTCCATACAGCCTTCGAGGAGAATTACCGGTGTGTGCGAATTGATTCGTTGAGTGAGGATGCAGTGGGATATTTACCCATATTAGCTCTTCCCCCGCAAGGCGCAAGGGTCGCCATCGTGGAATCGGACCTTGAAAGCTATCCGGGTATGTTCTTGAGGGGTGGTGAGGGGGGCTGCCTCGAAGGGATCTTTGCTGGATATCCGTTGGAACAACGCCAGACCGAAGGGGAATACCCCGATATCGTGGTAACGCGGCGAGCCGATTACATCGCCCGAGTCAAGGGAACGCGGACCTTTCCGTGGCGCGTAGTTGTGCTAGCCGAGGAGGATAGGGAGCTTCCGGATAACGATCTAGTTTATCGGCTAGCATCTCCTTCGCGAATTGGAGATGTGTCCTGGCTGCACGGAATCAAGGGTACAGACGAATGGATTCCTGATATTAATCTGTTCGATGTTCCCTTCAAGGCGGGTATTAATACGGCATCCTACAAATATTATATTGATTTTGCCGCCCGTTTCGGATTCAGCCACATCATGTTGGATGCTGGCTGGAGCAAGGTGACCAACCTGAACGAAATTTCACCGGAGATGGACCTTGCCGAAATTTGTCGATACGCCCGAAGTCGGGGTATAAAATTATGCTTGTGGACATTGGCATTGGAACTTGATCGGAATCTGGAAGCGGCACTCTCCCGATTCGAAGAGTGGGGAATCGACTGTATCATGACCGATTTTATCCATCGGGACGACCAACTCGCCGTGGATTTCTATCACCGAGTTGCCGCAGCCTGTGCCGAACACAGAATTCATGTCATGTTCCATGGCGCCTTCCCCGGCAAGGGCTTCAACCGGACCTATCCGAATGCCGTGGGGCGTGAAGGCGTGTTGGGGGCCGAATACAACATCTGGTCGGACCGGGCTACGCCGCAGCACAATGTCACATTGCCATTTACCCGCATGCTGGGAGGGCCGATGGATTATGAGCCCGGATTGCTTAACAATGCCACGAAGAGCGGTTTTCGGATGATTCCCGGTATGGTGATGAGCCAAGGTACCCGTTGCCATCAACTGGCCATGTTCGTAGTCTACGACAGCTCCATCCAACTCTTCTCGGGAAACCCTTCGCAGGGATTGCGTGAGCCGGTATTTATGGAATTTCTGGCGGGGATTCCCACAACGTGGAACGAAACCTTCGTTTTGGATGGAAAAATCGGGGAATATATCGTGACGGCCCGTTGTCGGGAGAATGCTTGGTATGTTGCCGGGATGTGTGACTGGAACGGACGGGACTATGTGCTGAATCTTGATTTTCTGGGAGAGGGGAGCTATGTGGCAACGGTGTATCGCGACGGCATTAATGCCGACCGATATGCTGCAGATTACACCATTGAGTCCTTCGAGGTGGAACGGACCGACTGGCTGCAGTTGTCGATGGCTCCTGGAGGTGGATTTGTCGTGCGTTTCGAAAAAACGCAGACGGAACCGCACATGCAGCGGCCGAACCATTCGTAGGAAACTTACGATTGATTCATGTGACGGTGCGGTGCCTCATCATGAGTCGACAAAGATGAAACAGATAAAAAGCCCGCGAAAATCGCGGGCTTTTTTATCGCGCAGTCGAGGATATCGGCAGCCATCAACTCTTGAATCCCGGTTGGGTCCGGGCAACCTCGACAAAAGTCAAGATGTTTTCCAGCGAGGTGTCACCTTCCACGGAGTGAGACGGCGAAAAGATATAGCTGCCTTCTGCTCCGATATGCAGCAGGTGTTCCGATTCGCGACGAACATCCTCAGGGGTTCCGAACGGCAGTGTACGTTGCATGGAAAGTCCTCCGTAGAAGGCCAGACGCTTCCGGTACTTGGCGAGAACAGCATCCACATCCATCACCTCGGGCTGGAACGGATTGAAACAGTTCAATCCGCAGTCAATCAGGTCATCGAAAAGTTCCTCAACATCTCCGCAACTATGTATCATCACATACTTTCCGGCCTGGCGCACATGCTGATACATGCGTCGAATCCGGGGATAGAGGAACTCCTTCCAGATGTCATATCCCATAATCAATCCGCGCTGCTGTCCCCAGTCATCACCGAAATAGACGGCATCGATATCGAATGTGAGCGCCTTGTCGATCTGGGCGATATTATAGTCGCAGATGGCATCGAGCAGATCGTGGACGAATTGCGGATGAAGGTAGAAATCCATCAGCAGATCTTCGATTCCACGCAGTGTCCAGGCCCGTTCATATAACGAAAAGCCAATCTGGAAGACCCTGAACAAGTCCGGCTTGCGGGTTGTCTCCGGGATAATCGACTCGAAAAACCGGTCATCACAGGGATCCGGAAAGATGTAACCGGCAAGTGTCGGCTCGGGAAGGACCTGATTGGCGACAACCCCGATATCCTTGTCGACGCTGCGGTCCCAGACGACGCCGAAAAAGTCCCTCCAATGGTCCGGCGCAATCTCTTCGAAGAACCCGATATCGTTTCCCAACTGGAGCAGATGGTTTCCCAGCACCAAATCGAGATCTTCGGTTCCGAAATGGGTGAGGAGCATCGCCAGCGGCTCTTTCGTAAACTTGAACGACCAGGGAACATAGGGAGGTTTCCCGCCGTCAAGAACCAGTTTAATGACTTCCCGCTTCGTCATTGTCGTGCTGTTTTATGATTGAACGGAGTGATTCGACGGTCAATTCGGTCTGCGGCCGGAAGAGGTCGGTTGCCATGTAGGCGGTCAGCGATCGAATCAACTGTATGGCTTCCGGGCGTTTTTCGGTATTGGTGAGCAGGTCCACGCCGCAGAACAGGAGGCGGCCTTTACCGACCTGCGCTTCGAATATCAACCCCAGTGACCAGTTTTGGAACCAGTCGTCGATGATGCGCACGACGGGCTTCAGGCTCTTGTCCAGCAAATCCAGTTTCACCGCATTCCCATTCATCATGGCATCCCACCACTGGAAGTTGCTGTAATAATCCGTCGGGAAGAGTTGCATAGCGGGATGTTCGGGATCAACAAGTACTCCAAAAGCATAGGGCGGCTGCTGATGGACAGTCCATCCCGTATTCCAGAAGATTGTCGACATACCCAGAGTCACCTCTCCTCCAGCTTCCGGCAGGATGTCCCCTTTGCGCGGCGTGAGAAGCACACTTTCACCAGCGGCCAGCAGGGATTCAGCGTGGGCGTCAAGACGGTCGCAGAGATGGACGCCCTGCGGAAGCGTGTAACTTCCTGTCGGATAGACCCAAATATCCCAATCGTTCCGATGACCGGCCAAGTCGATGGTCAGTTTCAATTGTTCGGGAAGCGTGAATTCGCTCAGGTCGTACTCAATCCTCCCCAGTTTCAGACAATTGCCTATGGTGACATCTTGCCGGGGAAGATTTCCGAATGCGACGATCGACCCGTCCTTGCGCGACAGCGTCCAAGTCGGAACTACTTTGCTCAGAGGTTCTGCCCCGAAATGGGCCGCTTCGATTGTCGCCTCGAAAATCTCGTCGTTCTTCCATACCAGTTTTTTCATGAGAGCCAGGGGAACGGTCTCTCCGGCAAAACGTTTGAACTCCTCCGGTGCAATGTATCCCTTTTCTTCCCAGAAGGCATCGAGCACCCCGACTAACGCCGTGCCCTGTCCGGGGAAGTCGGAAAGGCTTAATATCTGGAGCCCGGCAAAGTCCGGGGTACGGAGTGCGGCTTCGAATTCGGCCTTCCAGCACAGTGACTGCAGATGCCCCGAGGCCTGGAGATAGCTCTCGGCAAGGTCCGACAGGCCGTTGTCAGCCAGCATTTCCCGGAATACCTCGAAGTTTTTCGCCCGTACGACACAGTTCTCGGCCTTGTATTTGTCGATCTCCTTGAAGTTCGGGTAAACGCACCAGTTTCCCGATTCATGAGCGATGTAGGGATGATTGTATTTGTCAATGATATCGAACCAGTTATAGTCGGTCGACGGACGGTTGGCATTCATGTGGCTGTTCAGGCCTGCATACCAGACGTTAATACGCGGATACATGTCATTATTGTAGTCGTTCTCCGGTATGGCCGGCCAACCTGCTGCCGAGGTATACTTGTGGCGGGGATCAATCTTTTTCAGATGCGTAATTAGATTGCCCAGGAATGTATTCATATTGACACCACCCGGCTCGTTGCCGTAGGTGTACAGGATGAACGACGGGTGATTCCCGTATGCTTCCATGATACGTTCCGACTCCTCGTAAATCCAGCGGTCGAAGGGTGTGCCGTCACCCACAATTGACGTCCAGCTTGCGCCTTCGACCTGTAGATAGACGCCCAGTTGGTCTGCCGCTGCAAATGCCGCTTCGGGAGGACACCACGAATGGAAGCGGACATGGTTCAGTCCGTGGCTCTTGCAGACCGAGAAGATACGGCGCCACTCGGCGATATCCGTGGGGGGATAACCCGTGCGCGGGAATGTGGCACAGTCGAGCGTTCCACGCAGGAAGATGGTTTTATCGTTGATGGCGAACTGACGTCCGTGGGTGGAGAGTTTCCGCATGCCGAAAGTTGTCGACAGACAATCGGAAATGCCTTCACCGTCGAAACTGGCGGCCATTTCATAGAGGTACGGATGATGCTCGTCCCACGTGTAGAAGTCCGTTCCCATCGGATAAGTGATCTCGACGGTTTGCTCTCCCGGCATGACCTCAATCGTTTTGGAGACCGGATTCAGACGCTGGAGCGACGGCGTGAAACGGGACTCGGCGGCAAAAGTCAGTTGCCCGTCGACGACATGTCCGGTTGTGTTGTGTAGTCTGGCGACCACTCGGGCTTCACGCTGATCGTTGTCGGGATAGATGCCCAGGTGCGAGATGCTGACCTGCGGCCGGGCTTCGATATATAGGTCACCGGCCATCCCGTTCCAATTGGTTTGCGTATGATCGGCCAGACTGTGGGCGTTGATTCCGACGTTGATCTCCTTGATGCGGTTATCGACCCGTATGCAGAGGGTGTGTCTGCCGGGACGAAGTTTCCCGAGGGCATAGCGGTGAGCCGTGCTGAGCGAATTCTGCATTCCAAGCTCTTTGCCGTCCAGCCAGACCGTACTCTCCCAGTGAACTCGTTCCAGATTGAGTGTCAACTCGCTTCCCTCCATCCATTCGGGGACGGTGAACGTCCGTTTGTACCACGCCGGTCCGACATACTCCTTCTCGGGCTGCAACCAGAAGATAACCTTCGTGTTTCCGGGCTGGCGCCACTTCTCATAGAGCGGCTTGCGGTACCATGAGGAGTCGGCAACCCAGCTTGTCCATTTCGTGTCGACCGTGATATCGTTGCCCTTGCCGTTAGTGGTCATCGACCCAGGAAGCTTCACTTGCTCCGCGAACTGTTTTTTCTGCCATTTCTGCGCAACACCTACGTTGGTCGAATCAATGGCAAAATCCCAATAACCTGACAAATCTATCCGCTGGGCGAAAAGGGTCAGCGGCAATATTGCAAAAAAAACAATCAATAATCTTTTCATGAATTCTGCTTGTATTTAGGTTTTTGTTCGACTCCGTTCTGCATCGGATGTATTTTACAAATTCCTCACGGCATTGAGTTCCTCAATCATGGCGACGACATTCTCCACGGGGACATTGGCCTGAATGTTATGGACGGAGCTGAATACGAACCCTCCCTTTTCACCGAAAATCCGACACTGCTCCCGGACGTGCGCTCGAACCTCATTGGGCGTTCCGAAGGGCAGAACCTTCTGCGTGTCTATGCCGCCGCCCCAGAAAACAATCCGATCCCCGAACCGCTCTTTCAGCACCTTCGAATCCATGTCGCGGGCATTGATTTGTACAGGGTTGAAGATGTCGAATCCTGCAGCAATCAATTCGTCGAGCAATGGCAGCATGGCCCCGCATGAATGTTTGAAAATTTTCCAACTCGTATTTTCGTGGATCCAGTCGTTCAGTCGCTTGTAATAGGGGAACCAGATTTCGCGGAATGTCCCGACCGAACAGAATTGGGAATTTTGCGTACCGAAATCGGTCCCGCAGGTAAATACGACGTCGATGTCGTGTCCGCAACGTTCCCATACGCGGCGATAATTGTCGATGGCAATTTCCGTTTGCCGCTCGAACACCTCCCGGATATAATCGGGCCGCATCAGGATGGAGATATACCATTCGGCTACGCTGCGGATTCCGCGGGGAGCGCGAAGCGAAACTCCCGGGACAAGCGCCACGTCGCCCAATGCAGAGCCGCCGATGCTGGCGACAACCGCACGACCCGTGCTGGCGGCTCGAGCGACCCGTGCTGCGAAACGGTCAAGTTCATCGTCCGGGAGTATGGCAAACTCTTCCAGATTGTCTTCGACGTTTAGGTTCGATTCGTCGAATCCATCGCATCGTTCGACCGCATTCATGAAGTAACAACTTTCGGGAAGCACAGCACTCGGTGCAAGAGTTTTGTCTCCCTGGGGATGCAGCCAGATGTCGTTGTGGGAATCGGGGGTCAGTTCGATACCCTCCGCAATCAACACCTCCTGGCCCCAGGGGGTACGCTGCAGGTGGAGCCGGTCGCAATCATTGCCCAGCATGTCGTAGTTTCCGAAGACTGCCTCACAATCGATGTGCATGATCTGCTTGAGCTCGTCATCTATTTCACCGAGCATCTGAAACGGCTCGACAATCTTCACCGGACGTTTTTCCAGGCCATAATAGGCACGAAGGGCTTCCACTATTTTACAGTGGATGCCGGTTACGGATGTCGCGCCGAAATCTACCGGAAGAAGGTCCGGCTGTTCGTGTTGCAGGGCTTGGAGAACACGTTGTCTGGATGTGCTCATGGGCTTTGGTAAAATGTTTATGCAAATATAGTCCATAGTAGTTCCGGTTGAAATAGAATATTATTGCCATAAAAATAGATGATAATTGCAAAGCTGGAGACTTCTCGAGTGGTGCAAAGAATCACGCAGGATCCGAGCCAAGTCCGGATCAACCGCAAGAACTTGCGCCATAAATACCACAATAACAGCTATATAATAATCTCCATTCCCATTGCTTTTACATTATCCTCGATTCGGAGAGCGTAAAAACTTGTACATTCACCGAGTAAAAAAGAGGACATTGAGCAACTCAAGGATGTTTTTTATTCGTCGAATAATTTCTAATTTTATCTCCGGAAGAGCAGTATTTCGCCCGCCGAACAGTCCACATTCGACTATTATTATATTAAATAAAACGGGAACAAATATGAAAAAAACTGCGATTTTTCTGTGCTGCATCATTGCGACGATGACAACCTGGGCGGGGCCGAGGTCGAAGGATGCAAAAATGGAACGGTTTATTGACGATCTGATGAGCCGCATGACACTCGAAGAGAAGATTGGACAGCTGAATCTCCCCAGTGCAGGCGACATTACGACGGGAGAGGCGAAGAACAGCAAGTTTGCGGAAAAGATCCGCCGGGGCGAGGTCGGCGGCCTCTTCAACATCAAGGGTGTGGACAAAATCCGCGAAGCCCAGCGAATCGCCGTCTCGGAGAGCCGGCTGGGTATTCCGCTGCTGTTTGGCATGGATGTCATCCATGGCTATGAGACAATATTCCCTATACCGCTGGCGTTGACCGCAACTTGGGATATGGAGGCCATCGAACGCGCGGCACGTATTGCTGCCGTGGAGGCGAGCGCTTCCGGCATATGCTGGACCTTCTCGCCAATGGTGGACATTTGCCGCGACCCCCGTTGGGGACGGGTTGCCGAGGGAGTCGGAGAGGATCCCTTTCTGGGCAGCGCCGTGGCCCGGGCCTTCGTCTATGGTTATCAGGGACATGACAAGCACTTTGCAACCAATGAAATCCTGAGTTGTGTAAAACATTTCGCTCTGTATGGAGCATCCGAGGCCGGTCGTGACTACAACACCACGGACATGAGCCGCCAGCGGATGTACAACGAATATTTTGCGCCGTACAAGGCGGCTGTCGAGGCCGGAGTCGGAAGCGTCATGGCCTCGTTCAACGAAGTGGATGGGATTCCGGCAACCGCCAACCATTGGCTGATGAGCGAGGTCCTTCGCAACCAATGGGGATTCGACGGGTTTGTGGTGACCGATTATACGGGAATTGCGGAGATGTGCGAGCATGGAATCGGAGATTTGCAGGAGGTCTCCGCACGTGCCCTTCAGGCTGGAATAGATATGGATATGGTGAGTGAGGGCTTCCTCGGAACACTGGAAAAATCGCTGAATGAATGCCGTATTTCGGAGGAAGATATTGAGCGGGCCTGCCGCCGGATTCTGGAGGCAAAATATAGGCTCGGACTTTTTGAGAATCCATACAGGTATTGCGACGCGGAACGCGCCGCAACTCAGGTTTATACGCCGGAGCACCAGGAAGAAGCCCGGCGCATTGCGGCAGAAAGTTTCGTGTTGTTGAAGAATGACGGTGGAACACTTCCGTTCCGGCGTTCCGGAACGATTGCCGTAGTTGGGCCGCTGGCCAATTCGCGCGCCAATATGCCCGGAACATGGAGTGTAGCCGTGGATCTTACGAAACCGCACACCGTATTGGAGGGGGTGCGGGAAGCGGCAGGTCCGGATGTGGAGATTCTTTACGCCCGGGGAAGCAACATCGCCCGGGACGAGGAGTTGGAACGCAACTCCACCATATTCGACCGGACAATCGAGCGCGATGGACGAAGTGACCGTGAGATGTTGGACGAGGCGTTGGACATCTCCCGCAAGGCCGATGTGATTCTTGCCGTGTTGGGCGAGCCTTCGGAGATGAGCGGAGAGTGTAGTAGTCGCTCCGACATCGGGATTCCGGACGTGCAGCGCGAATTGCTTGAGGCTCTGGTTGCTACGGGAAAACCGGTTGTATTGGTGCTTTTTGCCGGACGTCCCATGACGCTCGAATGGGAGGATCAGCATGTGCATTCGATTCTCAATGTGTGGTTCGGCGGAACACAGGCAGCCGAGGCCATCGGAGACGTTCTGTTTGGCGACGTGAATCCCTCCGGGAAACTGCCGTCGACGTTCCCGCGCCGAGTCGGGCAGATCCCGCTTTACTACAACCACAAGAATACCGGAAGGCCGCTTCGGGGTGAAAAGTTTGAAAAATTCCGCAGTGCCTATTTAGATGTACCCAATACGCCGGTCTATGCGTTTGGACACGGACTGTCGTATACGACCTTCGACTATGGCAGAATCCGGCTCTCTTCGTCTGAAATGGAGGTTGACGGCACAATTACGGCGACGGTGCAGCTGACTAACAGCGGTCAGAGGGAAGGCACAGAGGTCGTACAACTTTACATCCGTGACATGGTCGGGTCGACAACCCGGCCTGTCCAGGAGCTGAAGGGCTTCCAGCGTGTGACGCTCAAACCGGGGGAGAGTCGCGATGTGACGTTCACAATCGATGCTTCGCTGCTGAAATTCTATGACTATAATTTGAATTACGTATGCGAACCAGGCGTCTTCGATCTCCAGATTGGAGGAGCCAGCGACCGGGTCAGACATGCCGAATTCCGGCTGCATGAGAACCAGTAAAATTCATGTGTAAAAGGGAAAAAGAGATGATGAAAGTGAGTATGGCAGCATGGATGTGGGCTGCAATATCGCTTATGACGGCCTGTAACGGCCGAGTAGACCGGCTCTCCGATGAGGCGCTTCTGGACAGTGTCGAGCGTCGGACATTCGGCTATTTCTGGGAAGGCGCCGGACCAAACAGCGGATTGGCCCGCGAACGGATCCATGTCGACGGAGACAACCCTCAGCAGGATGATGAAATCGTTACGACAGGCGGCAGTGGATTTGGCATCATGGCTCTCATCGCCGGAATGGAGCGCGACTATATCACCCGAGAAGAGGGAGTCGAGCGTTTTGAGCGGATTTTGGCTTTTCTCGAGACAGCCGACCGGTTTCATGGAGCTTGGCCGCATTGGTTGGATGGCGAGACAGGCCGGGTGAAACCTTTCGGCCTCAAGGACGACGGAGGCGACCTTGTTGAGACGGCCTTTTTGGCTCAGGGATTGCTTGCCGCCCATCAGTATTTTGTCGACGGGACGCCCCGTGAGCAGGAACTGGCCCGGCGGATTGACGCCTTGTGGCGGGGGATCGAATGGTCGTGGTATTGCAACGGACAGGAAGTGCTGTACTGGCATTGGAGTCCGGACCATGCCTGGGAGATGAATTTCCCAGTGCGGGGCTATAACGAATGCTTGATCATGTACATATTGGCGGCCTCATCGCCGACCTTCGGGATTGACAAGCATATATACACGAAGGGTTGGGCCGAGGATGGAGCCATCGTACAACCAGGCCGAAGCGAAGGCTACGATACGCAGTTGAGGTATCAGGGCGGACGCGTCGGGCCGTTGTTCTGGGCCCATTACTCCTTTCTGGGGCTTGACCCTCGGGGTTTGAGTGATGCCTTCTGCGGGGATTATGCGGAGGAGATGCGTCGCTATACGCTTGTCAATCGGGCTTACTGTCTGCGCAATCCTCACGGATATGCCGGTTATGGCGCAGACTGCTGGGGCTTGACGGCCAGCTATTCGACGGTGGGCTATGCGGCACACGCTCCCTATGAGGAGGCCGACCTCGGTGTAATCTCACCGACGGCCGCCCTCTCCTCAATTGTCTATACCCCCGAAGAGTCCATGAGCGTGATGCGCTATTTCTACGAACATCTGCACAAGAAGCTTTGGGGTCCGTATGGATTCTATGACGCATTCTGCATTAGCGATGACTGGTTCCCGCCGCACTATCTGGCAATTGACCAGGGCCCGATTGCCGTCATGATTGAAAATCGCAGAACCGGCCTGTTGTGGAATCTCTTCATGAGCCACCCCGATGTGCAAAACGGCTTGAAGAAGCTCGGATTCGAGCGCAAGGAGGCCAATTGACGCACCCCTGAAAACAGCATACTGGTCCGGAGTCGAAAACCCCATCGGATTTCCGGCTCCGGGCCCTTTTATGCGGCTCAAAACCCATCCGGCCGGTCGCGGCGACAAGGACTCCTCCTAAACCAACCTCCTTGCCAAAACAGCGCGTTTTTTCGTATATTTGTTCAACCCAAATTTTCCAGGTCATGAAAATCAAGCACGGATTCGAGGGTGAACGTTTCATCATCATTCCCTATCGGTACATTGTCTCGATGAGCCGCAATCCGCTCTGCAGTGACTTGTTCATTCAATCCATCGGATACTTCTCTAACGCTCGGCACCATTTCATATCCCGGCCAAAAGGCCGTGGAGAGTGTATCCTGATTTACTGCAAGTCGGGCCGCGGATGGATCTGCGTGGGAGATACGCGCCATGAAATAGTCGCCGACCAGATGTTTGTCATTCCGGCCAATACTCCCCACAGTTATGGAGCCCACAACGATTCTCCATGGACCATCTATTGGATTCACTTCATGGGAGCCAAAGCCGGGGAGTTTGCAAACCGCATGGGCACAAAGCCAATGGTGATTGAGCCCTCGCAGGAGTCGCGTATCAAGGAGCGGTTGGATCTTTTCGAGGAAATTTATGCAGTGCTCTATTCCGAACTCACGGAGGAAAACATCTGCTATGCCAACTTGTGCCTGGAACATTTTCTGGGGACATTCCTCTTTTTGAAATCCTTCCGCTCCGGGCATTTGTCCCATGACTATCTGAACACAAAGGTCAACTCGGTTATCTACTACATGAACGAGAACATCACCGAGCGGCTGACCATTCAGGACTTCGCCACCTATATCGGCTATTCGGAGTCCTATTTTTATCGAATTTTCATCCGTGAAACCGGTTATGCGCCAATCGAATATTTCAATCGACTCAAAATCAACCGGGCCTGCGATTATCTGCTCCACAGCTCCATGAATGTCATGCAGATTGCGCACATTCTCGGATTTTCAGATCCATACTATTTTTCGCGGGTCTTTTCGCGCATCATGAAGATTTCTCCCATAAAGTACCGGAACTGCGGTGGCAACCTCCCGTCGGAAACGACGGATTCACCCATCCTTTGAATCCGACCCGGCCCGGGCCATGCGCGTCTGCCATGCTGCAAGGAGAGGTTGAAACACGTTCCCACATTACCCGACCGAACATCCCGTTCCGCATATGCCCTCGCATGAAACCGAGACCCCGGAGCCTGTTAGTCCCGGGGTCTCGTGAATTTTCATATCCGATTGTGTCCGGCATACCTATTTCCCGAGATTGGGATTCAGGTCAATCTGAGCGCGGGGAATCGGATAGTAGCGCACGGATTCGGAGTATCCATCCAACGTTCCTTGGGCCCGGCCCGTACGAGTGAGGTCATAATAGCGGTCACCCCATTCCAAAGCCAGTTCGATGTCGCGTTCATCGTAAATCTGCTCCAGCGTGACATGGGTCAGCGTCGGCATCTCGGCACGCGTACGGACACGGTTAAACGGTTCATCCGCATCCAGGCTCTTATGTACCCGGGCCTCGGCGTTGAACAACAGAACCTCCGCAAAACGCAGCATACGCATATTGTTGTAGCAACCCCAGTCGGGACGTCCCTCCGTCATCTGGTCTGACGGCACATAGGTCTTGCCGTTGTACATCTTGTATTGCGTCGAGAAAATCTGGTCGCCGGAGGGCGTCAGACGGTAGGGATATGACACACCGTTATAATCGCGGGTACCATCCGGATCCGTCTGCGCGGAATAGAGCAGAGTCGTTTCGAGACGGACCGTCTCCCCGCGGGCAAGCATCTTCTCTTCCAGCGCATCACTTGCCGGGAGAAAACCCCAGCCGCCCCAGATTGGAATTCCGGCTTCGTTGTCAATCCAGTTGCCGTTCGGTCCTTGGACATTTGCTGCATAACCTCCCGCCTTGACGATGCCATTCGATGTTCCAAAGTCGGTGAACTGCGCCTCGAAAATTGTCTCCTCGCACATCTGACCCGGTTTTTTGAACAGTTGGTAGAAGTCGGGATACAAATCGAATTTGTTGTCGTTGATGATGGTCTCGGTAGCGGAGAAGACCGTATCCCAATCACCGATGTCGGCCGCAGCTTTCGCCTGCAAGGCCAATGCGGCATAGGACGATGCGGCTCCCACATGCTCGAGATTTTTCGGATGCTCAGCAGGCAGGATGCCGGCCGCCGTACCCAGCTCCGAAAGGATGAACGAATAGACTTCAGAGCGCGGGGAGCGGTAAATTCCGTCCACCATGTCGTTGTTGGTGAAGATGGGCACATCGCCCCAAAGCCGGGTCATGAAGAGATACATGTAGGCACGCAGGAATTGGACCTCGGCCTTGTAGATATCGTTCTTGCGGATATCGGCCTCATCCGTAAGATGCGCACGGAAGTGGTCAAGTGCCTCGATGGCCGAATTGGAGGCGATGATTACATCATAGAACCAGACCCATGCACCCTCGTTAATCCAGTTTGCCGAGCAGTTGACATAGTTGAATTTTTTGAAATCGAGCAGATCACCCTGATCGGTATCGGAACTGAGCCCCTTAAGAAGCTGGTCGTCGCGGATAACGTAGAAGCCGTACAGCGACCACGAGGAGACCGCATCGGCAAACAGCGAATAAACGGCCGAGACCGGTTGATACATGATGCTCTTGTCCGAATAATCCACCTCGTCCTTTGGTACGACATTCTCCGGAAGCTTGTCGAGGAAATCGCTGCATGAAGAGCCGACGGCCACTGCAAACAGCAGAACCATGAAATATTTCAACGTTTTCATAAAAAATCGCTATTTTAGAATGTAATGTTCAGTCCCAGGCTGTAAACGGCGGCCACGGGATAGGTCTGCATGTCGAATCCCGAGCTGATTTCGGGTGTGAAACCGTTGTAGTCGAAGACGGTAAGCGGGCGCTCCGCCGCCACATGTACCCGGAACGTGGGACCGCTCTTAATTTTGAACGTATAGCCGAGCTGGATATTCTGGATCCTGAAATAGGAGCCGTCCTCAACGAAATAGGAGTTCATCGTATTGAAGTTCCACGATCGGTTGAGACCGGCTGCCGAAGGCGAGTTGTTCGAGGTACCCTCACCGTGCCAGCGGTTCCGGACGACACTCGCCTCATAATTCATCCGATCAGCCGTACCGCGCGAGCCTCGCTTCTGGTTGACGATTTCATTGCCGGTGACCCCCATGAACGAGAGACCGAAATCCCAACCCTTGTACCCCAGGTTGATATTTCCGCCATAGGTGAACGACGGCAACGCCGAACCGAGAATCTGACGGTCGCGGTCGTCAATGATGTTGTCGTGGTTGATGTCCTCGTATTTCAGGTCGCCGGGCTGAAGTCCGTTTGCCACGGCGATGGGATCGGCTGTAACCTCGGCATCATTTTGGTAAACTCCCGTGACCTTGTAACCGAAGTACGAGTACATCGCGTCGCCCGGACGGGTAATCGTCCGAAACTGGGTCGTGCCGCCCAATACATACGGAACACCGTATTTCAGTGCCTTGACCTCGTTCTTCAACGTGCTCATGTTGAATCCAATGCCATACGAGAAGTCCTTGCCGATGGTGTCGGACCATCCCAGCGTAAGTTCCACACCCTGATTGAGAATACGGCCCCAGTTGCCCGGAATCATGTCCGTGGATGTCGGTACGGGAACCGAGATCACGGCATCACGGGTCATGCGGTGGAAATAGTCGAGATCCAGACGCAGCCGGTTGCTGAACATACCCAACTCAAATCCGACGTTGACCTCCTCGACGGTTTCCCATGAAAGCCAGCTAAAATTCTCGTTGACGCGGAATCCCGGATAGAGCACTTCACCGAAAACGCCTGAATAGTTGAGACCGGAGAGAATCTGTGCGAAACCGTTGCTGGCGGCAACCTTGTCGTTGCCCAGTTGTCCGTAGCTAACGCGCAGTTTCAGATAATCGATGGCCTTCTGCTGCTTCATGAAATTCTCTTCGGATACGACCCAGGCGGCACCAACCGAGGGGAAGTAGCCCCATTTTTCCTGATATTTTGAGGAACCGTCGGCTCGCATCGACACGGTCAACAGGTATTTGTTGGCATAGTTGTAGGAGATGCGTCCGAAGAATGAAGCTCCCCGATAGGTCGTACCGTTGTCGCCGGTCGTTAGGGATTCGGCCTCTGCCTGAGAGAGGTACAGGTATTCGTCCAGCGTGCCAAGGAGACCCTGACCCGAGCCCCACAGCGAACGCCAGTCTTCGTTGCGGACCGAGGCTCCGAGCATGGCGGTCAGGTTGTGCTGTCCGAAGTTGTCCTGATAGGTTAGCGTGTTGTCGAAGGTGTAATTCTGCCAGTAATCGCTTGCTTTGTATAGCTGCGATTTGGTCGAGTTGTGAGCCTGCGAGACAAAGAATTCCGGCGTATAGTTGCGCGTCCGCGTAAGGGAGATAACCTGGTTGAAGCTGGTACGGAACACCAGTTTGCGGTTGGACAGAAAGTCCAGATCCAGGTAGTAAGAAGGCATGATCTGGACGTTTTTCGAGAGATTGTCTCCATAATAGGCCATGGCTACGGGATTGCTGTATACACCGTTGGTCAGGTCGAGGCGGTCGAACGACGTAAACTTCTCAGGGTAGGTAGCTTCGTAACTTTCGTCGTAGACCGGAAGGATGGGAGGTGCATAATAGGCACGTTCCCAAGCTCCGTTGCTGGCCGAGTTGCGTTCGGAATGGCTCACGATGACGTTGGCACCCAATTTGAGCCATCGCCACGGCTGGTAGTCAGCCTTGGTACGTACGTTGACACGCTCGAAATCACTCTTGGCCTTCATGATGCCCTCCTGGTAAAAGTAGTTGACTCCGACCACATAGGCGGTCTTCTCGGTTCCTCCAGAGATGTCAAGGCTGTGACTGTGGATGATGGCATTGCGCGTAATCTTGTCATACCAGTCGGTGTCGGTCGACGGAATGAGGTCCTTGCCGCCCCACAAATCGATGGATTTTTGGAGGATTTCCGTGTCGCCGCGCTCAATCATCATGGTGGCATATTCGGCCGATGACGCCATCTCCAATTTATTGGCCACGGTCTGCACGCCGACATAGCCGTCATAGGTGATTTTGGCCTTCTGATTGAAGGAGCCTTGTTTGGTCGTGATGATGATTACGCCGTTGGAGGCTCTTACGCCGTAGATAGATGCAGCCGAAGCATCTTTCAGAATGGCAATGTCCTGCACGTCCGAGTTGCTCAGAAAGTCGATGTTGTCGTAAAACATTCCGTCAACCACATAGAGCGGAGCTTCGCTGGTGAACGACCCGACGCCACGGATACGGATATTGGGGCTCGAACCGGGTTCTCCGAAATTGGAGATTTGGACACCGGCCACTTTCCCCTGTAAGGCCTGTAATGGGTTAGAGGTGGTGTGTTTGACGATTTCGGCTCCTTTGACCGTAGCAATTGGAGCGGTCAGGTCTTTATTTTTCATACTCCCGTATCCGACGACAACGACATCTTCAAGGGCCAGCATATCCTCTTTGAGTTTCACGTCTAGGGTGGTTCGGGCTCCTACGACGGTCTCAACGCTGATCATACCGACGGAACTGAATACCAAGATGTCTTTAGGCGAAACTCCCGACAACCGATAGAATCCATCGGCATCCGTCGATACGCCGTTGTTTGTCCCTTTCGCAAGGACCGTCACTCCAATTAACGGTACACCGTTCTGGTCAGTTACTTTTCCGGAGACCGATGTCTGTTGGGCGAACAACAGAGACGGTATGCAGAAAAGCATACACAAAATCATTGTCACTCTTGGTTTCATAATTTAAGTAGTTAGTAGGTTAATGACATGCGTCCAAAGACAATAGGTTATCTACACAAATATAGAAATTTCCTTTCGAATTATCCCTTGTTTAGGATAGCTGCAAATGTTAAGAACAGATGGTATCAATAAATAGACTTGTTTTATATATACATCTGTATATCAAATATATATATTAGCACATAGCAGAAAATAGCATGGCTTAACTAACTATAATTAACAATTTCAGTCCATCTTATTAGAGACTTTAATCTATGGATAATCGCATATATCCGTTTTAAAGAATTAAGGGATATATTTATTTATGACATTCCGAATCGGTCTACTTCAGGGAAGACAATTTTGGGCTTTGATTTGATCAGTACATTAACGTTCAGAGAAAACCATGATGATATCTATTACCGGGCAATACAAAAAAAGTTCAACTCGATTATCTTATGTTCAAGAGAATGGAATCCTTTGATTTATAATATTCCCATTTTTAGAAAGATCTTCTTTGCTGTTGTGTAAAATCTGTTAATACAGTCCCTAAAGATGTTACAAATCTTTACCTAGTAACCTAACCTATTTCGTTTTTGAAATACAAAAAACACATCAAACTTACTTCACTTCAACAGAGTTTTCGCATCCGATCTTCCGACCGAACTGATAGCATAACACTCTGAAAACAAGTAAATAGCGAATCAAGTATTTTTCAATAATAAGATACAACATCAAAGTGCCGTACAAGTGATGACCGGCTGCGCATCTATGTGCGGAACCGCATCCGGAAACTCCTCACATCGGAGCATCTGTTCATCCAGACCAAGGATTTCGACTCGCAAGTCCTATTCTTTGAGTTCAGGGTAGAGGCTGATGAAAACTGCAAACCGGAACGAATCCGAGTTTGGGTATCGGGCATACACACTCATTCTTAGGCACTTGATTATAAAAGTATTTAAAATCACACCCAAACGAATCAAACGCACGAACGGATGCGTGCTGACACCCGAAATGGAGGTAACGGTAACGACCCAGCAGCACACCTCCGACCCTTTTTACAATGGAGCCAAAGAGGTTAAGGAGGCCTACATGCGTCTTTACGGCTTCGATTATCAACGAGCCTGCTGCACAAAAGGTGATTTCGAATTCAAAGCGCTGGACAAATGAACCGGGAGATCACCCAATTATTGAACCTCGTTCAGGGGTTGCAGTTGAAGCAGCCCCTGGACCTGCCGTTCAGCATCATTCCGATAATGTACGAAAGCATTTCGACCAAGGAGTTGCTGCACAGCAAAATTCTCGCGGAATTGCTGAATCCCCAAGGGAGGCATCGATGCGGAGAGGCCTTTCTTCGGGAATTCTTGTCGCAGATTGGAATTTCGGAACCGCAGAAGTTGTCCGATGCCCATACCGATACGGAAGTGGGGACCGCTGACGGCCGTCGAATCGACATTCTGATTACATGGGAAAAAGATCGAGCCATCATCATCGAAAACAAGCTCAATAATGCCGTCGACCAACCAGATCAACTGAAAGACTATCTCAAAGACGTAACGGAACACAAAGGTCGCAAGGTGCTTAAAACCGTCTACATCCCGCTCATGGAGTCCCGCACGACACACGAGACAATCTGCGGCGAGGTAGTGCACCTCTATCCGCGGCAGCTGCTCGAATGGCTTGCGGCCTGCAAAAAGAACTGTCCAGAGGCGATCTCCTACATCCGGGAGTACGAACTTCTGCTGAACTACATGAATACCGTAAACATCAATTACATGAATGCCAAAGAACTCTACGACCAACTGTCGAAGGCCGATCCATCGTTGATGCAGACGGCCGAGACGCTGGCCCGCATTATCAATAGTCCCGAATGGTTAAACATCATCCGCACCCGGATTCTGGAGGATGTCAAAGCCGCCCTTTCGGGAGAGCATCTTCCCGAGCTCAAGTTCCAGTTCCAGACTCGTACCTCTGAACTTTGGTTGTGGTTCGATAACTACACGTATTGGATTTCAATCGACGTAGTCGACACATATGAGCTCTATCTCTATTTCGACACAAAGCAGGAACAATTGCCTGAAGGGATTGTCTCGGAGACGGAGGGAGCGTTCTGTGGAGCGTACTGGTATCGACTCAACGAGCACTATTCCCGTTACTCTGAGGAGGCGTACACGCAGATGATTCGGAGTATTGTCGGCTGGCTCAAGCTGTCCATTCGACAATAAAACACGGGGGGGGGTCCTCAAACCCCATCTCCATCCCTTTTCCACCCGATAGCGATCAGCCCGGACTTGGCGGGGGCGGATGCAAGGCCGTCCCATGGGGCGCTCCGTACAGCCTTGCAGCCGCCGATGCCGGCAAGTCGGATCTTTGCGGACGGGTGGAAAGGGGTGGTCGTTTTAGTCTTTGAGACGCTTTCGCATCACAAAGTTGGTCAGTTCCAATCGGTTTGCCCGGCGTTTCTGAACCTTGATTACCTCATACCCTCTCTTCTCGAAAAAAGGGCGGGCCCTCAGGCTCACCTCCGAAGTGATTTCCGCGACTCCGTATTCCCGGGCTCTCTTTTCCACGGCCGACAGCAGCAGACTCCCGACACCGACCCGCTGATAATCCTTGTGTACGAAGAGCGAATGCAGGTAGCCTTCGGCATTCATCGACGAAAAGCCGATGATCTCATCCCGTTCGTTCAGCGCCGCGACGTAGTCGTTGCGCGCCAAAAGGTCTTTCATATGCTCCGCACTCTCCCCGCACGAAGCCCAGTCTTCCACCTCTTCGCGGGTATAGTCCCGCGCATTTACATGTAGAACCGTCTCCCGAAACAAGGTTTGCAGAACAGGAATATCCTCCTCCGAGAGTTTTCGCAATTTATATTGAGGACTTGGCGACTCAATCTTCTGGCAAGCATTCTTGGCAGTAGAAAAGCGGCGGTAATTCTCGGATTTCTCTTTCATACGCTCGTCGGGTTATTGCCCTATAAAGATAGGCTTTTAATTTCAGTTGCGCACACGGGTATCCGACAAAATTTCGTTACCGACTTGGCCCTCGCGATTTCTTCTTCGGGGCGATAAAGCGTCGCGGACGGTCCTGCTGTTTTTGAGTCTGTGAAGGCCGTGGTTCGCGGGGATCGTCCCAACTCTCCCGGTAGGTCGGATCCGATGCATTCTCCTTCCACAGGTAGGGACGTGCCGTCGTGCCTCCCCACCATTTCACCAGTGCACGCACCACGTAACCCGCCTCGATCCGGTCCCGGTCCATGCGCCGGATTGTGTATTTCCCGTACTCCACCCAGTCCCGCGGATCGTCCCGATAGACCCACGCCATCTGCAGCCGGTCATCCATCACCACATATCCCTCCGATTGCGTTCCCCGCACGAAGATCGGCTCTCCCTCGCGGAGCATCTCGATCTGCTCCTTGGTCAAGGGCTTGCCTGCAATCGACAGTTTAGGACACGGCGGTTCTGGCTGTTGTTGCCGGAGCTTTTCCGTCTCCAACTTTTGCAGGATAGCTGCGACCTGCGGACGTTGTTCATCCGTGTAGTTGCGGATCCGCTCGATCATCGCCTGCCGGAAGCGGTTCTGTTCGATCCGTTGCGTCAGGCGGCCGTAGCTGAACTTCCGGTCCACCTGCGAAGCCTTGAACGTATGTCCCTCCAGGGTGAAGGTTATGCCCTGGATCTCCTTCGAAGGATCACCGCCTCGATGGACAAAGGTCGTGGCAATATGTCGTTTGGCCAGTTCTCCGGCGAGTGCTGTCCAGGAGGTGCACTCGGACAGCAGTTCCCGCAGGTGGTCGTAAATGCGGTGGCGCAGCTGCTCCGGGCCATACAGCCGTTCCGTGGCAACCTGCTCCTTGCCGTGCGAGAAGGTCAGCCCGTACTCCTGTTTGAGCTCCCTGCAGATGTGCATGTTGCGCAGGCGTTCGTTGCGGTCCGGGACCAGCGTCGTGTCGTAGCGTACCCGGTTATAGAGGATATGCAGGTGGGGATGTTTCGTATCGGTATGGCGCACGACAAGGTACTGCGTGCCGGTAATCTCCATGCGTTGCATATACTCCCGCGCCAGGTCGAGCATCAGTTGGTTCGACATCCGCGGATCATCATCGGGGTGGAACGACAGCGAGATATGTCCGACAACCCGTTCGACATCGGGGCGGGCCCGGCGCTGGAACTCGAAGCTGCCGATCAGCGCCTGCCGGGAGGAGAGTTCCACGCCGCCACTCGTCAGAATGTAAGCCTTTCCCGGCTCCTTGCCGAGCAGGTAGCGCACCGCGCCGCCAAAGGATTTACCGGTAACGATTTTGCCGATCATCGTCTTAAAGTTTTTGTTTCAGCCTTCCGATCACCTCGTCGTAGAAGCGGAGGATTCGCCGCAGCTTCTCCTCGTGAGAGGCAATACCGAAGGCATGCTGAAGGAAGGCCAGCTGGTTCAGGTTGTTCCGCTCGCGCGTCAATTCAGAGACCAGGCGCAACTCTTCGGTACCGATCCGCCGCAGGATCCGCCCCGAGACGACCGCCTGGCGGGCATACTCCGAGAGGGTCAGATTGCAGGCTGCTGCCTTGCGTTGCATCCGAAGGTACTCCGCCTCGCTCACGCGGAAACGTACCGTGCGTGAGCGCAAGGTCGCAGCGCTCTTCCGCGGGCGTCCACCCTTGGGTTTCGTTACCTCCATGGCGCGAAGGCATTGACGGTGGAACAAACAATCGGGAGCCGTTTCGTGCAGCGTGCAGCGTCGGTCGAAAGCGACGTCCCGTGCCCCGAATCCGCGGCGAGCCCGGCGAGCGGCGGATGGTTCGGTATGCGACCCTCGGGAGCAGACCGGGCGGGGCAGCCCCGCAGGGCGAGGTGGTTCGAAGTGGCTGCCAAAAACCCGATGCGGGGTTTTTGTGCCACAAGAACACAACCTCGCTCCTTTCGGTTTTCGGACCCGGGAGCCGGCAGCACGTTCGACGTCTGAAGTCGAACGGTGCGGAATCCCGGGATCGCAAGGTCGTCAGCGCGGAGGCGCTCCCGTGCCGGCAAACGGCAGGAGGTTCATGTCGCGGCAAGGATGGGGAGCGTGTCGCTTTTGGCCCGAACGGATCGGGGCATGCCGTCGTCCAACCGGGGACGGCAGGCAGCAGATAAAAGGTGGTCGGCTCTTCAGTGGGGAGCCTTGAAAGGGATGAATGGCGTTGTCATGGTCGGTGATTTTTGCGTCGTTGTGAGGATAACGGCACCCGCCGCTGCTTTGTTTCACCATGAGGCGCGATTGCGCTTTCTTGCCGGTAGTTGCGCAGATGGGCTGGCGGTAGGGATATGTACGAAAAAAAGCCCTCGAATCATCTGATTCGAGAGCTCATGTAGTCTGTTACTCGGCAGCTGGCCGAAGGTTGCGATCAAGCGTCGCCCGGATCCCCGATTCGGGATAAAGCAGCAGGCGGTTGCCAAGTACCGTGAAGGGAATCTGCCGCCGGTCCCGCAGCGTCTGCAAGGTGCGCGGTGAGAGGCGCAGGCGTGTGCAGACCTCCTCGCCGGTCAGGTAGCGTTCCTCGCCGATCATCGGGCGACGCTCCTCGGAGGCCTTCCGAAGCATACGCTCCACGTCGTCCAGCCGGGCGAACAAGCGCTGTATCTCGTCGCTCGCTTCGTTGAGATAGTCCAGCGGCATGGCTATCGCGTTTGAACGGTTTTGCGGGAGAGCCAGGCGGCGAGGTCCCGGCGTCGGTAGTAGAATTTACCGCCCAGACGCGAGCAGGGAATCGCTCCCCGGTCCCGGTAGCTCTGCAGCGTGCGTTTGGTGATGTTCAGCGCCCGGCACACCTCTTCGCTGTCCAATCACCCGTCGTCCTGCGGTGGCGTCAAACGACGTTCCAGACGTTGGGCAAGGGCGGAGAGGTGTTCCACCCGTTCGAGGAGCCGCTGCCAACTCCGCTCCCCGATACATACGATCTTTTCCATGGTCTTCTTTTCTGTTTGGTTCAACATTCCGGCAACCCGCCTCTGTGAGTTGCACTCTGTGTGGATGGGGACGCCGAACATTCAGCGATCCCGGATCCGAAAGGCACGGCGTTTCATCTTTTTCCCGGTTTATGAATCTTTGTTCCTGCAAGCTTGCATTCGGATAACGCGCGTGCCCCTCAAAAGTTTCGTCCGCAAAGTGATGTGGCAGTGGTTGGCGTCGGTTGGCGTCAAGAGGGTGGACAAAATCGTGCAAATAATTCTTCAAAAAGAATCAATCGCGACATATTTTGTCACGCAACCCTTTTATCTTTGTGGAAAAAGAGTACGACCCATGACACTCGTTGATCAAATACGCCGCATGGTGATCATCGTCAGCAAACTCCATGGTGCAGGATACGTTCCTGCCGGCGAACTGGTGGATTACGTGACCCGACGGATGCATTCGCAATATGCCAACTCATCCGGATGTACGCTGCGAACCCTGCAACGGGATTTTCAAACCATCGAGGAGTTGTTCGGCCTCACAATCCGGCACGACAAACTGCGCGGATATTACCTTGCGGAACAGGTAAGGAGCGGTGCAGACTATGGTGAGTTGCTGCTGAATTTCGAGATCCTGAATGCCATCGATGCCGACAGCGACATCTGGCAGTATGTACTGCCGGAACACCGGCGTAGCCGCGAGATTCCCTATATCCCGGAATTACTCGAAGCCATCCGTGAACGGCATCCTGTCGTTTTTGACTACCAACTGTTCCGACACGAGGGGAAGATCGTACACCGGGAGGTAAAACCGCACTACCTGAAGGAGTCTCAGCATCGCTGGTATCTGATTGGATACATCGAGTCCGACGAAGGCGAATCGTTGCGCTGTTTCGGCATGGATCGCATTTCGCACCTGCAGGTAAAGGATCGGGAGCGCTTTGTACGCAATGAACAGATCGACATTCCGGCGCTGTTTCGGGAGAGTTTCGGTATCTGGAACAACCCGAACGATCCGGTCGAAGAGGTCGTATTGAGATACGATGCATTGGACGGGGCCTTCATCAATACCTTGCCGCTGCATGCCACACAGGAAGTTCTCGAAGAGAAGCCCGACTCGCTGACCATCCGCCTGCACGTACGTATTACCAACGACTTTGTCATGGCCCTGTTGGCCCGCAGCCGTTCGCTGGAGGTCATACGCCCCGCCTCACTCCGAAAACGCATCTACGATACCTGCCTCGGGGCAGCCGAGCGCAACAAACCTGCGGGAGATGAACGATGAGCGATTTTGGAATGAACCGGCCGGACGGCGGCTCGCTGGCTGTCTGGGGGTGTCGGTTGTTGTCGGCGTGGCGTTCTGCCTGATCTGCCTCGGCTTTTACTACCGTAATCGACAGGCGCCTCCCCGGCGGGAGAATCCATGGCGGAACTACGATTCTTCGCGTCCGATAACCGATGTCAAGGCGTTGGATTACGATCGTCGGTGGATTCTTTATCGGGACGAAGAGCTGCGGAAATCGTTGCAGACGTTCTCCTGGGCGACGGACGGTCGGATGTACAACAACCCGGCCAATTGCTACGAAGACTACTATGAAGAGTTATATGAATATTATCATGATTAAATAGCAGAGTTTTAGCGTATGAAAGGGAAACGTGAATTTACGGAATCGGAGATCGACCGACTTCGGGAGTTGATTAGGAAAAGAGTGCATGCAACGCGCGAACAGCAGAAACGGATTCGTGACGCGATGCGCCGTATCGGATTTTACGGTCAGGCCGATTGGGGAATTCAAGATTGCCAGCTTGAAGATCTCGATGGACTGATCCGTTCCGGCCAAATCACGGTTACTGGCGCAACAGCGCCTCGACCGGCAGGGGGTGTACCCAAACCCGGCGGACGGGAACAGGAGGCGAGCAAGGTTGCCCAAACGGATGAAGAAGCGGAAGGATTGGACTGTCCTGATCTCGACTTCAAGAGTATCGACAACCTGCGTCGCAACGGCTTCTCCGGCTTTGTCTCCGTAGCCGCATTAAGGCAGGATTTAACACAGATTCCGGATATTCGGGGCGTCTACATGGTCGTTCGGAAGATCGGGAGCCGACCGCAATTCCGTGCAACGGGAAGTGGAGGGCATTATAAAGGGACGGATCCCAACGTTCCGATTGAGAAGCTCCGCATGAACTGGGTGGAGGAGACTTGTGTCTTGTATATCGGAAAGGCCGGAGACGAGCACAGCCAAGCGACCCTGCGGAGCCGTCTGCGACAATATTTGCAGTTCGGGGCAGGAAAACCGAGAGGTCACAAAGGCGGACGCTACATCTGGCAACTTGAAGATGCGGAGGACCTTCTGTTCTGTTGGAAGCCGCTGCCATCGGGCAATCCACCCAAAGAGGAAACCGCATTGCTCGCAGCATTCAAATGTCAATACGAGGGACGGCTTCCCTTTGCCAATCTCAAATCATAAAAGAACCTGCTTAAATAAAGTGGCGGCGGGGATCTGCAATAGGCCCCTCGCCGCCACGTCTTCATTTTTCAACTCAACAACCGATCTATGCCGTCAGCACCTTGCCGATACGACGCATCTCGCGACTGATGTTCGCCTCGGAGATCTTCGCATAGCGCCGCGTCATGTTCGTATTCGTATGGCCCAGAATCTTGGCGATAATGTCGATCGGCATTCCGTATTCAATCGCCAGCGTGGCAAACGTATGGCGCGCAAGATGCGTGGTCAGATGCTTCTGAATCTGGCAGATATCCGCTATCTCCTTCAGGTAGGCGTTCATCTTCGTATTCGACGGGACCGGCAGCAGCTTGCCCCGCGCCCGACAGTTGGCATCGTCACGGTACTTCTCCAGCAGGGCCGCCGCCTGCGGAAGCACCGGAACACGGCTCATCACCGAGGTCTTCTCTCGTGGCTTATGGATCCACAGCTGTCCCTCCTCGTCCGTCGTGAAGTGTTCCCGCCGCAGGTGGTCGACATCCGTGAAGGCCAGTCCCGTCAGCGCGCAGAAGCAGAAGACATCCCGGATGCGGTCCAGACGCTCGTTGGGCATCGCTCGCTTCAGCAGCAGGTCCAGTTCCGCCTTCGTCAGCGGGACTTTGACATTCGTCTTGTCGATCTTCATCTTGTAGTAGCGGAAGGGATTCTTCTCGATCCATTCGTTGCGGACCGCATAGAGAAGGAAGTTTTTCAAACAGCAGAGCAGATTGACCGCTCCGTTGTTGTGGCAGTTGTAAGCCGTCTGCATGTAGGTGTTCAGTCCATCGACGTAGGCATAGTCTATCGTCTCCAGCGGAAGATCCTCCTTGCCGTATACCTGCCGAATATATTCGGTCATGTAGCGCAGCAGGCGGTGGTACTTGTTGGCCGTGAGCTGCGTGATCCGGGTGCCAACCTCCTGCTGGCGTTTCTCGCAGTATTTGCCGAACTCTGCCAGCACCATCCGGCTCGAAGAGGCGGAGCCCAGCAGCTGTTTGACAGCAAAGCAGGTCGGCGTCTTGTTCTCCTGGATCAGCCGGTCGTAAGCGGCAAGGATCGAGGCCCGGTAGCTGGCGATGATGCGGTTAATCTGCTGGTCGACCTCGTCCTTGTAGAGCGAGCGTTCGAGACGCTGGTTCCAGCGTTCGGGCTCAATCTGGCATTGTGTATAGATTTCGGTCGACTGGCCGGTCGTGGTGATGCGGGCATAGATCGGGGCCTTGCCCTTTTTGGTGACTTTGGTCTTCTTGCAGAAGAAGACGACGCTGAAGGTGGTTCGTGGCAACATGGCTGCTTGGTTTTTGGATAAATTAAACGTCTTCAGCACCGGAATGTTGCAGAGTAAAATGATGCAAATCAGCGAAATAGAGCTAAATCGTGACCTATTTTCGGTCCGGGCAAAAAAGGTCACGATTAAGGCCTGAAATACTTGCTGCCTTTTGCTTCAACAGGAGTGGAAGAATAAAAGAAAAAACCTTGTATATCGCTGATATACAAGGTTTTTTGCTTTCTATCGGGGTTTCTTTCTGGCCCCCTCTGGAGCGGAAAACGGGACTCGGACCCGCGACCTCAACCTTGGCAAGGTTGCGCTCTACCAACTGAGCTATTTCCGCAAAATGTTATCTGCTACCCCGTTCGGGGCTTTTTGCGAGTGCAAAGATAAACCGAAATTTTTATTCTGCAAAATATTTCCGCAAAAAAATCGCAGGCCGCCCGACTCCGCATTCGTCCAAAACCGTTCCAATGCACAAGCCGTACGGCAATTACTGAAATTCGACACGCGGATACAATTTTCCATTGTACCTATACTGCCGCTGCACGCCCCACACGATGCGCCACTCGCCGACGCGCTCCCCGATCTGCGTACCCTGCTCGGCCGCATAGCGGTAACGGAAATCGGCTACCAGGTAATTCCCGCCGGCGGCATCGGGCAAAAAACTCAATGCGGTCGTCGCGGCAGCACAGTCGACGCCGTAGGCCCGGTCGATCAGTTCCGCGGGCGGAACGTCGCTGCCGTCCAGATGCAGAAACATATATTGTACCGGCGCCGCCGGACTCTCGCCGAGAATGTCGGTCGGAAAGAGCAGACAATTCCCTCCGGGATAGTAAAAACGCACGTAGAAGGGTTCGACATACACCTCGCCATGCTCATGCAGCGGGAAGAGATCCAGAAACTCTTCGCGCGACAACCCCGGATCTTCGGTCTCCTTCCCGCACGCAGCCAGCGACAAAGCCAGCAGGACACAAAACAGATATTTCATGGCAATTCGATATTCGGTAATCGCCCGGATCGTCCGGCGGCGAGACTCCCGCAGACAGGGCGCACACCACCGTGCATCCCGTCTGCGGGAGAAACGGAATTATTCGTCCTTTCCGTCGAAGAAATAGGTCGCGTAGTTGTAGCCCGCACGATCGTAGACCTTGCGGAACTGCCGCATGCGTCGGCTGAAATCCTCGAAATCCTTGCGGTCGTAGGCCCAGCCCGTCTCGGCGATCGCCGCCAGACGAGGCAGCAGCATGTGTTTCACCTGCCGGAAATCGGGAATGTACTCCGTCCAGAGGTTGCCCTGCACGCCGAGGATGTACTTACGTTCGTCGGGAGTCAGTTGTTCGTAGGGATCGAGCGCATAGACCTGCCGCATGGGCAGGTACTTCACCTGTCCCAGCGGCTCGAACTCCTGCTGCTGCGTCTGACGATAGTCCAGATAGCAGTGGGTGTTGGGCGCCATGATGACCGTGTTGCCCGCCTTGGCTGCGGCGATTCCGCCCTTCGAACCGCGCCACGACATCACGGTGGCCGTTTTCGAGATTCCGCCCTGTAAGATCTCGTCCCAGCCAATGATGTTGCGGCCGTGGTCGTTCAGCCACTTCTCGATCCGCTGCATGAAATAACTCTGCAACTCCTCCTCGTTTTTCAGGCCGTTCTCCTTCATCCGCCGCTGGCAGAGCGGGCACTCCTTCCAGCGGGCCTTGGGGCACTCGTCGCCGCCGATATGGATGTATTTCGAGGGGAACAACTCGATCACCTCCGCGAGCACGTCCTGCAAGAATTCGAAGGTCGAGTCCTTGCCGGCGCAGAAAACATCCTTGCTGATGCCCCAGCGTGTCCAGACCTCGTAATTCTCGCCGCGGCAGCCGAGCCACGGGTAGGCGGTCAGCGCCCCCAGCCCGTGGCCGGGCATTTCGATTTCGGGAATCACCTCGATATGGCGTTCGGCGGCGTAGCGCACGATCTCGCGAATCTGTTTCTGCGTATAATACCCGCCGTAGGGAATCCCGTCGTATTCGGTCGAAGTACGCAGATTGCCCACGAGCGTCTCCTTGCGGACGGAGCCCTTGCGTGCCAGGTCGGGATATTTCTTGATCTCGATACGCCAGCCCTGGTCGTCGGTCAGATGGAAATGGAACCGGTTGAGTTTATGCATGGCCAGAATGTCGATGAAGGCCTTCACATCCTCCACGGGCATGAAATGCCGGCAGACGTCGAGCATCGCGCCGCGATAGCCGAAATAGGGTTTGTCCTTCACCGTCACGGCCGGAACCGTCCCCTCGCCTTCGATCACCAGCTGGCGCAGGCTCTGCAAACCGTAGAGCACCCCTTTCGGCGAACCGCCGCGCACGTCGGCGCCCGCAGGCGTCACCCGCAGCACGTATTCCTCCTCGCCGAGCTCGGGATCGACCGCCAGGTCGATCTTCGCGCCGTCGGCCGCGGTCTTCACCTTGACGGCACGCCCTGTGACCGGCTCGATCATCGCGGCGAAAAGTTCCCCCACGGAGCGCAACGAGGCGTCCCTGCCCACCGTGACGACGGTCGCGGCATCGACCGTGAAGGAGCCGTCGCCCATCTCGACGTTCAGCGGTTTGGGTACGATATTCACTTCGGGAGCCGCCCAGGCCGCCGCCCAGAGTCCCAATGCACACACAAGCACAAAAAGTCGTTTCATATTCGTTGAATTTTTCTTCGTTTAAATCAGCAGGTCAGCAAGCATCGAATTTCCTTCTTCGTTTTCTCGCCCCGGCACAGCCCGAACAAGTTCGGCTCTGCGCTCGGCTTGACGAGAAGTTTCATAAGTCGAACAAAGATAGCTTTTTTCCGCCAGCGGACAAAGAGGGAGGAAAAAATTCCGCACCGGACGTCCGCAATTCGCCGCGAAATCCCGCCGTCGGCTTCGCCTTAGATACTCCGCCCCGGCAAAACCAAATAAATTTGGTTCTGCTCTCGGCTTTTCCTATCTTTGTATCGACGAAAAAACTAACCAATCTTCCGGATATGAAAAACTTCCTGTTCTCGCTCGGCGCGCTGCTCTGCGTGCTCTGCATCGGCCCGGCATCGGCTGCCGAAAAACCCGAACCGAACTACGTCGACGCCGCGACGCTCACGCTCGTGAACAAGCCTCATGCGACGAAGCAACCCTTCCACCGCGTCGAGGTGGCCGACTATCCCGATCTGTCGAAGACCGTGCGGCTCTATTACACCTATTCGACCGGCGTGGCCGTGGTCTTCCGCACCGACAGCCGCACGATCTCCGCCCGCTGGACGACGACCGACCGCAAACCCAGTACCCACATGACGGGGCTCTCGCAGAAGGGAATGGACCTCTACATCAAGCGCGACGGCGAGTGGGTCTTCGCCGGCATCGCCCGTCCCGGTCTGGGAGCCGACCACAAGGCCACCCTCGTCGAGCACATGGACGGCACCGAGAAGGAGTGCCTGCTCTACCTGCCGCTGTTCGACGAGGTGAAAACGCTCGAAATCGGCGTCGACGCCGGCGCCCGCATCGAAGCCGCACCCAATCCCTTCCGCCACCGGATCGTGGTGATCGGTTCGAGCATCACCCACGGTACGGGACTCAGCCGTCCGGGCATGGCATATCCTGCACAACTCGAACGTGCGACGGGCTTCGAGTTCGTCAATCTGGGCGCCAGCGGCCAGTGCAAGATGGAACAGTTCTTCGCCCATGTAGCCGCAGCGTGCGAGGCCGACGCCTTCCTCTTCGACAGCTTCTCCAACCCTTCGGCACAGCAGATCGAGGAGCGTCTCGAACCCTTCGTAGCGACGATACGCGCCGCACATCCCACGACGCCGCTGATCTTTCTGCAAACCGAGGTGCGCGAAAGCCGCAATTTCAACGACAAGATCCGCAAGTTCGAGGACGACAAACGCGCTGCGTCCGAAGCGGGGATGCAACGTCTGCTCAAACAGGACAAGAACATCTATTTCCTCAATCCGGGGATGCCGCTGGGCGACGACCACGATGCGACCGTCGACGGCGTACATCCCTCCGATCTGGGTCACGGCCGTATTCTGGAAGTGATCCGGCCGCAGATCGTCAAGATCCTCAAAAAACACGACATCCGCTGATTCCGCCGAAATACGAAAAAAAGCTGCAACGCGTTGTGTTGCAGCTTTTTTATTCCCCAGTAGAAACCGTGTAACCGGCGACTGTCCCGAACAGACCTTTCCTTCCTGCGTTTCCCGTCCGATCCGCAAACAGCAAAGACTTTGACACGGCAAAAGGACGGCCGGAACGGAGGCGCGGTCGGACAGAAAGTCATCGACCGCCAATCGATTCCGGATCGTCGGTCACGATGAAATCGACGCCATAGGCCCGCATCGCGGCGGCATCCCCGGCCGAATTGACATCCCAGACCACGATCCGCCGGCCGCCTTTGTGCAACCGCTTCACGTCGGATTTCGATCCGACACGCATCCGGTGCAGAAACAGCCCCCGCACACCGCCCCTGCCCGTCCCTTCCGGCGACAAGCCGCAGAGGGGGACTTTGGACGATCTGCCGCCGTAACGCGCGAACACCTCCGCATCGTCCGCGATCAGCCAGACATCCCCCTGCCGGAACCCGGCTCCATAGGCCGTCCGCAATGCGGTTTCGGCCAGTGCGCAGCAACCGCACGATGCATCGGCCGCAGCGAACGCCCCGCACGTCGCAGCGTCGGCACGCCGCAGGATCAACTCCCGTTCGGCACGCTCCTCCTCCGAAAGCGGCTCCGCCGCGGACGGGCAAAGTTCCAAAAAGAGGCGAAGATCCCGACCCCGCCACTGCCGCACGACGTCGTCCAGCCTCGGAACTCCTCGTGCCGCCAGTTCGTCCGCCGACAGCGCCGCCACCCGTTCGCCCGTCGGAAGCTGTGCATCGTAGCCGCAGACCGCCACGCCGTCGCATGACAGCCGGACGGGAAGGCAGATGCCGTAAGCCTCTTCGGGCACGGATCGGCCGGCGGCAGGACGGACGATCACCTTCGTGCGGGCGCCCAAAACGGGTTCACCCTGCACCGTAAGGAGCAGGGTGAACAGAACGAACAGGATCCGTGCCGGCGATCGCATGGCCCGGAGATTAAAGTTCCTGAGCGAAACCTTCGGGAATGGGTTTGTCGCGGTAGAAGCCCGATTCGAGCTTGTCGCGCACCGACTTGAAGGCTTCGATCGTATAGTTCACGTCTTCCAGCGTATGGGCCGCCGTCGGGATGACGCGCAGGATGATCTCGCCGCGCGGAATCACGGGATAGACCACGATCGAGCAGAAGAGATTGTGGTTTTCACGCAGGTCGACGATCAGGTTGGTCGCCTCCGTCACGCCGCCCTTCATGTAGACGGGCGTCACGGGCGAATTGGTCGGACCGATGTCGAATCCGTTCTTTTTCAGACCGCCCTGCAACGCGCGGGTGATCTCCCACAGTTTCTCCTGATATTCGGGATGCTTACGGATCAGATCGAGACGCTTCAACGCGCCGATGACCATCGGCATCGGGAGCGACTTGGCGTAGAGCTGCGAGCGCATGTTGTAACGCAACAGATAGATCAGCCATTTCGGCCCGCTGACGAAGGCACCGATGCCGGCCATCGACTTGGCGAAGGTGTTGAAGAGTACGTCCACGCCGTCCACCACGCCGTAGTGCGCCGCCGTACCGCGGCCGCCGGGACCCATCGTGCCGAATCCGTGGGCATCGTCCACCAGCAGACGGAACGGGAACTCCTTCTTCAACGCCACGATCTCGTCCAGTTTGCCGCAGTCGCCCTTCATGCCGAAGACGCCCTCGGTGATGACCAGCACGCCGCCGCCCTGCTGTTCAGCCAATTCGGTGGCGTGTTTCAGTTGCAGGCGCAACGACTCCATGTCGTTGTGGGCGTACATGAACCGCTTGCCCTTGTACAGACGCAGACCGTCCATGATGCAGGCGTGCGCTTCGGCATCGTAAACCACCACGTCGAGCGCACGCGGCGAGAGCAGGCAGTCGATGATCGAGATCATGCCCTGATAGCCGAAATTGAGCAGGAAGGCGTCCTCCTTGCCTACGAAGGCGGCCAGCTCGCGTTCCAGCTGCTCGTGATACTTGGTCTGGCCGCTCATCATGCGGGCACCCATCGGAGCCGCCATGCCGAACTCGGCCGCGCCCCTGGCATCGGCTTCGCGCACCTCCGGATGATTGGCGAGGCCCAGATAGTTATTCAGACTCCAATTGAGCATCATCTTCCCGCGGAAACGCATGTGCGGCCCCAGTTCTCCTTCGAGCTTCGGAAAAGCGAAATAACCGTGTGCCACCCGCATGTACTGACCGATCGGGCCGCCCGCATTTTTTTCGAGACGGGCAAAAATATCCACCATATCCTGTTTGAATTTTAGTTAGTCCCAATTTTTTGGTACACAAAGGTATGAAAAACTCCTAAAAGGCAGGCTGCGAAACGCTTCTTTTTGGCATTCGCCGGCTCGAAATACGCATTTATACTTACTAAGGTTCGGGAAAGCCCATCCGAAATCGCCGCTGTTGCCGGTTCCCGAACGGCGCCGTCGCAGCCTCCGGCCGCGGTTGCAAATCCGACCCCACCCCAAACCCCTCCCTCAGGGGAGGGGCTTTATAGCCGCCGCCCCCCCCCAACGGTTCGGGAAAGCCCATCCGAAATCGCCGCTGCTGCCGGTTCCCGAACGGCACCGTCGCGGCCTCCGGCAACGGTTGCAAATCCGACCCCATTCGAAGCTCATCCCCGAGGGAAGGTCTTCGAATTCCGCTCACCCCGAATCGAAGTCAGCAAGCAGGCACAAACGTTTGCACTTTACCGCGTCGACGCGACGAAAGCAAGGATGCGCTCCGCAACCGCGCAAATTCGAACCACCCTTCCACCGGAGCGCCGGTCGATCCGGGACTCTTCCCGACACGAACCGGAACACCCTTCACCGACAACAGCGACATTTATGCACGCCCGATGGCGATTCTTCGCTTTTAATTCTTAATTTTGTCGCATGACATCGCTCTATCACGACATCATCTTCGGGCCGGTGCACTCGCGGCGGCTCGGTCTCTCGCTGGGCGTCAATCTGCTGCCCACCGAATCGAAACTCTGTTCGTTCGACTGCATCTACTGCGAATGCGGCTGGAACGCCGACCATCCCGGCCGGCGGCGGTTCAATCCGCGCGAAGAGGTGCGCCTTCAACTCGGCGCCGTACTGCGCCGCATGACGGCCGACGGAACCCCGCCCGACGTGATCACCTTCGCCGGCAACGGCGAACCTACGCTCCACCCCGATTTCGAAGCGATCATCGACGACACGCTCGCCCTGCGCGACGAACTGTGCCCCTCGGCACGGGTTTCGGTACTGAGCAACGCCACGCAGATCCACCGCGACGACGTGCGCCGCGCATTGCTGCGCGTCGACAACAACATCCTGAAACTCGACTCGGCGTTCGACGCCACCGTGCGCCGCATGAACAATCCGGCGGGCGACTACTCGGTCGCACGGACAGTCGAACTGATGAAACGTTTCGAAGGCCGCATGATCCTCCAAACGATGTTTCTTGCGGGCGAGATCGAAGGCGAACCGATCGACAACACCGCCGAACGGGAGGTGGAGGCATGGCTGCGGCTCGTGGAGGAGATCCGCCCGTCGAAAGTGATGGTCTACTCGCTCGACCGCGACACCCCGTGCCGGACGCTGCGCAAAATTCCCCGCGAGGAGCTGCAACGCATCGCCGCACGGGTCGAAGCGCTCGGCATCCCCTGTCCCGTAGCCTGAAACCCGTTTAAAACTTCCCGATAATGAACCGAAAACTACTTCTCTGCTGCATGGCGGCGCTCGTCGCCTTCGCCGCTCAGGCGCAGGACCGCGCCGACCGTCAGGAACTCACCGATCCCGATTCGTTCACCATGATCCTGCTGGGCGACCCGCAGGGCTATACCAAATACGACATCAACCAGCCGCTGTTCGACCTCTGCACGGCGTGGATCGCCGACAACGTCGACCACCTCAACATCAAGGCCGTGCTCTGCACGGGCGATCTGGTCGAACAGAACGAAAACATCGTTCTGAACCGCAAGATGCTCAACCAGACCAGCCGCGAGATGTGGGAGGCGGCCTCGCACGCATTGGCACGGCTCGACGGCAAGGTCCCCTACATCGTCTCGCCGGGCAACCACGACTACGGATACCGCAAGGCCGAAAACAGCCGCACGTGTTTCCCCGATTACTTCCCCTTCGAACGCAATCCGGCGTGGCGCGACGTCTGCGTCGCGACGTATCCCAACCGCAACGGCGCCATCTCGCTGGAAAACGCCGCCTTCGCCTTCGACGATCCGGCATGGGGCGGCCTGCTCGTCGTCACCACGGAGTTCCTGCCCCGCGACGAAGTGCTCGACTGGGCGGCGGCGCTGATCGACAAGCCCGAATACCGCGACCGCAAGGTGATATTCATGACCCACGCCTTCCTGCACGAACGCTCCGCCAAACGGATCGAAAAGAACAGCTACGAACTCACCCCGGGCAACACCGGCGCCGAAATCTGGCGCAAACTGATCGAACCCTCCCCGAACATCCGTATGGTCGTCTGCGGCCACACGGGCAAGCCGGGCGACTACGAGGACGCCGTTGCCTACCGCGTCGACAAAAACCGCGCGGGACATGACGTCCACCAGATGATGTTCAACGTCCAGATCCTCGGCGGCGGCTGGGAGGGCAACGGCGGCGACGGCTGGCTGCGCATCCTCGAATTCCTGCCCGACGGCCGGACGATCAAGGTGCGCACCTACTCGCCCCTGTTCGGCATCTCGTCGCTTACCAAACATCTGGCGCACCGCACCGGCACCTGCGACCGGTTCGACATGGTGATCGAATAACTCCGGTCCGTACCGGAGCCACACCCTTCCGCCATGAAATGCCTGCCGTTCGCCCTGACGCTCTTCGCCGTCCTCGCGGCGGTAAGCCCGTGCAGAGCCGACGGGGAGTTGCGCGCATTGCAGGACAGCGTCGTACAGTGGCTGGCCGCGCATCCCGACGACCTGCTCGCCGAAGCCTTCACGACGGCGTGGAGCGACGAGGCCGACGGCCGCGTCGAGGTACATCTGCTGCGTGCCGATTCGGCGATGAAGGCCCGCTTCCGCCGCTGCGTGCACGACAGCCGCCGGATCCGCCTCGCAGGATTCGATCCCGGCACCGTCCCCTATCCGCCCGCGCCCGAAGGCGGCACGGCACCCGCCGCACTCTTCTCCATGCACGCCGAATACGCCCTTTACCCCTGCGATGCCGACACCGTGCGCCTCACGATCCGCAACGCCGGCCGGCAACGGCTCTGCTTCGGAACGGACTACGCCGTCTGCCGCCTGCACGGCGACCGCTGGGAACGGCTGCCCGACGGCGGCATGTGGCACTCCCTGCTGATCTGTCTCGAACCGGAGAACGGCGCCGCAGAACACCGTTTCACGGCCCGTCTGCACCCGCGCCTCTTTCCGGCCGCATTCGGCCGCTACCGCATCTGCAAACCGGTCTACACCGAACACCCCCGCCGCGACTATCTGTTGACAGCCGAGTTCACCGTCATGCCCTTCGTCCCCTTCACCCGTTTCGTCCGATAGGAGTTTGCGGCGCGGATTTTGCACCTTCCCGCCGTAAATTTCCGATCGTGATTACACTCTACGTTTTGGCTTTCATCATCGCATCGCTCCTCTACCGGCGTCGGCACCGACACATCGACATGCGCACCGTGCGGCGGCTGGAACTGGAACGCTACATGGGACGCTGGTACGAAATCGCCCGCTACGACCGTCCGTTCGAACGGCGGCTGCGCAACATCGAAGCCCGCTATACGCTGCGGGCCGACGGGAACGTCGAGATGGAACGGGCCGGCATCGACATCCGCACCGGACACCGGCACACGTCGTGCCGGCACGCCCGGCGAACGCAGCGGAGCGGACGGCTGCGGGTAAAAAACTTCATTTTCCTCCACACCGATTACTGCATTCTGGAACTGGACGATCAGTACCAGTGGGCGCTCGTGGGCAGCACCGCACCGCTGCACCTGCAAATCCTCTCGCGGCAACCCCGCATCCGGCGCGACACGCTGCGTCACATCGTGGGGCTGGCCGAACGGCGCGGCTATCCGCTCGACCGGCTGCGGCTCCTGCGGGCGCCGCAATGACGAAAAGCGGGGATCGGCAGCTGCCGATCCCCGCTTTCGATCGCTCCGATCCCTACTCAGCGCTCCAAAATCGCCCGCAGGATTCCCTCCTCGTCGAATCCGCACTGCGCATACAGCTCCGCCGGCGTACCGTGTTCCACGAACCGGTCGTCGGGAATACCGAGCGAACGTACCTGCGTACGGTAACCGCGCCGGTCGAAAAAGTCGCGCACGGCGCTCCCCACGCCGCCCCGCACCACGCCGTCTTCGACGGTCACGACCCGCTCGAAGCGACGCCCCACCTCGTCGAGCAGCTCCTCGTCGAGCGGACGGGCGAAACGCAGGTCGTAGTGCGCAGCCGAAACGCCCTCTGCGGCGGCCCGCTTCACGGCGCGCGCCGCGACGTTCCCTACCGGCCCGATCGTCAGCACGGCCATGTCGTCGCCCTCCGTCAGCCGGCGGCCGCGGCCGATCGGCAACCGCTCGAAGGCCTCGTCGCGCCATGCCGCCCCCTCGCCCTTGCCGCGCGGATAGCGCACGACGAAGGGCACACCGCTCTGCAAGGCCGTATAGAGCAGGTTGCGCAGTTCGCGCTCGTCGAGCGGAGAGGCCACCGTCAGGTTGGGAATGCAGCCGAAATAGGCCAGATCGAACGCCCCGTGGTGCGTCGCACCATCCTCGCCCACCAGGCCGCCCCGATCCAGACAGAGGACGACGGGCAGCCGCTGGATCGCCACGTCGTGGATCACGTTGTCGAAGGCGCGCTGCATGAAGGTCGAATAGATATTGCAGAAGGGGACGATCCCCGCGGCGGCCAGTCCGGCCGAGAAGGTCACGGCATGTCCTTCGGCGATCCCGACGTCGAAACAGCGCTCCGGCATCGCACGCAGCAGCAGGTTCATCGAACAGCCCGAAGGCATCGCGGGCGTAATCCCCACCACGCGCCGGTCGAGCCGCGCCAGGTCGACGAGCGTCTGCCCGAAGACATCCTGATAACGGTCGCGGCCGTCGGCCGAGGCGATCCGCTCGCCGGTCTCGGGATTGAACCGACCGGGCGCATGCCACTCGCACTGGTTATGCTCGGCGGGAGAATAACCCTTGCCCTTGACCGTCATCACGTGCAGCAGCTTCGGACCGTCGATCTCTTTCAGCGCACGGAGCACCGTGACCAGCGCCCGCACGTCGTGACCGTCCACCGGCCCGAAATAACGGAAGTTGAAACTCTCGAAGAGATTGCTCTTCTGCAACAGGCCGTGCTTGACCGCATTTCCCGCGCGGCGGCAGAGCGTCAGCAGCGGCGGCACGTGGGCGAACCAGCGCCACAACCGGTTCTTGAACGCATTGTACCGCTTCGACGTGGAGATGTGCAGCAGGTAGCTTTTCAGGGCGCCGGTAGCCTGGTCGATAGCCATGTTGTTGTCGTTGAGAACGACCAGCATGTTGGTCTTGCGGCTCGCCCCGGCGTTGTTCATCCCCTCGAAAGCCAAGCCGCCCGTCATGGCGCCGTCGCCGATCACGGCGATCACCTGCCGCTTCTCGCCGCGCAGCTCGGCGGCCTTGGCCATACCGAAAGCGGCCGAGATCGAGACCGACGAATGGCCCCCTCCGAAAGCGTCGTAGGGACTCTCGGCGATGCGCGGAAAGCCGCTGATGCCCCCCAGCTTGCGGTTGGTGCGGAACGCCTCGCGGCGCCCCGTGATGATCTTGTGCGCATAGGCCTGATGGCCGACGTCCCACACCAGCCGGTCGTCGGGCGTGTCGAAAACGTAATGGACCGCCGCAGCCAGCTCCACCGCACCGAGGCTCGACGCCAGATGGCCGGGGTTGACCGCGCACTGTTCGATGATATAGTGCCGCAGCTCGTCGCAATAGAGACGCAATTCGTCGAGCGAGAGCCGTTTGAGATCCCGCGGCGAATCCACTCGATCGAGCCAGTTGTATTCCCGCTTTTCCATGAACTACAAAGGTAGCACTTTCTGCGGTAAAGTGAAAGGGTTCCCCGAAAATTCCTCCGGCAGCGACACTCCTCCGTGGCGACGACACGCCCCGCCCGCACGATCCGACAGGAAAGATCGCGGCCGGCGAAGGATAATTCCGGATTTTTTCGTACCTTCGCCTAACGGATAACTTGTAAAAACAGGCAACACCATGAAATACAACCGAATCCTTCTGAAACTCAGCGGCGAATCGTTGCAGGGCGCACAAGGCTACGGTCTTTCGACCGACGTTCTCCACTCCTACGCCGCACAGATCCGACAGGCGGTCGAAGCGGGCGTCCAGGTCGCCGTCGTGATCGGCGGCGGCAACATCTTCCGCGGCCTGCAAGGCGCCGGACGGGGATTCGACCGCGTAAAGGGCGATCAGATGGGGATGCTGGCCACGATCATCAATTCGCTGGCCCTGCAATCGGCGCTCGAAAACGACGGCGTGCGGGCCCGCGTGCTGACGTCGATCCGCATGGAGCCTATCGGCGAATACTACGCCAAGGCACGCGCTTTGGAGTACCTCGCGGCAGGCGAGGTGGTCATCATCGGCGGCGGGACGTCGAATCCCTTCTTCACGACCGATTCGGCGGCGGCGCTGCGCGCCGTGGAGATCGAAGCCGACGTCCTGCTCAAAGGAACCCGCGTGGACGGCGTCTACACGGCCGATCCGGAGAAAGACCCCACGGCGGAGAAGTTCGACGCGATCTCGTTCGACGAGGTATACAGCCGCGGCCTGAAAGTCATGGATCTGACCGCCTTCACGCTCTGCAAGGAGAACCGGATGCCGATCAAGGTCTTCGACATGGACACCGAAGGCAACCTGATGCGGCTGCTCGCAGGCGAGAAGATCGGCACGCTGGTACACCTTTGATTTCTAAGAATATAACATTTCGGAAATATGGCACGTAAGAAAGCGAACAACCGGATGCTCGTCATCCTGCTGGCCCTGATCGCAGTGGTCTGCATCGCATTGTGGTACGCCGACAAGGTGGAACGGGAGGGTAAAGCCGCAGCAGCAGCGGAACAGCCCGCCGACGAAGCGGCCGAAGCCGCCGCCGCGACGCTGGCCGGGGAGGGCGCCGAGGCCCCCGATTTCACCGTCGAGATGATCGACGGCAGCAAGGTCGCCCTGAGCGAACTGCGCGGCAAGGTCGTGCTGCTCAACTTCTGGGCGACGTGGTGCCCGCCCTGCCGCGAGGAGCTGAGCCACGTGCAGCAGCAGGTCATAGACCGCTTCGCGGGAGAGGAGTTCGTCTTCCTGCCGATCTCGCGGGGCGAAGAGCGTGCAGCGGTCGAGGCCTTCCGCGCCAAAACGGGCTACGCCTTCCCGATGGGGCTCGACACGGACGAGACGATCTACAAGCGCTATGCGACCCGTTTCATCCCGCGCAACTTTCTGATCGACCGCACGGGGCGCGTGGTGAAGGCCACGGTGGGTTACGACGACGAGGAGTTCGCCGAACTCCTGTGTGCGGCCGCCGCGGAGATTCAGCAGAAATAATTCAACAAACGACAAGGATATGGCAGATACAAAGACGATTATGACCGACGTCGAAGGCCGCATGCAGCGTGCTATCGACCATCTCGAAGAGGAGCTGAACAACGTCCGCGCCGGCAAGGCGTCGCCGAACGTTCTGAACGGCGTCATGGTGGACTACTACGGCTCGATGACCCCCGTATCGGGCGTCGCGAGCGTCACCGTACCCGATGCGAAGACGATCCTGATCCAGCCGTGGGACAAGAAGATGATCAAACCGATCGAAAAGGCGATCATCGATTCCAATATCGGCCTTACCCCCTCGAACAACGGCGAGCAGATTCTCCTGTCGATCCCGCCGCTGACCGAGGAGCGCCGCAAACTGCTCGTGAAACAGATCCGGCAGGAGGCCGAGACGGCCCGTGTGAGTCTGCGCAACGCCCGCCGCGACGCGGTCGAAGCCTTCAGGAAGGCGCAGAAGGAGGGAATGCCCGAAGACGAGTCGAAAGACGGCGAAACGCAGGTACAGAAACTGTTGGAGAAGTTCTCCAAAACGCTCGACGCCGCACTCGACCGCAAGGAGCGGGAGATCATGACGGTCTGATGCCGCCGGAACGAACGAAACGGGATGCTGCCGACGGCAGCATCCCGTTTCGTTCGCAATCGGACGGAGCCGATCAGCCGATCCGCTGACGCCGCCAGAGGCTGACGCCGAGAATGACCAGCGCGGTCAGCAGCTCCGACAACGGCATGGCCAGCCAAATGCCCTCCGTACCGCAGAGCCGCGGCATGAAGAGGAAGCTCGGAACGAGAAAGACGAACCCGCGCAGGAGTGCGAAACCCGAAGCGATCCCGACCCGTTCGAGGCTCTGGTAGTATCCGATCGCCGTCAGATTGACGATAAAGCAAATGAAGCCCAGGGCGAACCACGGTAACCCCTCGATGGCGATGCGTGCAGCGTGCGTCGCCGGATCGAGGAAGAGCCCGACGAGCAGGCGCGGGCTGCCGATGAAGACCGCCGTGACGACCGCACCGCAGACCACGGCCGTCGCCAGCGCGATCTGCGCAGCCTCGATCACCCGTTCGCGGACGCCTGCACCGAAGTTGTAGCTGATGATCGGCTGCGCCGACTGCGCGATAGCGTTGCCGACCATGAAGACGAACGGAATGTAATAACAGGCGATGCCGAACGCCCCGACGCCGTCGTCGCCAAGATAGTGCATGAAAGTCAGGTTGCCGACGAACATCAGCATCGCCAGCGTCGCCTCGCCCAACAGGGCCGACGAACCGATGCGGCACTGGTAACCGACGTTGCGCAGCGACAAGCGCAAGCTCTTGCGGCTGCGTTTGAGCGGACAGAAACGCAGCGTGCGTGCGAAAAACGACAGGTAGACGACCACGATCACACCGCCCACCGAGACACTGATCGCCGTGGCGAACGCCGCCCCCATGACGCCCCAGCCCAGCGGAAAGATGAAGAGCCAGTCCAACACCACATTGAGCAGCGCGGCGACGACGCTGCACCACATGGCCAGCTTCGGGGCTCCGTCCAGCCGGATGACGAACAGCCCGACGGCCGTCCACATCTGGAAGACCAGCGCCGGTGTGAACCAGAGCAGGTAGTCCTTCACCAGCGGCAACAACCGGTCGGACGAACCGAGCAGGCAGGCCGTCCGATCCGGAAAAACCACGATCAGCAGCGAAAGGAGCAGCGTCAGCGCCGTCACGATAATCATGGCCTGTGTGACGTTCAGGCGGGCCGCCTTGACCTTCGCCCGCGACAGATGAATGGAGGCGACGACCGAACAACCGATGCCGATCATCAGCCCCACCCCCTGGAAAAGCATCAGCAGCGGGACGTAGATGTTCACGGCGGCGATGCCGTCACTGCCGACGCCGTGGCCGACGAAAATCCCGTCGGCCACCGTGACAGCCGAGATGCTGAGCATACCGAACAGCGTCGGAATGAACAGTTTGCGGAACAGTACGGACACTTTCAGCGTTCCGAAGTCGATCTCATCTCTTTCCATACCTACTTTATTTTACGATAGTTTTCCAAAACCGGCACAAAAAAGGCCGGACAAGCTGATTGGTTTTACCCAGTCATCTTATCCGGCATATACTGCCCTCCGATGAGGATTACAAAACGTTCGTTTTCAACTGTCGTTTTCCCGCCTCGGCATAGCCTGCACAAGCGCGGCTCTGCTCTCGGCTTATCGAAAACGTTTGAAAAAATTCCGACGACAAAAGTACGACTTATCTTCGAAGCATCCAAATTTCGGAGATCGATTCACTGCACGGTATATCCGATTGCAAACGCCCTCCTTATCCGACAGAATGCCCGGCACGACCGGAAAGTCGCAAAAAATCCGAAAAATTACGAATCGCAACCGAATCGCCCCCGCACGCCGCGGATCGTTGCCCATCGTGCGCATTCGGCTTCCGAATCGGTCGGAAATCCCTGTCCCCGCATGCGAAACAGTCAATCCAACCGACAGACGAACAGCCGGTTGCGGCGTTCGATTCCGCAAATTTTATATTATATTTGTAAAACAGCCGTAATAGTACGCCTGTTCACCCTTAAACCCTCTCTTTTCCATGAAAAGACTGTTTACCCTTTTCACCGGCCTGTGCGTGATGCTGCTGGCCGGCTGCAACGACGAGTACGACGATTCGGCGCTCGTGAAACGACTGGACGATTTCGAGCAGCGGCTCGAACGACTCGAACGGCTCTGCAACGACATAAACACCAATCTCGGTTCGATGCAGACTATTGTCACGGCACTCGACCGCGGCGACTACATCACCTCCGTCGAACCGCTGACGGAAAACGGAAGCATGGTAGGCTACACGATCCGGTTCGCCAAGGGGACGCCCATCGTCGTCTACAACGGCAAACCCGGCACGGCGCCCGTCGTCTCCGTTAAGAAGGATACCGACGGCATCTACTATTGGACGCTCGACGGCGAGTGGATCACCGACGGCGGCAAGAAACTCCCCGTCTCCGGGCAAAACGGCACCTCGCCCAAACTGAAAATCGAGGAGGAGTACTGGTATATCTCCTACGACGACGGCACGACATGGACGAAACTCGACAAGGCCACCGGCGAGAAGGGCGACGACGGAGCGGGCATACTCGTCGACATGGACGAGAACTACGTCTACTTCACCCTGCCCGACGGCAGGACGGTCACCGTCCCGAGAGCGGAGGGCGGAAGCGAACCGCAGCCCTCGGTGCCGCACATCCTCTACGCCGTGGGACAGGAGCTCGTACCCGGTCAAGGGCATTACTATGCCACCTTGTGGAAGGACGGCAAGCGCCAGTTGCTCACCGACGGCTCGGCGGACAGTTTCTGCAACGGCGTCTACGTCGACGGAAACAAGGTCTATGTCGTCGGCTGCGAAGCGATCGGCGATCTGTTCGACGACGGATACTACGAACCCTATCCGCTGAACGTCGGCGTCATGTGGCAGTTCGAGGTCGGCAACGAGACGCAAGTGACGCGCTCCGTCCTGAGCGACGGCAAACGCGCGACCTCCCCCGTCGCCGTCGCGGCGGCGGGCGAAAACATCTACGCCGCAGGTTTCGAAACGCTGGAAAACTCCGACCGAAAGGCCGTCTACTGGCGTAACGGGCAGATGGAGTACCTGAGCGACGGCTCGACCGACGCATTGGCCTACTGCGTGGCAGCCGAAGGCAACGACGTCTATGTGGGCGGTTACGTCCAACCGGCCGACAACAAGAGCGGCGGCATCGCCTGCATCTGGAAGAACGGCGTGGCGCAGAACCTGACCGACGGCTCGACGCTCGCCAAGGTCAACGCCATCTGCATCGACGGCGGCGTGCTCTATGCTGCCGGAGCCGAGAAGGTGTCGGGCGGCCGCTGGAAGGGCGTGCTGTGGAAGGACGGCCAGCCCACCTATTTCACCGAAGAGGTCGGAACCGAAGTGACGGGCCTCTACGTCAAGGAGGGGAAATACATCATCGAAGGCAACATGACGGCCGATTCCGGCGATATCGTCACCTGCATCTGGACGGAAGAGGGCGTGCAAGTCATCTCCGAAGGAATGGCCTTGTGCCAGGGGACGGGCCTCGCCGTAGCCGGAAGCGACATCTACGTCGCGGGCAACGCCTACGACATGGACTACGGCACTTACGAGGAGATCTACCGCTCGCCCGTCTGGAAAAACGGCACGGAAATAGCGCTCGAAGTCGTCAGCTCCGACAACTTCACCGTGTGGGGGCTCGCCTGCGCCTTCGTCGACACGCAAGAGTAACTCCGCAAGAAGGCCGCCCTTCACGCGGCCGGACACCCCGAACGCAACGTCCCGGTACGGAATCCGTACCGGGACGCTCTTTCCTATGGCGCAGTCTATTCGCGGCGGCCGACCGGTACGACCGTCACGTCGACGCCCGACTCCTGCAACCGCTCGATCACCGAAGCGGGCGCCTTGTCGTCGGTAATGATCTGATCGACGGCGCTCATGTCGCAGATCTTGCTGAATCCGCGACGGCCGAACTTCGACGAATCGGCCAGCACGATCACCTTCTGCACCGAGGCGATCATCTGCTTGTGCAGGCTCGCCTCGATGTGGTTGGTCGTCGTCACGCCGTAATCCAGGTCGACGCCGTCGACGCCCATGAAGAGCTTGCTGCACGAGAGGCTGCCCAGCATCTGCTCGGCAAAGGGACCCAGCACCGAGAGCGAACTGCGCCGAACCATGCCGCCCAACTGGATGACATCCACCGAACGGCGCGTGGAGAGTTCCGAAGCCACGCTGAACGCCGACGTGATGACTGTCAGACGGTCGTTCTGGCCGATCTCGCGCGCCATGGCCAGCGTCGTCGTACCCGACGCGACCATGATCGTATCGTCGGGGCCGATCAGCCGCGCGGCATAGACGCCGATGGCGTGTTTCTCGTCGGCATAGAGCTTCTCCTTCTCGGCCACCGAGCGGTCGTTGATGTAACGGTTCACGAGAATGGCCGAACCGTGCACGCGGTACAGCATGTGCTGCTCTTCGAGCATCGTGAGGTCCTTGCGGATCGTCACCTCCGAAACCTTCATCAGCGAGGAGAGCGTCGCCACCGATACGGCGTTCTGCTGACGCATGATCTCCATGATGCGGTTCTGACGTTCGTTCAGATGAATCACCTTGTCCGTATCTTTCATCGTTCGTCGTAGGTTTGGGTTCCGTCCCGCCGCGACGTCGCCCGAGAGGGGCGGCGGCGGAACTATTCTTTACAAAAATAATGAAAAATATCGGATTCGGAACTCCGCGGCGATTTTTTACGCTCCCGAAGCTCTCTTTTGCACGCGGCCGCCCCGCAATCGCGGCAAGGTCAGCCGGATATGCAAAGCTCCCGCGCGCCGTCCGAAAGAGATCGGACTCCTTGAAACGCACTGCTGTTTCTCGTTCGATGCGAGTCCGGTACCGTTCGCCGGCCCGCACCTCCGCTCACCGCCGTCCCACGCAGCAGACATCCTCTGCCGGCACGACCTGACCTCCATACGACAGATCGGAATTCATCGACCGGCGGCTTTCCCCACCACCCGACGCCGATTCTTCACCCTGTCCGGACCGCTCCGACCGCCGCTGACAGACGGAGGCCCCTGCCTGCATCCTTCCCGAAAAACACATACGGGCGATCCTCAGCGGATCGCCCGTATGAATCGGGATCGAAACAAGATCACATCTTCTTGCCGACGTTGGTCTTCTTGGCAACCTTCGCAGCACCGGCCTTCGTAGCACCGCCGGCCTTGGCAGCGACCTTCTTGGGCTTCGCCTCGACGATCTTCGCATCCTCGACGGCATCCGCCTTCTTGGCGGCGGGCTTGCGCGAACGGCGGGTCTTGGGCTTCGCCTCGACGGCCTGTGCGGCCGGCGTTACGCCCAGCGTGTAGGCCTCGTTGAAATCCACGAACTCGATGATGCACATGTCGGCGGCGTCTCCCAGACGGAAGCCCGTTTTCAGGATGCGGGTATAACCGCCCGGACGCTCGGCGATCTTCGGAGCGATCGTGCGGAACAGCTCCGTCACGGCCTCCTTCTGCTTGAGGTACGAGAATACCATACGACGCTGGTGCGTGGTGTCCTCCTTGGATTTGGTCACCAGCGGCTCGATGAACTGACGCAGCGCCTTGGCTTTGGCCACCGTCGTCTCGATGCGCTTGTGCAGGATGAGCGACGATGCCATGTTCGACATCAGGGCCTTGCGGTGTCCCGCCTGACGCCCGAGGTGATTGAAATTCTTATTATGTCTCATAGTTAGTCTTTATCAAGTTTGTAAATAGATACGTCCATTCCGAACTTCAAGTTGAGCGAGGCGAGCAGCTCGTCGAGCTCCGTCAGCGACTTCTTGCCGAAGTTGCGGAACTTCAACAGGTCGTTGCGGTTCAGACGCACCAGGTCGCCCACCGTGTCGACATCGGCCGCTTTCAGGCAGTTGAGCGCGCGGACGCTCAGATCCTGATCCGACAGCTTGGTCTTCAACAGCTGGCGCATGTGCAATACGTCCTCGTCGAACTCCTCGGCACCGTTGCTGTCCTCCATGTTGAGCGTGATCTTCTCGTCGGAGAAGAGCATGAAGTGCTGAATGAGAATCTTAGCCGCCTCCTTCAACGCATCTTTCGGATGAATCGAACCGTCGGTAGTAATCTCCAAATTCAATTTCTCGTAGTCGGTCTTCTGCTCCACACGATAGTTTTCGATCGAATACTTCACGTTCTTGATCGGCGTGAAGATCGAATCGATGGGGAGCGTACCGAATTCGCACTCGGCAGGGGTATTCTCTTCTGCGGGAACGTAGCCGCGCCCCTTACCGATCGTAAGGGTGATCTGCATCTTGGTTCCCGGTGCGAGATGGCAAATGACCAATTCGGGATTCAACACCTTGAAGAACGAAAGATAGTTCGAAATGTATCCTGCGGTCAGCTCCGTTACGCCCGCCACGTTGACCGACACCTTCTCGGCGTCCTGGTTGTCGACCGTACGGATGAAACGGATTTTTTTGAGATTCAGGATAATATCGATCATACCCTCCATCACCCCAGGGATAGCGGCAAACTCGTGGTCTACACCGGCTACTTTGACCGTCGTAATCGCATAACCCTCCAACGAAGAGAGCAGGATACGGCGCAAAGCGTTGCCGATGGTCATTCCGAATCCCGGCTCCAGCGGTCGGAACTCGAACTTCCCGAACGATGAAGTGGACTCAAGCATGATAACCTTTTCAGGTTTCTGGAATGCTAATATTGCCATAATGAATTTGTTGTTAAATTACTACTTAGAGTACAACTCGACGATCAGCTGCTCTTTGATGTTTTCGGGAATCTCCTCGCGTTCGGGCTTCTGGAGGAACTTGCCACTCATCGTGGCGCCGTCCCATTCGAGCCATGCGTAACGGCTCTTCGAAGCTCCCGACAACGACTCGGCGATCACCTCCAAACTCTTCGACTTCTCGCGAACCGACACTACGTCGCCCACACGGAGCGAATACGACGGAATGTTCACCACATTGCCGTTGACGCAGATGTGACGGTGCGATACGAGCTGACGCGCAGCAGCGCGGGTCGGAGCGATACCTAAGCGGTAAACAACATTATCCAGACGGCATTCCAGCAACTTGAGCAGGTTCTCACCCGTGATGCCGCCCATGCGGGACGCAGCCTCGTAGGTACGGGCGAACTGCTTCTCCAGCAGCCCGTAGGTGTACTTCGCCTTCTGCTTCTCGCTGAGCTGCTCGCCGTACTCGGACACCTTCTTGCGCTTGCGCATCAGACCGTGCTGGCCGGGAGGGAAGTTACGCTTCTCGAGCACTTTGTCCGCACCATAAATAGCCTCGCCGAAACGACGGGCGATCTTCGATTTAGGTCCTATATATTTAGCCATTGTTCTTAACTTTTTAAAAATCCTTTGATAGAAGTTACTTCACGCAGTCCCACTTACACGCGGCGGCGGTTGGGAGCGCGGCAGCCGTTGTGCGGCATCGGCGTCACGTCGATGATCTCCGTCACTTCGATGCCCGCGCCGTGAATGGTGCGCACGGCCGACTCACGGCCGGCACCCGGTCCCTTGACATAGACCTTCACCTTGCGCAAACCCATATCATAGGCGACCTTCGCGCAGTCGGCGGCAGCCGTCTGAGCAGCATAGGGAGTATTTTTCTTCGAGCCGCGGAAACCCATCTTACCGGCCGAAGACCAGCTGATAACCTCACCCACCTCGTTCGTGAGGGTGATGATTACGTTGTTGAAAGTCGAGTGGACAAAAGCCATGCCCTGAGCACCCACCTTGACGACCTTCTTCTTAACTGTTCCAGTTTTCTTTGCCATAACTCTCTTCTGCTATTACTTAGTTGCCTTTTTCTTGTTTGCGACCGTCTTCTTACGGCCCTTGCGGGTGCGCGCATTGTTCTTGGTGCTCTGACCGCGAACGGGAAGACCCAAACGGTGACGGATACCGCGATAGCAGCCGATGTCCATCAGACGTTTGATGTTGAGCTGAACCAGCGAGCGGCATTCGCCCTCGACCTTGATGCCCAGTTCGGCAATTTTCGAACGAATGGCGCTCACCTGCTCGTCGTTCCAGTCCTGAACCTTCACATCGTAGCTGATACCTGCCTCGTCGAGAATTTTACGGGCGGTCGAACGGCCTATACCGTAGATATAGGTCAGGCCGATCTCACCGCGTTTGTTTTTTGGTAAATCTACACCAACTATACGTGCCATAAATTACTTTCTTTCTGATTAATCGTTAAAAATTACCCCTGGCGCATTTTGAATTTGGGATTCTTCTTGCAAATCACGTAGAGTTTCCCCTTACGCTTGACGATCTTGCAATCCTCGCTACGCTTCTTGATTGATGCTTTTACTTTCATGATTTTCAAGCAATCTTTTGGTTATTTGTACCTGAAAGAGATCCGCCCCTTCGACAGATCGTAGGGGGTCATCTCCACTTTTACCTTATCCCCGGGAAGAATCTTGATGTAGTGCATCCGCATCTTCCCCGAGATATGAGCGGTGATTACGTGGCCGTTGTCCAGCTCGACGCGGAACATCGCGTTCGACAGCGCCTCGATAATCGTACCGTCTCGTTCAATCGCAGTCTGTTTTGCCATAGAGTCTTTTCTTGCTTACTTGTTAATTGCCTCCTCGATAATACTGAAATCGGTCAGGACATCCGCGCCGCCCTTGCGCACAGCCACCGCGAACTCGTAATGAGCCGCCGGCTTGCGATCGCGCGTACGCACCGTCCATCCGTCGGGTTCGAATACCACCGCTCGGGTTCCCATGTTGATCATGGGTTCGATACAGATGACCATGCCCTCGCGGAGCAGGGGTCCTCTGCCGCGGGCGCCGTAGTTCGGAACACCGGGGTCTTCGTGCATCTTCCGACCCAAACCGTGTCCCTCCAACTCGCGCACCACGCCGTAGCCGAATTTTTCGGCATACTCCTGCACGGCCGCCGAGATATCGCCTACGCGATTTCCCGCCCTGGCCTGTGCCGTACCTTTATAAAGAGCCTCTTTGGTGACTTCCATGAGCTGTTTCACCTCGTCGGAAACGGCTCCTACGGCAAACGTGTAGGCCGAATCACCAACAAACCCCTTCATAAATGTACCGCAATCCACCGAAACGATGTCGCCCTCTTTGAGAACCTGCGACGTCGACGGAATACCGTGGACCACCTGCTCGTTGACCGAAATGCACAACGATGCCGGATAGCCCTGATACCCCAGAAAAGCCGGAACTGCTCCGTGGGAACGGATAAACTCCTCGCCGATGCGATCCAGCTCCTTGGTCGTGACGCCGGGCCGTATGTGGCGCCCCACTTCGGCCAGCGTCCGGCTCACGAGAAGGTTGTTCTCGCGGAGCAGTTCGATCTCTTCTTCGTTCTTTAAGTATATCATTCGGTTCAAAAACTCCTACGAACAAACAATTAGTGGCGCCCCTGGATGCGTCCGGTCTTCATCAGGCCGTCGTAATGACGCATCAAGAGGTGGCTCTCTATCTGCTTGAGAGTGTCGAGGATCACGCCGACCATGATCAGCAGCGACGTACCGCCGTAGAAATAGGCGAAGGCCTGCTGCACGTTGAGGAACTTCATCGCCAGCGCGGGCAGAATCGCCACGATGGCCAGGAAGAACGAACCCGGAAGGGTGATCCGCGTCATGATGGTGTCGATGTAGTTCACCGTCTGCTTGCCCGGTTTGACACCCGGGATAAAGCCGCCGTTGCGCTTCATGTCGTCCGCCATCATTTGAGGATTGACGATGATCGCCGTATAAAAATAGGTGAAGGCGATCACCAGCACGGCAAGCGTAAAGTTGTACCAGAAGCCCGTCATGTCGGCGAAGGCGCCGGCGAAGCCCGGGGCGATCTTGGTAAAGAGCATCGGAATGAACATCAATGCCTGCGCGAAGATGATGGGCATCACATTCGCGGCATTCATTTTCAGAGGGATGTACTGACGTACGCCTCCGTACTGTTTGTTGCCGATGATACGCTTTGCATACTGGACAGGCACCTTGCGGACGGCCTGCACCAGTGCGATTGTTGCCATAAATACCAGCGCGAGCAGCACCAGCTCCAGGATAATCATGATCGCGCTGCCGTCCGACGTCTGGAAACGCGCGTTGACCTCGGCCAACAGGGCGTGCGGCAGACGGGCCACGATACCGATCATGATGATGAGCGAAATGCCGTTCCCGATACCCTTGTCGGTGATCTTCTCTCCGAGCCACATGATGAACATGGTGCCGGCGATCAGGATCACCGTGGCGTAGACCACGAACCAGAACGAGTGGCCGTAGATGAACGCCGTGGCAGGCAATGTATGGAACAAGTTAGCGACATACGCCGGTCCCTGGATTGCGAGGACGACAATCGTGAGGAAGCGTGTCCACTGATTCATTTTGCGGCGCCCGCTCTCGCCCTCCTTCTGCATCTTCTGGAAGTAGGGAATCATGATTCCCATCAACTGGATGATGATCGAAGCGGTGATGTAGGGCATTACTCCGAGTGCGAAAATGGCGGCATTGCCAAATGCACCGCCGGAGAATACGTCCAACAGGCCGAGCAGGCTGTTGTCGCTCATCTGGTTGGCCAATGCCGACCCCTCGCCCAGGGCGTTGGGGTTGATACCCGGAATAACCACAAAACTGCCCAAGCGATATACGAGAAGGAGGCCCAGCGTGTAGAGAATACGTTTGCGCAGCTCCTCGATCTTGTATATGTTCTTGAGGGTTTCGACTAACTTTTTGTTGGTCGCCATGAGCGCCACGATGACGATCAGGACGATACCAACGGCGATGTAGTGATTCATAAATATAGGTTTAGGAGGGTTCCACTAGATCTTCTCCACGCTGCCGCCGGCAGCTACGATAGCCGCCTCGGCACTCTTGGAGAACGCATGTGCCTTCACCGCCAGCCCCTTCGACAGCGTACCGTTACCCAAAATCTTCACCTTGTCGTTCGACGATACGAATCCGGCCGAAACCAGCGCCTCGAAATCGACGGCCGCGAGTTCCTTCTTCGCAGCCAGCTCATCGAGCGTCGAGAGGTTGATGGCCTTGTACTCCACACGCTTCAGGTTCGTGAAACCGAACTTCGGCAGACGGCGCTGCAACGGCATCTGACCGCCCTCGAAACCGAGCTTCGACTTGTAGCCCGAACGCGACTGAGCACCCTTGTTACCGCGGCCCGAATAGCCGCCGCGACCCGAACCGGCACCGCGGCCGACACGCTTGTCGTGGTGTGTAGCGCCTTTTGCGGGTTTGAGATTATGTAATTCCATTGTTGTGAATTCGAATGTGTTAGACTTATTTTACCTCCTCGATCTTCACGAGGTGCTTTACGCGATCGAGCATCCCCTTGATGATGACCGAATCGCTGTGTTCCACGCTCTGGTTAATCTTTTTCAGACCCAAAGCATCGAGGTTCTTGCGCTGCTGTGCCGAGGCACCGATGCGGCTCTTGACCTGAGTGATCTTCAATGTTGCCATGATTTGCGTTTTCAAAATTAACCGTTAAACACCTTGCTCATCGAGATCCCGCGCACCTGAGCCACGCTGTAAGCGTCGCGCAGCTCGCACAGAGCGGCGATGGTCGCCTTCACGAGGTTGTGGGGGTTCGACGACCCCTTGCTCTTGGCCAGCACGTTCTTCACGCCTACCGACTCCAACACGGCACGCATGGCACCGCCGGCGATGATACCCGTACCGGGAGCGGCCGGACGAATCATCACCTGCGAACCGCCGAAACGCATCTCCTGCTTGTGGGGAATCGTACCGTTGATGACCGGCACCTTGATGAGGTTCTTCTTGGCATCCTCGACACCCTTGGCGATGGCCGCCTGCACCTCCGAAGCCTTACCCAGACCGTAGCCCACGACGCCGTTTTCGTTACCCACGACGACGATCGCCGAAAAGCTGAATGTACGACCACCCTTCGTTACCTTGGTAACACGCTGGATGCTTACGAGCCGGTCTTTAAGCTCGAGGTCGCTTGTACGCACTTTCTTTATGTTCGTATTTGACATATCGCTTAGAATTTAAGACCGCCTTCACGTGCGGCATCCGCTAACACTTTAACTCGTCCGTGATACAGATATCCGTTGCGGTCGAACGCCACGGTCGAGATACCCTTTTCGACAGCACGCTGCGCGGCCAGTTTTCCGACCAGCGCCGCGACTTCGCACTTGTTCTTGCCCGCCGCCGCTTCGGCAACCTCCTTGTCCAGCGAGGAAGCCGCCGCCAGCGTAGTGCCTGCGAGGTCATCAATGAACTGCACGTAGATCTGCTTGTTGCTACGGTAGACAGTCATACGAGGCTGAGCCTGCGTACCGCTCACGATCTTGCGGATACGCATCTTGATACGCTCTCTTCTTTCGATTTTATTCAATGACATAGCTGATTTCGGTTTTTACTATTTAGCACCTGCCGACTTGCCGGCCTTGCGACGCAGAACTTCGCCTACGAACTTGATACCCTTGCCCTTGTACGGCTCCGGCTTGCGCAGCGAGCGGATCTTGGCAGCCACCTGGCCGATGAGCTGCTTGTCGATGCTTTTGAGTGTGACGATCGGGTTTCCTTTCTTCTCCGTAACGGCCGTGGCGGTCACTTCGGGCGGCAGCATCAGATACGTGTCGTGCGAGTAACCCAGGCTCATTTCGAGAATGTTGCCCTTGACTTCGGCCTTGAAACCGACGCCCACGAGCTCCTGTTTGATTTCGTAACCTTTCGATACGCCGACGACCATGTTGTTGATCAGCGCACGATACAGACCGTGCAGCGAGCGGTGACGCGGCTGGTTGGTCGGACGCGATACGAGCACGGCAGGAACCTCCTTGCCGGTGTGTACCTCGGTGTGGGTGCCTACCTCGACCTTGATGTCCGAATCAACCTTCTGACTCAGTGTCCCAAGAGGCCCTTTCACGCTTACCACGTTGTCGGGCGATACCGTGACGGTCACGCCGGCGGGCAAGTTTACAGGTAATTTACCAATTCTTGACATTTGTACTAAGTTGTTTAATTAAAAATTCCAGTTTCCGGTTGCACCGCCCTTAGAAGACGTAGCACAGCACCTCGCCGCCGACGTTCTCCTTGCGCGCCTTCGCATCGGTCATGATCCCCTTCGAAGTCGAAAGGATGGCGATGCCCAGGCCGTTGAGTACGCGGGGCATCTCAGCCACCGACGCATACTTGCGCAGACCCGGACGGCTCACGCGTTTGAGCCCCTTGATGGCGTTGCATTTGTTCTGGGCATTCCATTTCAGCGCGATCTTGATCGAAGGGTGGCCCTTCTCATCGGTGTCGAACTTGTAAGCGAGGATGTAGCCCTGCTCGTAGAGAATCTTGGTGATCTCCTGTTTAATTTTGGAACCGGGAGCTTCAACCACCTTGTGGTTGGCTTTCACCGCGTTTCTAATTCTGGTCAGAAAGTCCGCAATAGGATCAGTCATGATAATTAGAAGTTAAAATTAAAAAAATAAAAGTTTGTCGTTAAAATTTGTAAGTCAGCGTCTTACGACATCTAACCGTCGCCCGCGTCCTCGTTTTCCGCTTCCCGCGCATACGCATACCGCGCACGACAAGCGCGCAAATATACGCATAAAATCCGGAATAAACTAATAATCAGCCCGTTTTTTGCCGATTTCCGCCCGTGCCGTTATCCGGAACAGAATCCCTTGCATCCGACCGTGCCGTCATGGTGTCGCGACGTGCCGTCATGCCGTGGATCCGTTCCGCGCCGCCGCGCCCCCGATCCGAAAGCCGCCGGTCTATACGGACAATGTTAGCACACGCATCGTGAACTAACATATCCGTACGGAACAGCCTGCCGTAAAACCGCCTTTCGGGCGGTTCGCCTCAGCGAACGGCTCCCGCTTCCGACACCGGAACCCGAAGACCGTCGGGGGATTCGCCCCGTCCGCTTCGTTCCGGCCTCTCCGGAGCACCTCCGCACGGGATTCCGTAACCCGATGCCGAATCTTTCGTCGACGTCCGCCACCGCGAAGTTACCGTCAATCGGACGGCACTTTCCCCGGTTTTGCGACCTCTCCTACACGGATTCCGCACCCGTATAAGGCTCAACACTTCCGAAACCGGCTCCGACGGAAATCCGGCAAAAGACGTCTCCATTTTTCACGGACTATCTCCGCCTCCTCAACGCCTTCTCCGTCTCTCCTTATCCGTCACTCCCGACGGATCGTCGCTGCGGCACGTCCTTTCGGACCCGCTCTTGCGGCGGCACTCCGATGCGGAGGTCGCCTCTCGGCCCCCTCCTCTCGCGCCGCACCGCATCCGGTTTCACAGGCTATGGCACCCTCGGTGCTTGAACCTCGTTTATCAGGAACATCCGATCCGGCGCAGAGCATCTGCGCCGGATCGGACGAATATACTACCAGCTCGCCTTCTTCACGCCGGGGATCAGACCCGCCGAAGCCATCTCGCGGAACTGGATACGGCTGATACCGAACAGACGGATATATCCCTTCGGACGGCCGGTCAGCTTGCAGCGGTTGTGCTGGCGAATGGGATTCGAGTTGCGCGGCAGTTTCGACAGTGCGATCCAAGCCTCCTCGTGATCCATTTCACCGCTCTTGACCTTCGCAGCGATCTCCTCACGCTTGTGAGCGTAACGCTTCGCAAGTTTCTCACGCTTTACCTCGCGTGCCTTCATTGATTCCTTTGCCATAGAGCTTAGTTGTTCTTTTTAGCGTTCTTGAAAGGCAGACCGAACTCGCGCAGCAGCGCATAAGCCTCTTCGTCGGTCTTGGCCGTCGTTACGAAGGTGATCTCCATGCCGAAGATCTTGGTGATCTTGTCGATGTCGATCTCCGGGAAGA
>ERZ827440.181-NODE-181-length-98749-cov-5.535879_pt1 | contig 98749 bp, 90 predicted proteins | sample MGYA00519774_ERZ827440 | MGnify/ENA primary metagenome ERZ827440 (study PRJEB31778, sample SAMEA3449302) | human gut metagenome | biome: human gut; feature: human-associated habitat; material: faeces | place: United Kingdom | collected 2010/2012 ... | reverse complement strand
ACCGGGATGGACGCACCTCTGGTGCACCAGTTGTCACGCCAGTGGCACAGCTGGGTAGCTATGTGCGGAAGGGATAAACGCTGAAAGCATCTAAGCGTGAAGCCCCCCATGAGATAAGATATCCCACAACGCAAGTTGGTAAGACCCCACAAAGACTATGTGGTTGATAGGTCAGAGATGTAAGTGTCGTGAGGCATTGAGTTGACTGATACTAATAGGTCGAGGGCTTGACCAAAGAAGAGAAGGTTCAAACATAGCGAATCTTAGGATAGAGAAACTTGAAGAGTTTTTTCGAATTGCTTAGATAATGAGTGTTATTCGGTTTTGAAGGTACGCCTTCATAGGAAGTATATACAGAGTATATGCGTCCGAGATAAAAAGGAAGAGTCGGTGTCAATGACGGTGAGGATCCACCCGTTCCCATTCCGAACACGGTAGTTAAGCTCACAGGTGCTGAAGATACTTGGCTGGAAGCGGCCCGGGAAAATAGGGCGATGCCGACACCTTTCTTTTTCAAAGAGCGATCTTCGGATCGCTCTTTTGCTTTACAGTTTTTTTATGGTGTTATCTTTGTAATGTTTTGTCCGCGATGATTTTCGCGCTATATGCTTTTAGACTTTGCGTATATGCGGTCTGATTAGAGTTCGGCAGCAGAGCATTTTTTTGTTTCGCTTAGGGATTGTTATTCCTCTTTTTGTCTCTATGTGCGGCACGCGGTTTTGGAGACCGCTGCTCTACCTGTTTGTAATATTAAAAGAAAAGGATATATGAAAATGAAAAAGGTTATTTCGGCATTTGTTTTGATTTGTGTTCTTGTTTCTGTTCTTTGCGGTTGTTCTCTTCTTTCGGCAAAGAGCGGTTCGGACAAAGAATTTTCGGGCGAGGGACTGACCATTACTCTCACAGACAATTTCAGAACAGCAGAGATTGAGGGATACACACTTTGCTACGATTCTTTTGATGTCGCCGTTTATGCCCTTAAAGAGAACTTTGAAGTGTTTGAAAATGCGGGGCTTGACAATGTTACTCTTGATGATTATAAGGGATATGTGTTGGATGCGAATTCAAAGTATTCACCGAAAGAGGATAACTCTTTTGACGGACTGACCGTATTGCGTTATGAATCATATATTGAAGCGAAAAAAACGAATTTCACATATTTTGTCTCTTTGTATAAGGGTACGGACGCTTTCTGGATAGTTCAGTTTGCGTGCAAATCATCGGAGTATGCCGACTATGAGCAATACTTTGTCAAATGGGCAAGATCTGTAAGAGTGTAGTCATTGCAAAAATCCACCTGCCGTTAGGCAGGTGGATTGATTTTTTATTAAGTCTGTGAAAATCAGCCGTTGATGTTGTAGTTTTCGCAGAGGAGGTTTGTTTCTTTAATCAGTTTTCCTGCGTAATCTTTTGTGCTGTACTTAATTTTTGTTTTTTCGATTTTTGATTTTCTTAATTGCTACTCCCGTTCCTGCAGCAGCCCCACCAAGTACAGACAACCCGAGTATCGCGTTGGCAACGTTTGATGTATCATCATTTGTCAGATTCGGTGACGTTGTATATGGGGTGTATTTGTAACTCTGATAAGTTTTATTGGGGGGTGTTTGTGTTGTTGCTATTGAATTGTGTGATGAATGATTCGCATGGTTCGCATGCGATCCGTGGGAACTGTGAGACCCATGTGTATCTCTTGCTGATGTATGTGACACATGTGATTTGTGATAAGATGTAGAAGAATGGGATGAATGAGATTTATGTGAAGAGTGTGCTGCTTCAGAGTTCAATCCCATAATGATTCCTAACAGCACAATCATGGATCCTATGGTTAGCATTTTGCCTCTCATCATGTTTCCATCTTCATCTTCTATAAAATCAATAATTTGTTTCTTTATCTTTGGAAATTTATTCTCTGCCATATTTTCATCCTTTTCAATAGTTTTATAACCAAGAATATAGTATTTTTTCTTCTTCAGAATTTTTTAATGCTGTAAAAATTGTGTCGAAAATTCCCTTATAGATTGTACATTTATATCCGTTTGCCTCTTTCGTATATATATCCTTGCCGCAGGCATAATTTACGACTGGACAAACGCCGCAGTATGGCTGATAAGCACAGTCACAACAACCAGGCATCGACTCTGTTATGCTTGCTACACTTGCTGCTCTGCAATTTGGACATCTAATCAACTCCTCATATGTTGAAGTGTTTACGTCCCCGAGTTTAAATGCATTATCCCCCATTTCGGCAAGCATTCGCCCCTCATCGCATGTATATATGTTACCATCGCAGTAATAAGCAACTTGTCCTACGCTCGCACCACATGGAGATCTGAGTTCCATATAGTTTTGTGGTGAATTCGAGAGAATTTTGCTCAACATTATAGATGCATGGCCTTCTTTTATAAGGATACCTTGTCGATTTAAGTCAAGAATGTGTGAAAAACATTCTTTATAGAATTCTACGAATTCACCTGCTGTATATCCGATTTCAGACCAGTATCTATTGGCTTTTCCGAGAGGTGTAAGAGGCCTGATAAATATCTGGGAAAACTGCATTTTTTCGTATTCATTAATAATGTCTTTTGCATGAAATAAACATTTTTTTGTTGTTGTCTGTATCGCTCCAACTTCGATTCCGCGCTGCCTTAATTGTTTAATTCCCGTACAAGTTAAATCATGTGGACTCGATATTGTATTCTTTATTGGTCGATTAAAATCGTGAATTTCTTTTGGGCCATCAAGAGATGTTGATATTCCTATGTTGTGCTGTTTGATAAATGATATTATTTCGTCATTGAGTAGTGTTAAGTTGGAAACGATATTGAATGATATTTCCTTGTTTCCTTTTTTGCTTTGCGTATATTCAATAATAAATTTGATAACATCGAAATTTAAAAGCGGTTCTCCTCCTTGGAATTCAAATGTAAGGTATCTTCCAGGAGAAGATAATGCAATATCCACAGCCCTCTTCGCAATTCCTCTTGGCATCTTTTCGCATGGGATTTTTTCCCCATTTTGTGCTTGGCAATATTTGCATTGTTGGTTGCAAGCATTTGTAACAACAAAAATATGCAGACAAGTAGAAGAAAATAAGTAATTTTTGCTTTCTCTTAAATAAGGAATCAATTTTTCTGAAAAAGCTTGAACGGATTCATCAAAGTAAAAGAATTTGTTTTTTGCTTCTTGTAAAAAATTCTGATTTTTATCTACTTTATCTAAAATTAAAGAACATAACTCATTCTTTGAAACGAACATAAATCGTCCTAAATCATTAGTAAGTAAATACTCTTTGCCTAATTTTCGAAAATTAAAAAAGTTAATCATCTATATATTCACCGGGTATAATTCTTTTTTAGCGAGTCGGATGGTCCCTGAAAAAAGGCCTCCACATGCATCTGCTACGGAACATGTCCTGCAAATGTCGGCAAAACGAACTTTGTGGGGTGATATGCTTTTTTCGCAGATATACCAATATTCCTTTTCTACAGCACAAAGAGGAAAATTATATATTCCGACATCAATGCCGCTGTTAATTAGGATACTTATTGCTTCTTTTGATTTTTGAAATGCCTCTGGATATCCAAGCCAAACCTCTTTTTCATTTTTTGCCGCAGCCCCTGTCATTTCAAGACCAATAAATTTTACGCACATTATTTGCGAGAAATTGTTTGAGATTAATTCTGCTATTTCTTTTAAAAAATCTTTATTTAAGTTGCTTATTACAATCCTGATTTCAATTTTAATATTGAGGTTTAAAAGATTTTTAATACCGTTGAATGTCTGATAAAAACTGCCTGTTGATTGAGTAATTTTATCATGCAATTTCGGTGTATGACCATGTATTGGAATTCCAATACATAGTTGTTCTGGTGCATTTTTATAAAGCAGATAAGAATATTCGTTATTTGAAAAAACTCTTCCGTTTGTTAATAACAGAAATTGTGTTTCCCTGAATGTTTCTTTCAGATACAAGAAAAGGTTGAAAATTTCTTTGCCTAAAAGAAATGGTTCTCCACCTGTTATTGTAATGTGTGCACAATCTGATGGAAAGTGTTTTGCTATTTCTATTAAGATGTCTGCGGTATAAAATGATTTAGTCTTCCTCAATAACTCTGGGGTCGGACACATAATGCAGTTTGAGTTGCACTGATTTGTTATAAAAATAGCGTTATCCAAAGATTTATTATCAAAGCACTTATATGCATTTCCCGAAGAGTCAATTTCAAATACATCGTAACTTTCACATTCGTCTAATAGTTTTTGTTCTCGTTCTGTTAATTCAAAAAAAGTATCAATTGGATACAATTGTGCTATTCGATCATTATAATATATGCAGTCAATGCCTTTTGAAATTAAATCATCCAATACGGCTTTACTTTTCGCAAGTGAGTATATATGATAATCAAAAGTGTAATTATCAAATTTTATAATCATAAACTAAATTCCCCAAGAATTATGTAAAAAAGTGTTCCTAAAAAAATAAATACTATAAATGGTATTTTTCGTACAATGCAAATTTTGCAATTGTTCTTTTCTCCCCAGAGTCTGATGCTGTTTGCTTCATCTTCTGATAATCTGTCAGACATTCTTTCTTTAGAAACATTTGGTACCTCATGTTTTTTTAAATATCTTAATTTGATGGAAGTTTCTGCTGACAGTATATCTCCTTTTTTCACAGTATCAGCTCTGATTGTTTTATAATTGTATTCATCTATAAAAGTTTTTGCTATTAATGCAAATAAAGCAATACCAGAGTTTATAAAAAAATGTATATTAAAACTTGAAGAGTTTGTTATAATGTCAATGATGATGTTTGTTGAAGCAGTAATGACAAGTAGCACTATTTTAAATTTCTCTTTGATACAGCTGATAAGTATGGTACAACTGAAACTTAATAAAATATCAATAAATATGTTGTGGTTTGCTGAAACATAAGCGTTATTAATAATTCGATTCAATAAAATTAACAAAGATAAACAAAGCGTGTAAGATACTAAAAAAAATTTCACACCTTGTCTTATTTTTGTCGGAGACACAATCTTATGATCTTTTATGGCATATGCCAAAGAATCAAATATAAGAAAAATATAGCTTAGCGTAAAAGCAAAGGCTAATGCTATAACGGGAGAAATGCTAAAAATAATCTTTGCGGGAAGGATAAAAAGAATTGCAGCCGTATATTTACTGTCTCCACCTGCCCAAAACTTTAATATATATAATAAGATTACTATTGCAAGACATGTTGAAATATTTAAAATATACTTAATCGGATATTCAAGCTTAAATATAAAGATATCAAAAAATCGTAATAATAGCCCAGAAAACAACACGACAAAAGAAAGAACGTTCTTTACTTTTCCATACTTTATATCTGTATATGATGCAATTATTCCGGAAATAAGAAAAATTGCAAATCCTATAATATCCGTTATATGCATTCTTTTGAATTCATAAGTTCAATAATGTGGTTTTCAAATTCTTTTATTGTCAGAGCTTCATCACATATGCAATAGTCAAATGTGCATAAGAACATGTTGTCTGATTCTTTTATGTATATATTGCAGAGTCCGGAAAAATCATTAATTGCTCTTTCTATATATTTAATTGAGAAAATTTCTTTGCATAAATCTAACTTAATCATTTTTGTCAAACCAATTTGTAAGAATACTCATTGTGTCAATTTCAGATGTGGAAGCGTCTTCATTTTTTGGCTCGTAAGTAACCGTCTTTTCGATGACGGTAGAAGCCATTGCTCTTGCCATAATTAAAGATCTGATATCTTTTGTCTGCGTATAGACTTCATGTTTGACGGTTTGATAAAGAATTTCATTGTCGAATGCATCTTCAGAAAGTTCTTCATGTCCTTCTTTCGCAGAGATTGAAACAATATAATATTCATCAGATGCATCAAGATGAATATAAGCAATATCCGTAAATGAATATGCCGCCTTAAACAGTGCAATTTGGGGGTACAGTTTTTTCGAGTATTTTATGGTCATAAACACACCTCACAATTTAACATAATTATTGTATCATAATTATATTAAATTGTCAATATTTTGTAGATATAAATAATTCTAATATTGGAATTAACGATATAAACAAAAAAGATATTCATACGAAAATGTAAAATAAGTCTGACGAAAAATGGCGTTTTGAATATTGACAAAGGTGTCCGATTATGTTACTATCTATATATAAATATATTTATGGGAGCTAAAAATGGACGAAGTCAGAATAATCGAGATAAAACAGAGCATATTCGAGGACAACGACAAGGACGCGGAGCGTCTGCGCTCGTCTCTTCGAGATAAAGGCGTGTTTCTGCTCAATTTGATGTCAAGCCCGGGAAGCGGCAAGACAACGACCTTGACAAAACTTATTCCGATGATAAAAGAAAAGTACCGTGTCGGCGTTATGGAAGCGGATATTGACGGCGATGTTGACGCAAAAACAATAGCAAAAACGGGTGTTAAGTCTATTCAGTTGCATACGGGCGGAATGTGCCATCTTGATGCCGATATGACAAGACAGGGACTCACCGAACTCGGAGTGGACGACCTTGACCTTGTTATCCTTGAAAATGTGGGCAACCTTGTCTGTCCTGCGGAGTTTGACACGGGCGCAGTCAAAAACATCATGATATTGTCTGTTCCCGAGGGTGACGATAAACCTTTGAAATATCCGCTTATTTTTACGGTTTGCGATGCTGTTGTGATAAATAAGATCGACGTTGCGCCTTATTTTGATTTTGACATCGAAAAATGCAAAGAGAATATAAAAATGCGCAACCCGAACGCAAGGGTTTTCCCTGTCTGTGCGAAAACAGGAGAGGGAATAGACGCCGTTGCCGAATGGCTGACGGTGCAGACCGAAGCGTGGAAAGATAACGGAACAACGAACTGAAAAGGAGCGGGACAATGCCTGAAATCAGTAAAAAATATACGCCGAAACATTATGGCGACAAAAATCCGAACCCGAAGCTTATAAAACTTGTTCGCAAGATAACCGACAGGATTCCCGCAAAAATAAAGGGAATAACGACCGAAGACCCCGAATATTGGGGCTTTGCCTGCATTTTTGAGGACGAACTGACAAAAGAAGAGTCCGAAGCGGCTCTTGATTTAATGCATGAAATGAAGTTGCGTAAGAAGTATACTTATCCGCAGATGCAGTCAATGGCAAAAGCGACGGACGAAACATCAAAAGCAAAATTAGACGCGCTTCTTGACAAACTCGGTGTTCTCGGTATGCTGGAATACGATTACGGCGACAGATATACAAAGGACGGTCCTTTGCCCGATACGAAGCGTGAAAAGGAAAACAGGGAGTATTGGATACCTCTGTTTGTTCCCGGTTCTGCGGAGTATACGAACATGAACAAGGGGCTTATGGACAGACATCCCGAACTTGCGATGTTCTTTGAACGCATGACGTTCCTGCCTCTTGAACACGTTACGGCTATGGTTCCTCCCGGAGGTGCCGGTGTCGGAATGCACGTCATTCCCGTCGAAAAAGCCATTTCAATGGAAAATGAGTCCATAGATATCGAACATATTTCTTATTGGCTCAAACGATATGAGGGACATATCGGCGCAAGTATGTGTTCATGCCGTTACGGCAGAAAACTGCTTGACGAGGGCTGTGCGGACGACCCCGAACTTTGGTGTATCGGTGTCGGCGACATGGCTGATTATTGCCGTGAGACGGGCAAGGGCAGAGACGTTACATACGAAGAAGCGATGGAGATACTTAAACGCGCCGAGGACAACGGATTTGTTCATCAGATAACGAATATCGACGGTGAGGGCAAGATTTTCGCAATCTGCAACTGCAACGTAAATATCTGTAACGCGCTCCGTACTTCTCAACTTTTCAATACTCCGAATATGTCGCGTTCCGCCTATGTTGCGCACGTTGACAAAGATAACTGCGTCGCTTGCGGTCGCTGTGTCGAATACTGCCCCGCAGGCGCTGTAAAACTCGGTCAGAAACTCTGTCGTGCCGACGGTTCGGAAGTCGAATATCCCCGTCAGCCGCTGCCCGACAACAACAGTTGGGGCGAGCATATGTGGTCGGAGGATTATCGCGACAAAAACCGCATAAATACGCATGAAACCGGAACATCGCCATGCAAGGCAGCCTGTCCCGCACATATCGCCGTTCAGGGCTATTTGAAGAAAGCGGCGCAGGGCAAATACCGTGAAGCACTTGAACTCATAAAACGTGAAAATCCGTTCCCCGCGGTCTGCGGCAGAATATGTAACCGCCGCTGCGAAGACTCCTGCACAAGAGGAACTGTTGACGAAGCAGTTTCCATAGACGCCGTGAAGAAATTCATTGCCGAACAGGACTTGAACGCGGAACATCGCTTTGTTCCCGAGATAGTGGTTGCTTCCAACAAAGGCAGATGGACGGAGAAGATCGCCGTTATCGGCGGCGGTCCCGCAGGTCTTTCCTGTGCTTTCTATCTGGCGCAAAAGGGATATTATCCTACCGTGTTCGAGAAAAACGAGCGCGCGGGCGGTATGTTGACTTACGGAATCCCGTCATATAAACTTGCCAAGAACATCATTGACGCAGAAATAGATATAATGCGCGAAATGGGCGTTGAAATAAAACTCGGAGTCGAGGTCGGCAAGGACGTAACGCTTGACGGACTTCGCGAGCAGGGCTATAAGGCGTTTTATATCGCGATAGGCTGTCAGGACGGCAAATTGCTCGGTCTTGACGGAGAAAACGCTCCGAACGTCAAGACAGCGGTCGAGTTCCTGAAAACGGCAAACTGCGGCGGACACAAAGTCGAAGGCAGAACGGTCGTTGTCGGCGGCGGTAACGTTGCGATAGACGCGGCAAGAGTTTCCGCAAGAAGCGGCGCGGAAAGCGTGACGATGCTCTGTCTTGAAGGCAGAGACGAAATGCCCGCATCGAAAGAGGAAGTTGAAGAAGCGCAAGCTGACGGCGTAGAAATCAAAAACGGCTGGGGACCCGTTCGCGTTATCTGCGAAAACGGAGTTGCGACCGCCGTTGAATTCAGAAAGTGCGTTTCCGTATTTGATGAAAACAAACGCTTTGCTCCCGTATACGACGATTCGATGACCATTGAAATTCCCGCAGAGAACGTAATCTTTGCAATAGGTCAAGCCGTTGTTTGGGGCGACCTTCTCAAAGGCAGCAAAGTCGAACTCGGCAGGGGAAATTATCCGTCTGCGGACAAACTGACGTATCAGACTGCCGAACCCGATATATTTGTCGGCGGCGATGTCTTCACAGGTCCGAAATTCGCAATAGATGCCATTGCACAGGGACACGAAGCGGCGGAAAGCCTGCACAGATACGTTCAGCACGGTCATATGACCATTGGCAGAAACCGCAGGGAGTTCGCGATGCTCGATACGGACAATATCAAGGTTGAGAATTACGACAACGCTTCCAGACAGTTTGCGCCGGTCGATACGTCTCTTGATTCAAAGTCGTTTGAGGACAATCACGGAACGCTTACCGAAGAGCAGGTGAAGATAGAAACTTCCCGCTGTCTCGGCTGCGGTGCGTCGATAGTTGACCCGAATAAATGTATCGGCTGCGGTATTTGTACCACGAAATGCGCGTTTGACGCAATAAGACTTCATCGCGATATGCCGCAGGCAAGCACGATGTGCGTTGCCGAAAAGAAAGTCGGCGCGCTGCTTCCGTATGCGGTAAAACGCGGATTCAAGATTCTCGGCAACCGCAACAATGTGGGCAAACAGGTCAAACGCCAACAACAGGGAAAATAATATGCACGAACTCGGAGTTGTTTTTCATGTTATAAAAAGCGTTAACCGTATCGCGGAGGAAAACGGAGTTTCACGCGTTTCCGCCGTTACGATAGAACTCGGCGAGGTTTCAAGCGTCATTCCCGATTATTTGCTTGACTGCTGGAAATGGGCGGTCTCGAAAGAAACCGTGATGAAAGACGCGGAACTGCGCATTGAGCAGATAAAAGCCGAGACTTTCTGCGAGAATTGCGGCAAAGTGTACGACACGGTCGAACACGGCAAAATATGCCCGTATTGCGGCAGCGACAGAACATATCTTAAACAGGGCAACGAGTTTATTCTGAAAAACATCGTTGCGGGAGATTGCGAACCCTGTGATGAAACAGAATAATTTCGTATAGACAAAAAAATATCCTCTGCAAGGCGAAAACCGTCGTGCAGGGGATATTTGTCTTCAATTTTTTCTTAATTCAAAAGCCGCTCTGTCGCTTTTACAGTCAACGAGTATCTTCCCGCGCTCTTTTAACACGAGCCGTATACCTGCGTTCGTCGTTTCTCTTACGGTTTGCGACATCAGCCCTTTTAACGGTGCTTTGAGCGGGTGTCCGCCGTTATGCTTTCGCAGATAAATTTCAAGTTCAAGCGCCCCCTGTTTCAGATATATTCTGTCTTTTTTGATTTTTGACATAACGCCTTTGTATGTCGCGAAACGGTATTCTTTTTCCTTGTATACAACTGCACAGATACAACCTTTGAACGATGTTATAAGAAACGGAATGTGCGCTATCGCGAGCATAAACGAACACGGCGCGTCAAATTCATTGCACTGAACCCACATATACGATTTCGGAAAAGAGCGTCCGCTGTCTTTTTCCGCATATCCGATACCGTTTTTGAAAATATAAATTTTTCCGTACATTGTCAATGTTCCGTTGACCGTGTGCCTCATACTGACAACTCCGTGCCTGCATTGCATCGGAAGTTTTGCAAACGGTCCCATAATGTCGGAACGCAGGGGTGTGGTCTTTGTGTAGCGCAGGTCGGCGTCTATCTCGGGCAATCTGACTTTTATCCCCGACGGAGAAAAAAAACAATTTCCCGTTTTGACGGTATCTCCTTTGATTTTTAATTTTTCGGTTCGGAATATGTGTGACCCCGAATCGGTTATAACCTGAACAAAAGCGCCGTCGTCGGCTTCGCCGGGAATAAACGCAACCGTTATGTCTCCGTTGCTTTGCTTGTAATACCAACCCTCAAATCTTTTATCAAACATCGGCGTCCCTCATAGCGGGGTTTTCAATAAGTTTCCCTCTTTTGTCAAACCGCGACCCGTGGCACGGGCAGTCCCAACTGTGCTCTGCCTTGTTCTTTCGCAGTGCGCAGCCGAGGTGAGGACATCTTTTTGTTGTCGGAAACAGCATATCCGCAACTGTTATTCCCATGTTTTCAAACAGTTTTGCACATAACATATTTCTGTCGGGCGCAAAAACGGGAGCATTCACATTCTTTTTGCCTGTTATCATGTCCGCCAATATTTCCGCCGCCGCAACAGATGTTGTCATTCCCCAAAGATTAAAACCCGTGGCGACATATACATTCGGCATCGAGGGGCTGTATCTGCCGATATACGGTATGCCGTCAAGCGTCACGCAGTCCTGATTGGACCAACGGTATTGCTCTTTTGCTTTCGGAAACCAACGCTTTGCGAAGTTTTCAACCGCACGGTACCCGCCGCCTTGTTTCCCCGTTCGGTGGTCGCCGCCTCCTATCAGGAGCAGGTCTTTGTAATTTCTGAAATAAAATCCGTTGCCCGCGTCCTCTGCCGTGCAATTGAAGTTCGGTGCGCCCGAATATGCTATGACATACGAGCGTTTCTGATACATTTTCATAAAATACAGTCCGTAACGGTTGATGAAAGGGAAGTGTGTTGCGACTATGACCTTTTTTGCTTTTACTTTGCCTTTATCCGTGAACGCCGTTGTGCCTTCAAGTTTGCGGACAAATGTGTTCTCATAAATATTTAACCCTGCCGCAACTCCGTTAAGAAAGCGCAGCGGGTGGAACTGCGCCGCGTCTTCGTATTCTATCGCGTCTGCTACCCGAAACGGCAATTCGGGCGACGTTGTGTATCTCGCTTTTATCCCGAGATATTTCAATGCCAAAGCTTCATCTCTCAATCCGTCGTTTCCGCCGACGGAATACATTATCGAGGGCATTTTTTCAAAATCGCATTCGACAGTCTTTGCTTTTTCTTCGATGCGGTGCAATGCACTGATGTTTGCGTTGTAGTATTGCGTTGCCTTTTCAAGTCCGTATTTTTTGATAATATCTTTATATAAAGTATCGTGTTGTGCGGTCAGCACCGCCGTTGTGCCCCTTGTTATGCCGCGTCCTATCTGTTTTGATTCAAGCACAACATTGTCTATGCCGAGTTCCGTCAGTTTTGCCGCGCACATGATTCCCGCGATGCCGCCGCCGATAATGCAAACGTCCGTCGAAATATCTTTTTCAAGCGTTTTATGCCGAAATTGTTCGGCTTCGTCAGTCCATAAATAGTTCATTATGTTTACCTCTTTTCATTCTTTGTATATTGTTGCCGTGGAAAATGCAGCATATTCGCCGAAACATCCGTTAGATATTTTGACACAAATATTTTATATTTTTGTTCACAAGTTCCGTCTTTATTGTTCGCGTATTTCCGTTGACAATTTTTTCACAATAAGATATAATGCAGTTGTAAATAAAATTTTCGGTATGACCGGAGGTAATTTGTTATGGTAAATCGTTTTGTATTGAACGCAGTTTCTTATCACGGCAACGGGGCGATAAAGGAGATTCCGGGAATCGTTTCCGCCAAAGGTTTCAAAAAAGCATTTATTGCGTCTGACCCCGATCTTGTTAAATTCGGAGTTACCAAGAAGGTGACTGACCTGCTTGACGAAGCGGGCATGGCGTATGAGGTTTATTCCGACATAAAACCCAACCCGACCATCGAAAACGTCAAGAGCGGCGTTGCGGCTTACAAAGCGTCGGGTGCGGATTACATGATAACGATAGGCGGCGGCTCGTCGATGGATACGGGCAAGGCTATCGGTATCATTATCAACAACCCCGAATTTGAAGATGTCCGCAGTCTTGAAGGAGTTGCTCCGACCAAGAACAGAACCGTTTTCACAATAGCCGTTCCGACAACTGCGGGAACTGCTGCGGAAGCGACAATCAACTATGTTATAACAGATGTTGAGCGCAAGAGAAAGTTCGTTTGCGTTGACACAAACGATATTCCCGATGTCGCTGTCGTTGACCCCGATATGATGGCTACGATGCCCAAGGGCTTGACCGCTTCGACCGGTATGGACGCCCTGACGCACGCAATAGAGGGTTACACCACAAAAGCGGCATGGGAACTTGCCGATTGCCTGAACCTTGAAGCGATAAGACTTATCGCAAAGAGCCTGCGCGGCGCTGTCAATAATGACAAAGACGGCAGAGAGGGGATGGCTCTCGGACAGTTTGTTACCGGTATGGCATTTTCCAACGTCGGACTCGGTATCGCGCACTCCATGGCGCACACTCTCGGCGCCGTTTACGACACCCCGCACGGTGTTGCCTGCGCAATGATGCTTCCCATAGTTATGGAATATAATGCGGAGACCACCGGTGATAAGTTCAAGTATATCGCCGAGGCTATGGGCGTGGACACCACGGGAATGGATCAGCAGGCTTACAGAAAAGCCGCCGTTGACGCAGTTCGTCAACTTTCCGTAGATGTCGGCATTCCGACCAAACTTTCGGCACTCAAAGAAGAAGATCTTGACTTCCTCGCACAGTCCGCTTATGCAGACGCTTGCCGCCCGGGTAACCCGAAAGAAACAAACGTTGAAGACCTGAAAGAACTTTTCCGCAAGTTGATGTAATTTTTGACATGGTAACCCCCGCACTTCCCAAAAGGAGTGCGGGGATTGTTTTTTTGCAGCGGTAAAGAATTAAAACATCTTGAAATCCGACAGAATATCTGATATACTGTATTCAATCTTGTCGGAGGGATAGATATATGACCGAAATAATCGCACGGAGAGAGTTTTCTCCGTATTATATCATTTTTGATATAGCCTTTTTGGCGGTTTTTGCGGCGTTGCTGTTGTGGAAAAAGAAATATATGACCGTGATTGTCGGTTTTCTTGCGGGATTGCTGTATATGATTGTCGATTTCGGCATTTTTCATCTTGTATGCAACTCCCGAAGCATTTCCGACGGTTACAGCCTGTTTTGGGTCTTGCTTTGGATGTCGATGAGTTACGGCTTTACAAATTTCGCATGGATATGGCTGTGGATTTCAAAAGACAAGCATCTTTTTGAATGGTCTTTTCTTATCCTGATGTGGTGGTTCGTCTGCCCTCTGCTTACAAAAACCTTTGCTCCCGCAAATGTTGAAAACATAGTGATTCAGCGCACGACGGGCGAATATCACTGTTATATGGCTGCGATTCTTGTCGTGGGTTATCTCGGACTTATAATCTATAATCTGTGGCAGAAAGAACGGGAAAAACGGGTGAATATCCCGTGGCTTCTTGCAATCGGAGTGCTTGTCCAGTTCGGTTGGGAAGCGGGCCTTCTTATCGGCGGCATACGCTCCGCAGGCTTTGCTCTCTCCGAAAAATTCGCGCCGCTTATCGTCAACTCTCTTCTTGAAACAAATCTCGGAATGCCCTATATATTCTTGATATTTATTGCGTATACAAGCTGTTTTACGGAACAGATGAAACGACGTTCCGCGCCGCTGTCATTGACCGAGCGCATAAGGGAAAATAACAGGGAAAGGGTAACAAAAAAGGTATCGTAACCTTTTTGACTGTTTTTTTACACTGTCGAAACACCGTATGAGGCTGTGCCTGCCGTGATTTAATTGTTTTGCAGAAATTTCAAAAACCTTTTTCGGCGGGGTATTACAAAAATGATAACATATATTATATCGTAAAAAGCAAGTTCACAACTTGCTTTTTTTGCGTTTATTCTGCGGAAAAATCAATGTTTGAATATTTGTTCTCCGTAATGTGTATTTGTCTTGCAAACAGTACGGAAATGTGACGAAAATTTCGACGTTTGTAACGTTATATTTTCGATTATATAACAGGTATGCAACATTCGCCTTTGTGTTTTTGAAAAAAGTATGATATAATACAATCAGAAAAAAAATTCCGACTATAAACAGGAATATCAAAACGGAGGCAATTGAAATGGCAAGATTTACATTACCCAGAGACGTCTATCACGGCAAAGATGCTTTGGAGGCGCTTAAAACATTTGAAGGCAAACGCGCTATTGTATGCACAGGCGGCGGAAGCATGAAACGCTTCGGCTTCCTTGACAAAGTCGTTTCTTATTTGAAAGAAGCGGGTATGGAAGTTCAACTTTTTGAAGGTATCGAACCCGATCCGTCCGTAGAAACCGTTATGCGCGGCGCAGAGACTATGGAAAAATTCCAGCCCGACTGGATCGTTGCTATCGGCGGCGGTTCTCCGATAGATGCCGCAAAAGCGATGTGGATAAAATACGAGTATCCCGAACTTACATTTGAAGATATGTGCAAGGTGTTCGGTATTCCCAAACTTCGCCGCAAGGCTCATTTCTGCGCTATTTCTTCGACTTCCGGCACGGCTACCGAAGTTACCGCATTCTCTATCATAACCGATTACCACAAGGGTATCAAATATCCCATTGCGGACTTTGAGATCACTCCCGATGTGGCTATTGTTGACCCCGAACTTGCGCACACTATGCCGCAGAAACTCGTTGCTCACACAGGTATGGACGCTATGACTCACGCTATCGAAGCATACGTTTCCACCGCAAACTGCGATTATACCGATCCTCTCGCGATCCATGCGATTGAGATGATCATGAATGACCTTATCCCGTCTTACAACGGCGATATGGACGCCCGTGACCGTATGCACAATGCACAGTGCCTTGCAGGTATGGCATTCTCCAACGCTCTGCTCGGTATCGTTCACTCCATGGCGCACAAGACCGGTGCCGCATTTGCCGACTACGGCGCGCACATCATTCATGGCGCGGCTAACGCGATGTATCTGCCCAAGGTTATCGCATTCAACGCAAAAGACGAAACCGCAAAGAAACGTTACGGTGTTATCGTTGACTATATGGGTATCTGCGACAAGAACGCTTCCGACGATGAAAAGGTTGCGGAACTTATCAAATACCTGCGTCATATGAACGATGAGTTGAATATTCCTCACTGCATCAAGAACTACGGCGCGGACAGCTATCCGACCGAGAACGGCTTCGTTCCCGAGAACGTATTCCTTGAGCGTCTTCCCGAAATCGCAAAGAACGCCATTGCAGACGCCTGCACAGGCTCCAACCCCCGTCAGCCCAGCCAGGAAGAAATGGAAAAACTTCTCAAGTGCTGCTACTACGACACCGAAGTTGATTTCTGATTCGTGTTCAGTAGGGGATGTTAAAAATGCCCGGACCGCAAAAAGGCTGAAAATGTATAATAAGGCAATATAAAAGAGAAGAGTATTCACACTGAACGGCAGTTTTAAACATTTTAAATTGCAAAAAGTGAAAAGTGCCTTTTTGCTATAAGCGAATCTCACCTCTCGACGTACCTATGTACGCCTTCGGGTTCGATTCACTCATTCTGAACATTTTTTCCTATCCCCGGAAGGGCTGTAAAAAAACCTACGTTTTTTTACAGCCCTATGTTTTTGATGAATTCATACAATTTGTTTGTTGAAAAAGCAAGTTAAAAGTGGTATTATTTATACCGAAAACAGCGGCGGTTTAACCGTTGCTGTATTATCCGTGCAATATCGCAATTCTGCCGATTTTGCGGAAAGGAATGCTTTTATGTATAAAATAGTAACAAAGAAAAGCCTCAATCCCACTGTTACACTTATGGAGATAGAAGCCCCTCTTGTTGCCGCAAAGGCAAAGCCGGGACAGTTCATCATTCTCCGTGTCGATGAGGAAGGCGAAAGAATTCCGCTCACCGTTGCGGGTTATGACCGTGCGCGCGGAACGATAAAAATAATTTTTCAGATTGTCGGCGCAACAACCGCAAAACTCAATCATAAAAACGAGGGTGAGTATATTCAGGACTTTGTGGGACCCCTCGGCGTCCCCACAAAAGTTGACGGACTGAAAAAGGTATGTATCGTCGGCGGCGGTGTCGGCTGCGCAATCGCGCTGCCCATAGCGGAAGAACTTCACGCGGCAGGCTGCGACGTTACCGCAATCATCGGTTTCCGCTCCAAAGACCTTTTGATTCTTGAAGATGAATTTCGCGCGGCATCCGAAAAACTTGTCGTTATGACGGATGACGGTTCATACGGCCGCCTAGGCAATGTCTGCGTTCCTCTGAACGAAATGTTTGAAGCGGGCGAGAAGTTTGACGAAGTTATAACGATAGGTCCGCTTATTATGATGAAATTCGTTGTTGCCGCAACCAAACCGACGGGGATCCCGTGCACGGTTTCCATGAACCCGATAATGATAGACGGAACGGGAATGTGCGGCGGCTGCCGTCTGACGCTTCATCGTGACGGCGAGCGCATTACCAAATTCGCTTGCGTTGACGGTCCCGATTTTAACGGTTATGAAGTTGATTTTGACGAAGCAATGTCCCGCGGCGCAATGTACCGCGATTTTGAACGCCACGCTTATGAAGAGACGTGCAATCTGTTTCGTAAGGAGGTCAAATAACTATGCCTAATATGAGTTTGAAAAAGAACCCGATGCCGTCGCAGGAACCCTCTGTTCGCGCGCACAATTTCGATGAAGTCGCCACGGGTTATTCGGCAGAGACGGCAGTTGACGAAGCGCTTCGCTGCCTCGGCTGCAAAAATATGCCCTGTGTTTCGGGCTGTCCCGTAAATATTCATATTCCCGAATTTATCGCAAAGGTAAAAGACGGAGATTTTGAGGGCGCGTATCAGATAATTCACAAGACCTCTTCGCTTCCCGCAGTCTGCGGCAGAGTATGTCCGCAGGAGACCCAGTGCGAAGCCAAATGTGTTCGCGGAATCAAAGGCGAGCCCGTCGGCATAGGCAGACTTGAACGCTTTGTTGCCGATTGGCATAACGCGCACAGCGACGTTACTCCCGAAGTCGCTCCCTCGAACGGACACCGTGTCGCAGTTGTCGGCTCCGGTCCCTCCGGGCTTACCTGCGCGGGAGATCTTGCGAAAAAAGGCTATAAAGTAACCGTTTTTGAAGCATTGCATACCGCGGGCGGCGTACTTGTTTACGGTATTCCCGAATTTCGTCTGCCGAAGTCTATCGTCCGCAAAGAGGTCGATAACCTTGTTGCCATGGGCGTTGATGTCGAAACAAACGTCGTCATCGGCAAAACGCTTACCGTTGACGAACTTTTCGAGCAGGGCTTTGAAGCCGTATTTATCGGCTCGGGCGCGGGACTTCCGAACTTTATGGGAATCCCCGGTGAGTCATATAAAGGCGTATACTCCGCCAATGAGTTCCTGACACGTTCCAACCTTATGAAGGCATATCGCGAAGATCCCGACACGCCTATTATGAAAGGCGGCAAAGTAGCCGTTGTCGGCGGCGGTAATGTTGCCATGGACGCGGCTCGTACCGCTCTGCGTCTCGGCGCGGATAAAGTATATATTGTATATCGCCGTTCCATGGAAGAACTTCCCGCGCGTCGCGAAGAGGTGGAACACGCCGAAGAAGAGGGGATTGAGTTCCTGCTTCTGAATAACCCCGTTGAAATTCTCGGCTACGAGAACCCCGACGACCGCCGCGACCCCCGCAACGGCTTCGTAACGGGTATGAAGTGCATCAAGATGCAGCTCGGCGAACCCGATGAGCGCGGACGCCGCCGTCCCATTCCCATAGAGGGCAGCGAGTTCGTTCTCGATGTCGATACCGTCATTATCTCTATCGGCACGTCTCCCAACCCGCTTATCAAGTCCACCACCGCGGGACTTGAAGTCAATAAACGCGGAGGTATCATCGTTGAAGAAGATACCGGTGCAACGACCAAAGAAGGCGTTTACGCCGGCGGTGACGCCGTAACAGGCGCCGCGACCGTAATCTCCGCCATGGGCGCGGGCAAGACCGCAGCCAAGGCAATCGACGAGTACCTGTCGAACAAATAATTATTTATCAAAACACAACGCAAGGGGCTGAATAATCAGCCCCTTGCGGTTTTCGATTACGAAAAAATCACTTTGCGTCGCAAAGTGATTTTGGTCGGAGTGACAGGGCTCGAACCTGCTTGAACTTGCTCCCAAACGGACCTATGAAGGCAATTTCCGCTAAAAATAGCTTTTTCCGCCCCTTTCCGCTCGGAAAACCGCGCTCTTCGCCACTCCCCAGTCCACTGTTTCCGAGTGCTCCGAAACGGTAGGTGGTCTGTTATGTGGTCAACAGGGATTTATGCAGAATAATACGCACTACACGCCTCTCGTTATCACGCGAGAGGGGATCGTTTTTTATATGGTTATTATAACTCTGAACAACCCCTGATTCAAGTCAAAATTTGCACCGCAGTAGACAAAGAAAAAGGGAGTGGAGTTTTAGATTATTCCGAAAGGTATTCTAATTCGTTCAGGATGTCTAAAAGATATTGATCCTTAAAATGGCCGTCAGAATAATATGTGATTTTTCTGAAAATATTTGCAGTTCCAATTATCATAACACCAATAATGATAAGTGCGAGAAGTTGATCAAGAATGACATCAGTACTTTCGCTTTTGTAAATTAAGGCAGAAATGAATGCACCTAAAGGCACACCCACAAGCATATCAAAGACCTTGTTGCTGACGGACTTATAATTTTTACTATGCAGAGACAGTTGTTTTTCACATTCGCTTTTCAAGATTTGGCGTTGTTCTTTTGTAACAATGCCATGTGCTTTTAGAGTGTTCTTAATGCTTTCTATATACTTGTCTAAATTAGCATTTGTTTTTTCCAATTCTTTTTTGCGCTCAGAAGGGTTATACATTTTTCCGCCAAAAAACTCGCTAATGATTTCCAGAACAAATGTACAACAAACTGGTATTATCCAGAAAACCTTATCAGGGAAAACAACAAATAAAATTAAGTATGCCAACAAACAACATATCATTCCGATTAACATTAACCAATAGCTGGCTTTGAAAAGCTTCTTCATATCTGCAAATGTCCGATATTTTTTAGGAGGATTGTTTGAACATTGCTCGTAAACATCTCTTCTAACCTCCCAGTAACGATAAGTTGCCATTTTTTACCTCCGTATTAGCTTTAGATTTTTCCTACTTGAGTATATCATAGGCAATGCGAAAAAGCAATTAATACATGATAAAAGTTATGAAATCTCAGTATTTCTGCTGAATACAGTTGATTTTTGGGACAAAGCATGGTATACTGAATCCTGATAATACAATCTACTAATTATGAGGTGTAATACAATGGCCGCGAGCTATAAAAAATTATTCAAGCTTTTAATCGACCGTGATATGAAAAAGAAAGAACTTGCCGAAAAAGCCGGCATCAGCATCGCTACCATCACCAAGATGGGCAAAGACGGTGCCGTTGTCAGCAGTGAGGTTCTTGTAAAGATATGCTCAGCCCTTGGTTGCACTATGGATGATATAGTGGAGATAATTGAAAAATAAAAGAAAGGTATTTTATAATATGTTACATGATGGGCTGTATGAGCAAATTATCAATAAGGGATTAGAAACAGAGCTCTCCGTTACGGACAAGCTTTCTACTACTGTGCCCATTGATAGTGCTGAGGCGTCCAAAGTGCTGGCAAAATATATTGCCGAAGTTGTAGAAAAAGGGCTTGATAATGTTGCTGACAATGGCGGTGACGTTAGCTCACAAGTGGCTCTTGCAAACCGTATTATTTCTACGATTATCCACGAAACTAAAGAAAACGAACTTGGTGAAATGACGGTCGCAGAGCGGGCCGAGCAGCTACTCGCACTCTTTGACAAAAAGAACAGCATTTTATCCCTCGATGAAAAGGCAGCGATTATTCGCCCTGAAACATCTATTGCGCAAAGCTCGCTATTTACTGGTGCAATCCACGAGCCGCAGATGTTTACCGAGCTCAAGAAGGAAATTATATCCTGTAACCGTATTGATATGCTGGTATCCTTCATTAAATGGAGCGGACTGCGCTTAATAATGGATGAGCTTAAAACCTTCACACAAAACGGCGGTGAGCTCCGCATTATTACAACCTCTTATATGGGAGCGACCGATGTAAAGGCAATCGAAGAACTCCGCAAACTTCCTAACACAAAAATCAAGGTGAGTTATGACACCAAACGCACCCGACTTCATGCGAAAACGTATGTTTTCTATCGGGATACCGGTTTTACTACGGCGTATGTTGGTTCGTCGAATCTATCTAATGCTGCCATTTCCAGCGGCCTTGAATGGAACGTAAAGGTTACAAAGAAGGACCTGCCGGAAACGATTGACAAAATCGAAGCCACCTTTGAAAGCTATTGGAATTCCAGTGAATTTGAATATTACAATGATGAGCAAAAGGAACGTTTAGCACGTGCACTAAAAGCCGAAAAATACTTTGACAGTAATAATGCCGAAGTTTATACGATGGATATCGCGCCATATTCCTATCAGCAAGAAATTCTTGATAAGCTGGAAGCAGAACGCAAAGTTCGTGGTTATCATCGAAACCTTGTTGTTGCCGCCACCGGAACCGGAAAGACGGTGATTTCTGCGCTTGATTACAAGCGTTTTCGCAAGCAAAACCCGGATAAGCCTTGCCGACTTTTGTTCGTGGCTCATCGTGAAGAAATCCTGAAACAAAGTATGTACACCTTTCGCGCAGTACTGAAAGATGCAAACTTTGGGGAGATGTTTGTAGGCAGCTATAAACCGGAAAACATAGACAATCTTTTTATATCTATTCAAACTTTCAACTCGCAGAGCTTTACCGAGAAAACAACATCGGATTTTTATGATTATATTATTGTGGATGAGTTTCACCACGCCGCCGCACCTACATATCAAAAGCTCTTATCCTATTATAATCCGCAGATTCTTCTCGGTTTGACGGCAACTCCCGAGCGTATGGATGGCAAGAGCATTTTGCCGTATTTTAATAATCGTATTGCTGCCGAAATTCGTCTGCCCGAAGCCATTGACCGCAAGCTCCTGTGTCCGTTTCAATATTTCGGTGTAACGGATACGGTTGATCTGGATCACTTAAAATGGGCAGCCGGAGGTTATGATAAAGGCGAACTTTCGCGGGTTTATACACTCAGCGGTATGACGGCAAACCGTCGCGCCGACTTGGTGGTTTCTTCATTGCTCAAATATGTTACAGATATTGATGATGTAAAGGGGCTTGGATTTTGCGTAACGGTTGAACATGCAGAATTTATGTCTAATTACTTTAATGGCCGCGGAATTCCGTCGATGTTCCTGACCGGACATTCGCCGGACGAAGAAAGAAAAGAGGCAAAGGCCAGGCTTGTAAAAGGTGAAGTGCGGTTTATCTTCGTCGTTGATATCTACAACGAAGGTGTGGACATTCCTGAAGTCAACACGGTCTTATTCTTGCGTCCAACAGAATCTTTGACGGTGTTTTTACAGCAGCTCGGACGTGGACTGCGCTTATCTGAGGATAAAGAATGCCTGACCGTGCTCGATTTTATCGGGCAGGCAAATAAGAAGTACAATTTTGAAGATAAGTTTGCATCGCTTCTTTCCAATACAACACGAGGCGTAACACGCGAAATCAAGGATGGGTTTATTTCACTCCCAAAGGGATGCTATATTCAGCTTGAAAAGAAAGCAGCAAGATATATTCTTGATAACATTCGCGCATCTTACGGAAACAGTGCAGGTCTTGTTGCACGTATAGCAACCTTTGAAGAAGATACCGGCCTAAAACTTACTCTCGAAAACTTTCTTGACCACTATCGTTTGAATCCTCGCTCAATCTATAAATTTGCTTCTTTTTCTCGTCTGTGCGCACGTGCAGATATAATTGATAATTTCGAGGAACCGATTGAAGAGGTAATGTCAAAAGCACTCAGCCGTTTTGCGTTGGTGGATTCAAGACGATGGATTGTGTTTATGCTGCGTGTTTTGGAAAATATCGACCATTTCGACCCTACAAAACTTTCGGATATAGAAAAGCGTATGCTTCAGATGTTCTATATTACAATGTGGGGAAAAGCGATTGAGGATTGGAACGCGGACGAAGTATTCGAAAATTTCCGGGCTCTTTTAAATAGCCCGATAATGCTTTCTGAGCTGATTGCATTGCTCAAATATAACTACAATCGCATTGATTTTATTGATGAGCCTGTCAGCCTCGGATTTGATTGCCCGCTGGATCTGCATTGTACCTATACGCGCGATCAACTGCTTGTTGCAATGGATTTTATGAAGCCAAGCACGGTTCGCGAAGGTGTAAAATGGTTGCCCGACAAGGAAATTGATGTGTTCTTTATCACATTGAACAAGTCGGATAAAGACTACTCGCCGACGACTATGTATCAAGATTATTCCATCAACGAAACACTGTTCCATTGGCAAAGTCAAAGCACGACCAATGCAGAAGGTAAAGTCGGTCAGCGGTATATCAATCATCGCAAAAACGGCAGCAAGGTTCTCTTGTTTGTGCGCGAATTTAAGAATGATGTTTACGGCAACACTGCACCGTACACTTATCTTGGCACTGCAAATTATGTTTCACATAACGGTTCAAGACCGATGAATATTACATGGAGATTAGATGCCCCCATTCCGGCAAAATACCTGAAGAAAACAAACAAATTGGTGGTTGGATAATGACAGAAGTAGTGGCCGCTCTTATATGGGATAAAGATAAATTTATGATTTGCCAACGCCCGGCGCATAAAGCCAGAGGCCTTTTGTGGGAATTCGTCGGTGGCAAAGTGGAACCTGGCGAGACAAAAGAGCAAGCGCTCATCCGCGAATGTCGGGAAGAACTTGCTGTGACGCTCTCTGTTGGAGATATGTTTATGGATGTTGTTCATGAATACCCGGATTTGACAGTGCATCTAACATTGTTCAATGCAGTTATCATCGAAGGCGTACCGCAAAAATTTGAACATAAAGATATAAAATGGATTGCACCGAGTGAAATTTCGAATTATGAATTCTGCCCGGCGGATGTAGAGATATTGAAAAAGATAACAGATGTTTTTCGTAATGATTAAGAATTTGGTGAATGATCCGATATTTCTTGCGGGAAAGTCGGAACCGGCAACAAAAAAACGATTTATCCGTCGTACAGGATCTGCTAGACACGCTGATTACGCACATGGAAAATATAACACAATGAGATCAAATGTGAAACCAGTTTATGATTTTCAGAAAATAGCAAAAGTGTATTATTTAGCAACTGTAAAGGGAAATTGACCAAAAGTGCGTTCCTTTGGCGCAGTTACGAGTTTGAAGGTAAACTCTACATACAGACTGGTAAAGTAAAGCCCTCGAGCCGTCAATTTGCCACTAATCCAAAAGTAGAAATATGTGCGTTTACAGATGGCGCGCGGGTTCGTGGTGCATGTAAACTCGTTGAGGATGACCGTTCTGAAGCCAAGAAATCTATACTAGATGCATATCCCAATCTCCGAGGAATGTACAACGAAAACGACGGTAATACTCAAGTGCTTTATATAAAAATGCAACTGCAAAATTTTGCTCATTTGTGAAAGATCCTGAAGTAGTAAAGTTTTGACATAAAGTTAATCACAAACAATTGGATGTCCATATTTTAAGGATATCATTAAGAAAGCAGGCAGCACAGGATGAAAATATATAAACATTTTAACGCCAATAGTTTAATGACACTTTTTAATGGAGATTGTCAAAAACTATTAAAAGAAATTCCAGATGAAACGATAGATTTGATTATCACTTCACCGCCATATTGTATGAAGAAGGCATACGAAGATCCTCACGCCGATACGGAAACATTTAAGAGGCTGCATGAGCAAATATTTGATGAAATTTATAGAGTATTAAAACCTGGTGGAAGCCTTTGTTGGCAAGTCGGATATCACGTGTCCAATTCAGCTATAATTCCGTTAGACTATTTGATTTACGATATATTTACTGCAAAAAGCCAAGAAAAGGACATCCGGTTTATACTAAGAAATCGTATCATATGGACTTTTGGACATGGATTAAATAGCACTCAACGTTTTAGTGGAAGACATGAAATGATCCTTTGGTTTACCAAAGGGGAAGAATATGCATTTGATTTGGATTGTGTTCGTGTTCCACAAAAGTATCCTGGGAAAAGACATTATAAAGGCGATCACAAAGGTGAATTAAGCGGAAATCCATATGGCAAAAATCCATCAGATGTATGGGATATCCCTAATGTCAAGGCCAATCATGTTGAGAAAACGGAACATCCGTGTCAATTCCCAGTAGCAATGGCGCAACGTCTAATACGAGCATTGGCTCCAAAAAATGGATGGGTATTAGATCCGTTTATGGGATCAGGTACAACAGGCGTTGCGGCCTCAATTGAGAACCGACGGTTTATAGGGGCTGAAATTCAAAAGAATTATTATGATATTGCGGTTAGCCGAATAAAAGGAATAGAAGAAGGAACTACGAAAATTAGAGATGATGTTCCTGTTACAGAACCAAATGCAAATACGGCGGTAGCAAAACTTCCAGATGAATTTAAGAGAGTGAGGGAGACTGAAAATGGCAATCCAAAAGAAGACTAAGAAAGCCACAAGAAGACCATTGACTCAGAAGCAGATCGATGCGCGAAGGAAAAGTTATTTTAAGAAAAAAATAGTTAATGTTTTTTCTAGTTCGGGGTTTGAATATATTCCTATTAATAACAATCACATGCACATTGGCAGAAGAACCGTAGAAATTGATGCAATGTTTATGTATGAAAACATTTGGCTGATATGTGAAGATACGATTACCAATCCGTCTGGAGAGCACTTTAAAGAACACGTAAGGACAAAAAACGAGGCGTTTGGTGAAGTTCAGAATAACAAAGAGGAATTCATTGAGCATTTGGTGAAACTGTTCCCAGATCGCCAGTCTAAATTTAAAAAGTACGATCCGGACAGTATAAGAATTTTCGGGTTGTACATTCCGTTTGAAAAAGTTAATTTATCCGAAGATGACTCATCTTTGTATGAAAACTTGATTTTCGTTCAACCAAATACACTAAATTATTTTGCCTGGATAAGTCAGTGTATACGGTATTCTGCAAGAAATGAAGTGTTTCGTTTTTTAAACATCAAGGATAAAGACATAGGATTACCAACAAGTTCATCTGAAAGTGCCAAGATTACTGCACCAATAATATATCCAAGACATTTTGTCGGAAGTCGCAGCCAGGTTACAAAGAGTAAAGTAAGAGTGGTTTCATTTATGATGTCAGCAGAGGATTTATTAAAAACTTGCTATGTCCTACGTAAGGATAATTGGGAAGAATCAGCTTGGTTATATCAACGCTTAATGGACAAGAAAAAAATAAAAGGAATTCGTGATTTTATCGAAAAAAAGGGAGAAGCATTTTATAACAATATAATTGTTGCTTTACCCGATAATGTTTCCTTTGAGGATGGCTCAAGCCATTCGGTAGATATTGATCACATCACTTCTCTTGAGCCTAATTGTAAATTAATCTTGCCTAAGGAAATGAATAGCATCTGCGTGATAGATGGTCAGCATAGGATATTTGCACATTATGAAAGCGGGACAAATAGTAAGCAAGAACAAGAAATATCTGAACTCAGAAAACAATTGCATTTGTTAGTAACCGGTCTTGTTTTTCCAAAAGATATGACAAAACTTGAGCGGGCAAAAATACAAAGCGAAATTTTTCTTGATATAAATTCAAATGCAAAACCGGTTCAGCCCAACGTTTTGTTGCATATTCAAAAGATAAAAGATCCTTTGTCTGATGTGAGTTTGGCTCAATTTGTAATTGAAGAGCTAAACAAACAACAAATATTTAAGGATATGTTTGAACTATCATCCCTAGAAAACGGACGAATTAAAACAGCTTCTATTGTGAAATTTGCATTAAGATATTTGGTGACGGTCAAGCCATCCGAAGAAAGAAAAAGTTTAATAGCCTTTTGGGATGGGGATCGAACAGCATTGACAAAAATGGACGATACTGCATTTAAAAATTATGTGGATTTTTGTGCACGGTGTTTGCGAGAATATTTTTGTGCAATCAAGAAAAATTTCAAACAGCAGTGGGAGGATCCCAATTCTAAAATGCTGTCTGTTATTTCTTTGAATGGCTTTATTATTGCTTACACCAGACAATTAAGTAAATATGGCACTAATAATTTTGATTTTTATGATGAGAAGTTTGCTAAGTGGGAATATGATTTTTCAAAAGAAAATTTCCAATATACGTCGAGTCAATACCGCATGTTCTCAAGTGAAATATTAAAAGGCGCTTTTGACTTCTCTGATGAAGAATTGGAAACTACTTAATTGTTACTCTTGTTGAGGGCGATATATATCAATTAACTTGATTGGCGTTAAAGTGATTTTAAAATGTTGAAAAACATCGGATACCAGTTTTTTTACAATTTTAGCGCTATCTTGATTTTTAGGAATACGGTAGGTTGATATATACTCATCAAGCGCTTGATTCTTTCTTGTATTGTTTTCATCTACAAAATAATGCATCTCAGAATTAATAATAATTGCAAACAAATTCATTATATCACCTTACTATTAAAAACACTTATAATACATTTTATGCCTCGTGTTAAGTGATATACATCATAAGTATGGTCATGTTACAAAAATTTCTTTTTGCTGGACTTCCGCACTGACCTGTGGTACTGTTGTGTACTGCAAAGGAGGTGCTGGTATGGCACGAATGACTGTAGAAGAAATTTACAGAGGCGAAAAGTATGATGTGATGAGTGTGGCGACGGCGGACTATCTCAATAATGGGCGTCCGGCGGAATATGACGAGCGGACATGGCTTGAAATGCTGCTTGTAAAGCACACGCTGATTGCGGCAGAGAAAATGAAAAATGAGGGCGACACGCTGTCGGGTATGACCGATGACATGTCGTCCTCTTCTTATGTGAGGTGGAATGAAAATGACAACGCTTGAAGATCTGTACTACGGCAATATCGTTCCGCACGAACGCAGTTTTAAGCGCGGGAGTGCTTACAGTGAAGTGTTGAGCTATGTTATTCGGCATCAGGACAGCTTGATACCGACGCTTGCGGCTCAGCAAAAAGAAATCTTTGAAAAGCTCAAAGACTGCGAGGCGGAACTGCACGGTATGAATGAGCGCGAAGCGTTTATCAGCGGCTTTAAGCTCGCGGCGAGAATCATGACCGAAGTGTTGTGTAAACCGTCAGAGGATTGAATAAGCAGAAACAAGGCCGAGCCGATTTTGCGGTTTGGCCTTGCGATTTTCAGTTCGACACAGCACGGTTAAAATCTGCACCGCAGAAAACAAAGAAAACAGTATTCCCGCAAAAGCGCCGGAATATACACTGTTGGCGCAAAAAACTTGACAGAATTTCCCCGGTATGTTATACTGCAAGTAAAGAAAGCAACCGACAATTGAATACACATATTTTTATTTTAAGTTTCAGACTCGCACTTACATAATCACCGATGCAGATCAGCATCGGGATTGAGTGCGGGTCTTTTTGTTTTGCAAAACAGCAGTCCTCTACATAACACGGCGAAAAACCGTGTGAATTTAACAGGAGGAAAAACCAATGAAAGAATCTGTTTACACCGCTTATGAGGATCTGCCACTGTTCCTTAATGCCGAAACGGTAGCCAAGCTCCTCGGCATCTCCATCTCAAGCAGCTACGAGCTGATGCACGAGAAAGGGTTTCCGTCGTTGCGTATCGGCTCACGGCTCATCGTACCGAAAGAAAAATTCCGTGCATGGGTCGAAGAAAAGACGGGAGGTAGCATTTGAAATTCACCCGATATCCAAAGCGTGATGCGATCCGGGATTATTTCCCCGTGCCGAATGAAATTTTCAGCTTGGGTCTCAGTACCGGTGAGATCGCAGTGTATGCGTATCTGATGTACTGCGAGGACAGGAAAACATTTCAGTGCCATCCGAGCTACAAAACGATTGGCAACGCTGTCGGCATGAGCAAAAACACCGTCAAGAAATATGTGGACAGTCTGATTGAAAAGCAGCTGATTACTGCAGAGCCGACTTCCGTCATCACCCAAAAAGGAGAAAAGCGCAACGGAAATTTGCGCTATACAATCCGCCCGATTGCGGAAGCATTAGAGCAGTATTACGGGCAACAGATGATACGGCTACACGAAGAAAATCGGCGTCAGGCAGCCTTGAAAAAACTCGCCGAATTTGACCGCAAACACGAAAAACCGGCGGTTTAACGGCAGTTTTACGCTCCGTACGAAAACAAGCAGGAGAAAGCCGAGGGGTTGCACGGCAATCCCTCGGCGGCTCACAGCGGACGGCAACGCCGACCGCATAAGGCTTTGTGCGGCTTTTAAGAACGGTTATAAAAGCCTCAATTTAGGGGTTGCGGCGATAAAAACCTCGCTGATTTAGGGGTTGCGAAATTTACCGCAAATTTAGCTGGATATTCCGCCATGTATGTGGTATTGTGTGTTCGGCTGGGAGGTGATACTATGGCAAAGCGAAGACCGTCGGGAGACGGTATGGTGCGCAAGCGCGATGACGGACGGTGGGAAGGCAGAATCGTTGTCGGTCACAAAAAGAACGGCGATCCGATTCACCGCTATGTGCTTGCCCGAACACAAAAGGAGTTAATCGTAAAGCTCCACGACTGCATCGAGATGTACCGCGACGCCGACCTCACCGAGGATTCGAATATGACGCTCGGGGAATGGCTCGACCGATGGATCAATGAATATATGATTTTCACGATTCGTGAAAGCACGCTTGATTCTTACAAAGCGATGATTAAAAATCAAATCAAACCGTATCTCGGCGACAGACCTTTGTCGGCGCTGACCACGCAGGAACTTCAAAAATTCTATAACACCGTCAAAAAGAAAGGTCGTGTGAAACCAGACAGGCTACACGGTACAGAGCTTGCCGACAGTATGGTGCGCGGTATTCATATGATGCTGCACGAAGCGCTGGATATGGCGGTGCGCCTACGGCTGATTGTTAAAAATCCAACGGTCGGCACAACGATTCCCAAAAACAATTATCCGCCGAAGCAGATACTCAATGACGAACAGCTTGACAGATTTATGAAACGCATTCGGCAGGATGAACGGTGGTACGATTTCTTCTACACCGAGCTGACCACAGGACTGCGGCGGGGTGAAATCTGCGGACTGAAGTGGGAGGACTTCGATGCGGAAAACGGAAAGCTGAAAGTGAGGCGCTCGGTTGCTAAAAGGAAAGGCGGCGGATTGAATATCGGCGAAACCAAAACCGAGACGGGAACGCGCACGATTGTCCTGCCGCCGAGCACTGCGGAACTTCTGCGGAAGCGAAAAGAAACGGCAGTCAGCGAATGGATATTCCCGAATATCTATGAGCCCGAAAAACCGATGCACCCCGACTATGCTTACCACCGATTAAAAACACTGTTAAAACAGGCGGAGCTTCCGCTGATTCGGTTCCACGATCTGCGCCACACCTTCGCCACTCACGCGCTGGCGGGCGGCGTGGATGCGAAAACCCTGTCGGGAATCCTCGGGCATACCAACGCCAGCTTTACGCTGGACACCTACACCCATGTGACCACCGATATGCAGAGAAACGCTTCCGCTATCGTGGGGAGCTTTATGGATGAGATTATGCTTGAAGGAGATGATACCAATCGCTAAAAAAAGAAAAAATGGTGAGGGCACATTACGCCTGCGTAAAGACGGTCGGTGGGAAGGAAGAATTGTTGTCGGGTACAATGAGAAAAGCCTGCCTATTACAAAATGCGTAACGGCGAAAACAAAAACAGAATGTTCCACTAAGCTCGAAGCGCTGAAAGAACAGTACGGACGCTCTTCCGACAGAATCAAGGCGGATATGCCGTTCGGGGATTGGATCGACTTCTGGTATCAGACCTACTGCCGGCACACACTCCGTATTACCACAAGAACCGACTATGAAAACCGCATTTTCAATCATATCATTCCCGAAATCGGAAAAATTCCGCTGAACAGGCTGTCACAGTCGGATTTACAGCAATTCTACGCAAAAGAAAAGACAGACGGAAGAAAACTGCACGCAAAAACTTACGGAAAGGGACTTTCGGACAGAACGATAAGGGGGATACATGCCAACTGCCGCACAGCTTTACAGCGGGCGGTACAGGACGGTTTGATACGAACCAATCCCGCTGTCGGCTGTAAACTGCCGCCGAAAAAAGCGCGGGAGATGCAGGTGCTGACGCAAAATGAGATTCTGCGGTTTCTGCATCAGGCAAAGGAAGAGGGATATTATGAGCTCTTTCTGCTGGAGCTCGGCACGGGAATGCGGCGCGGTGAAATATTGGCGCTCAAATGGAGCGACCTCAACTTCGCAACAGGAGAGCTTCGCATTGAACGGCAGGTATATATCATCAAGGCAGAGGTGATTATATCGGCGCCGAAAACAAAAGCCTCGATACGCACCGTTATTCTGCCGCCGTCACTCTTGAAAACCCTTGTGGCGTATAAGGAAACGGTGGATTCGGAATGGATGTTTCCGTCACCGACAGATAACGGCAGACCGAGAAATCCGTCATCGGTTAGAAAGCGGTTACAACTGATCTTGGAACGGGCGGGCTGTAAAAAGGTGCGCTTTCACGATCTGCGTCACACCTTTGCTACCATGGCGCTGGAGCACGGTATGGATGTGAAAACGCTCTCGGCAACCATAGGCCATGTGTCCTCGGCAACCACGCTTGATATTTACAGCCATATCACCGATACCATGCAAAGGCAGGCGGCAGTGCATATTGACCGCAAAATCGGCGGTACAGACGCCCAAATGCCGACGATAGCGCGGGAGGAAAGGAAAGATACCTCCCCGGTCGAATTCACGCCGTACAAGCCGAAAATACGCAAACCCGGGACGGGCTGTGTCACGATGATAAACGACCACCTGTATGAGGGACGGTACACACCAACCAATGCCTACGGCAAGCGGGAAAGCCACAATATCTACGCGAAAACGCGCGAGGAATGCGAAGAAAAGCTCGCGGAAATGATTGCAGAGGTTAAGGCGCAAATCAAGGCGGAAAAAGAAAAAATGACAGGGTGACCGAAAAAGTCACTCTGTCAAAATTTGAGATGCAGTAGACAAAGAATAGCGGTTGTCGTAATATGCTATGATAGTTTTAATGGAAAATCACCGAATCCCATGCAACAAGAGATGCCGTTCAATGAGATTTTTTGCATTTTCATGGTAGCAAGTAGAACGCACAGGCAAGTGTGATACATACTGTTGATTTCATAGGTTTTTCCGAGTGATTTGTGCTTGGATTCTTTTTCGATGACAAGAGAGTTTTGAATCAGTTTGTCCAGTGCAGCACGCAAAGTAATATCGTCAAAATTCAGTTTTTCTTGAAGCTCATCGTAGCTAATATCACTCATGGAGATGATAGCCATAGCGGTAAGCAGCGCACTTTTATCTGACAATGCACCGAATATTACAGATGAAAATACTGCAGTTTCCGGTGTAATGTCCTCAAAAAAGCGTCTTGTTATGATAGCTCCGTAGCCTTTTCCTCTGAGAAGCGAGACGCCGTTTTCGTCCGTTATGTGAGTCGGCTCATCGTACATCAGCTCTTTTCCACGCAGGTTTCCATGTGAAATTCCATGATGAGCAGAGGCAAATATTTTGAGCGCTTCTTCATAGGAATCTTTGCTCATCTGCGGAAAAGACGAAACCTTCGTCCGTATTTTATCATAGATGTCATCGTAGGTGTAATCTTTTCCGTAAAATAGGTAGTCCACGCTTACATGAAAATAATTGGCAATCAGCGGCAGTGTCATGGTATCGGGCTGACAGGTATTCGTTTCCCACTTCGATACCGCTTGCGACGATACATTGAGGGCTGTGGCAAGCTGTTCCTGAGTGACTCCTGCTGTCTTTCTCAAATCGGTAATGTTTTTGGATATGTTTATGCTGTTCATATGAATCCTCCGAGTTTATTTCCGTGTGCACATCGGATTGTACTTAAATTATATCACATCTTCAAAACAAATCAACAACGCAAAACGGCAGGTTTGAAACCGTTGGTTGAGTGGAAAACATATTTCCGCTTGTGGGTTTCAAAAGATGCAACAAAACTTGTGTTTTTAAACACTGAAAATTTGCCGATGTGGCGGCGAAATCAAATTGTAAGCAAAAAAACAGCCGAAAGTGGGGCGGAAAACCTCATTTTCGGCTGATTTTTGGTCGGAGTGACAGGGTTCGAACCTGCGGCATCGACATCCCAAATGTCGCGCGCTACCAACTGCGCCACACCCCGATAGTATATTTAATTGTGGTCGTGTAGGTGGTCAAATCTGTGGTCAAACACATTTTTGACTGCTTTTTTTCATTTTCCGAACCGCCCGAAATCCGCACGGTTGAAGGGTTTTCGGCGGTTTTCGCTTTTGCACGGTGCGAACACCGTCTATGCTCCCAAATGTCGCGCGCTACCAGCTGCGCCACACCCCGATTTATTTAATTTTTGAAAAGACGGCGCAAAAAGCGGCTTGCCCGGGAAGGGGGGGAAAACGACGCTTTTTACTTTACGCTTATTATAGCAAAATCGGCGGCAAATGTCAACTGCGGAAAGGCAACAATGTTGATTTAATCCAATTCACATATAAATATCGCATATATTTGTTTGTTATTTAACAATTTATATGATATAATAACTCTGTATGGGAATGATTTCCACGATTTCCGAAGCAAGAGATGAGGTAAAAAAGCATGAGTGAAAAAAAAGAAATAGTTGCCGCCGTATATTCGGGCGAACGCCCGTTGTTCGGGGAGCATGATCTTATCATAAAAGATACGATATTCGATGTTGGAGAATCCCCGCTCAAAGAAAGCAAAAACATTGAACTCTACGGCAGTATGTTTAAGTGGAAGTATCCGCTTTGGTATGCGGAAAACATTACGGTCGAAGATTCGACGTGGTTTGAAACGGGGCGCGCGGGAGTTTGGTATACAAACAATGTTTCCGTAAAAAACTGCGCGATAGAGGCTCCGAAAAATTTCCGCAGATGCAACGGCGTGACGCTTGAAAACGTGTCTTTTTCCAACGCGGCGGAGACGCTTTGGAACTGTGATAGCGTAAATGCTGCGAACGTCACCGCAAAAGGCGATTATTTTGCGATGAACAGCAAAAATATGACGGTTGACGGCTTGACGCTTTACGGAAACTACTCGTTTGACGGGGTTGAAAACATTGTTGTCAAAAACTCCAAACTGCTTTCAAAAGACGCTTTTTGGAACAGTAAGAACGTTACGGTTTACGACTCTTTCATTTCGGGCGAATATCTCGGCTGGAATTCGGAAAATCTGACGCTCGTTAATTGCACGATTGAAAGCCTTCAAGGACTTTGTTATATTGATAACCTTGTTTTGAAAAACTGCAAATTACTGAATACGACGCTGGCTTTTGAGTATTCGACGAATATAAATGCGACGGTAAAGGGCGACATAACCAGCGTTTTCAATCCGTCGTCGGGCAGAATCGAGGCTGACCGCATAGGCGAACTTATTATTCAGAAAGACCGCATCGATCCGACAAAAACGGAAATTGTCTGTTCCGATATCGCAAAGTTTTCGGATGCTGCGGAAAACGGGTGAACGGTGATGAAATACGATTTTGATGAAATAATCGACAGAAAATGTACCGATTCGATAAAGTGGAACGTCGCTGACGGCGAGTTGCCGATGTGGGTCGCGGATATGGATTTCAAAACCGCGCCGTCGGTGCGAAAAGCGATTGAAGACCGCGCCGCGCACGGTATTTTCGGTTACGGAGACGTGACGGACGAATGGTATCGCGCTTACGGCGATTGGTGGAAAAACCGCCATTCTTTTGAACTTCAAAAAGATTGGCTCATCTTTTGCACGGGCGTTGTTCCTGCTATATCTTCGATAGTGCGCAAACTGACCACGCCCGCCGAAAAGGTCGTTATACAAACGCCTGTTTACAATATATTTTTCAACAGTATTCTGAATAACGGCAGGCAGGTTTCCGAAAGCCCGCTGCGCTATGAAAACGGTGTGTATTCGTGCGATTTTGAAGCGCTTGAAGAAAAACTTTCAGACCCGCAGGCGTCGCTTATGATTCTTTGCAATCCGCACAATCCCGTCGGAAAGATTTGGAGCCGTGAAGAACTTGAACGGATAGGGAACCTTTGCAAAAAGCATAATGTCACCGTTGTATCGGACGAGATTCATTGCGACCTGACCGACCCTGGAAAAGAATATATCCCGTTTGCTTCCGTAAACGAGACTTGCCGCGAAATAAGCGTGACTTGCATCGCGCCGACGAAAACCTTTAATATCGCAGGTATTCAGACAGCGGCTGTCAGTGTTCCGAATCCCGTTTTGCGCCATAAAGTTTGGCGCGGACTTAACACCGACGAGGTGGCTGAACCGAACTCTTTCGCCGTCTGCGCGGCGGTCGCCGCATTCAACGGGGGCGGGGAATGGCTCGACGAATTGCGGAAGTATCTTTTTGAAAACAAAAAGACCGTTCGCGAATTTATCTCGAATCAAATTCCCTCATTGAAAGTTGTTCCGTCCGAGGCAACATATCTTTTGTGGATTGATATTTCTTCTGTCGGCTGCAATTCCGTGGATTTTGCAAGGTTTTTGCGAAAAGAAACAGGACTGTTCCTTTCAAACGGAGCGCAATACGGCAGCGGCGGAGAATACTTTTTGAGAATGAACGTCGCATACCCGAGAAGCCGTGTCCTTGACGGTCTCGAAAGACTTAAACGCGGCGTTGATGCATATATGAATAAATAAAGAGGCGGCTTTTTATGTGGATAGTTCTTGCGTTTCTTTCCGCGCTGTTCGCAGGACTTACATCCATACTTGCAAAGTGCGGCATACGGAGGACCGATTCGACCGTTGCAACGGCGATACGAACTGTCGTAGTTTTGATAATGGCGTTCTGTATGACGCTTATCGTCGGCTCAACCGGGCAGATAACCTCAATATCTCCGAAATCGTGGATATTTCTCGTCCTTTCGGGAATTGCGACGGGCGGTTCGTGGCTGTGCTATTTCAAAGCGTTGCAGCTCGGAGACGTCAACAAGGTTGTTCCGATAGATAAATCAAGTACGGTTTTAACGATAATTTTTGCCGCGGTTTTTCTGCGTGAACCCGTGTCATTGCTCGGCTGGCTCTGCGTTGTCGGCATCGCAGTCGGAACATATCTGATGATTGAGAAAAAAGCCTGCACAGGCGGTGCAAAGAGCCGCGCTTGGCTTGTTTACGCGGCACTTTCGGCGGTGTTTGCCGCGTTGACTTCCATTCTCGGAAAAATCGGCATCGAAAACGTTGATTCGAATCTCGGCACAACCGTTCGCACCGCTGTTGTGCTGCTTGCCGCGTGGGGTATGGTTTTGGTTACGAAAAAAGGTTCGCAACTCAAAACGATACCGAAAAAAGAACTCGTTTTTATCTGTCTTTCTGGACTTGCGACGGGTGGATCGTGGCTGTGCTACTACAAAGCGCTTAAAGACGGTCTTGCGTCGATTGTCGTTCCTATCGACAAACTCAGTATTCTTGTTACCGTCTCTTTTTCTTATATGGTTTTCCGCGAAAAACTGACGCTGAAATCCGCAATAGGGCTTCTTTTGATTGTTGCGGGAACGCTCGGTATGATATTTGTGTGATATTGCATCAAATGAATAAGACAAGAAAAACGCTTCCCGGCAGGGAAGCGTTTTCGTATATGCTAAGTCTTTTACTCTTCGCGGGCAAGGTCCATTGTCTCGTTAAGTTCCTGAGAGAAATTTTCCATTTCGCACGCGAGTTCTTCGAAATATGCCTGACGACCGATAAGATATTGATATTCCGAGCGTTGTATCAATTTATTCTTTCGCGTGCTTCTTGCCATAATGAGTATGACGGCAAGGCAAATTGCCGCTATGCCGCCGAGCGCAAGCGTCAGAAAGTTCATGAGTTCCGTATACGAAAACCCGGTTTTTCCGAACAGGGTTTTGCCTTCGGGAAATTCATATACAAAAGTCTGTTTAAAATTTTCAAGTTCCGCTTCCGTTTCGAATTTGTTGTATGTCAGAATATCTGTAAATCGGAAAAGATAAACAAGCCCCGCGCAGAAAAGCATAGCGATTATCATAATTATAATCACAGCCTTATGCGAATGCGGTTTTTTTGTCGCGTTTTTTCTGTATTCGCAGTACGAGATATTGTTTTCTGCGAACTTTTGTGCCAAGAACGCATCTTCCGCTTCTTCTTCCAGTTCCTTTTTCTGTTGGTTTTCGGGTATGGACAAATCTCTTGCGTAGAAAAGCCTTGTCAGGTTTCTGTCTTGGTCATATTCGCTGTTTTCAAGTATCCAGCCGAATCGTTCCATTCTTTCTCTTTTGATTTGAACGGCTTCGGCATTTGCAGGGGATTGAAACAATACTTTTTCTTCTTTCATTTTCTTTCCCTCCTCAATTGACTCTTGTTGAATACGACTGTTCGCGTGTGCCTTCTTTAATGTAACTGCAATGTTTGCAATATGTCATATAGTCGCTCATCACGGTTCCGTATTCCATATCGTATTCGTCAACCACAACGGTTGCGTATATCGGCTTTGAAGATATTATCTGCGTTCGCCCGTCGGCATATCTGGCTACTGTTCTTTCTTCTCCGACTTTTTTTGTCTGCGTTTTGGTGACGTGTTCCATACCCTCTCTCTTTTTGCCGTATCTTGCAATGTTTTCTGTCACCACGCTGTCAAAACGTCCGCAAACCGGACAAGCCCTTCTTTGAAGTTTCGCGAGGTGCCGTGATGTTGAAAGGTAATAAAAGAATGGATAAAGCGCCGCACATACAAGCGGTTGAACCACACCGAGTTCGTCGGTTGTCATATTGTTAAAATCCTTAATGACAAATATCCACAGCGCGACATTTATGCCGACGCCTATTAAAAGCGACACGGGAATCATAGCGATAACTCTCTTATGATACGGTTCACCTTTGTGCCCTACCTCGCCGCGGTTAGCACTCACAAATTTTTTCAGGTTTTTTTTTGGACATTATGCTTGCTGCGATCAAGGTGAACAACAGATAAATCGCGATAGCAATACAGCCTTTTGTTGTGTCTTTCATCGACTTCGGAAGAGTAGTTGCGATAAAAGCCCATGCATAGCCGAGAACTGTGAACATAAGCGCAAAAACGATGATTGCTTCCGTCCATGCTTCGGTCAGTTCAAATCCGACTTTGCGTTTATAGTCGTTGACCTCCCGTTCATTCCATTGCTCGATGTTTTTCAGAAATCTGTTGGTTAAGCGGGTTTGCGAAGAAAGTTCGTTTGCCATTTTAGACCTCCTGTTTTTCTGATATAATATTTTTTGAATTAAAATGCATAGCCCCTTGAAATAATTATATCATAATTATTAAAAAAAAGCAATACATTAAAGCAATACATTTTTATTTGAATGTTTCTGAGGGTATTTCCGTTAGGTCAACGCAAACAAAAAATCGGAACCGACCATACGGTTCCGATTTTTTATATGAAAAGGTTTTACATCTTCCATTCGGCGGAAACGCGCTACGCGTTTGCCATGCGGCTGTAAATGCCGTCTTCTTTTTCAAGTTCTTTTGGTGAGCCCTGCTGCGCCACTGTGCCGTCTGCAAGCACAACTATCTTGTCAGCACCCGCAACGGTGCGCATACGGTGCGCGATAACAAGCACGGTCTTGTCTTTTATCAAGCGGGAGAGGGATTCCTGTATGAGCGTTCCGATCCTCATTGTTTTCGATGATATAACAGCACTTTTCGTTTGTCTTTTCCTCTCCGATCAAGGGGGCTGGTCACCGTTCGGATAAAAAAGGCAAAGTCATTGCAAACCTTGCCTTTTTTGAAGTGTTTTAACGGTTTTTAAGAAAGCGCAGCGCCGAGTGCTTTGCATTCATCCTGTGCCAATTCATCGGGCGCTTCATTGCAGATAACGCTGTCGCACGCAAGCACCGCTCCGTCCGATTTGCATCTGTCTTCCCAAGAACGCATCCATTCGCCGTCGCCCCAGCCGTAAGACCCGAAAAGAGCAATCTTTTTGCCGTTCAATGCGGCTTCGCAAGCGGTGAACATGGGGTCGAATTCCTCTTCTTCAAGCACTTCCGCGCCCATGGCGGGACAACCGAACGCTATCGCGTCATATTCCGCAACCGCCGCAGCGTTGAATTCGCCTGCGGTCAAAATGGAAGCGTCCGCACCTTTTGATTTGACGCCCTCGGCAACCGCCGCAGCCATTGCCTCCGTGTTTCCCGTTCCGCTCCAATAAACTATTGCAACTTTACTCATCTTTTACTACCAACCTTTCATTTTATATCAACCCGCAACGGTCAACCTCTCGATTGATTTACCCTTTGAGAATTGCTCCGCATATACGCGGGAGCATTTTTTGAAATTTGCGAATTTCTTTTTCGCAAGACATTCGTCCCCGTAGACTTTCCAACAGCCGGAGCACTTACAGCACGCGCCGCCGTTTTCTACAAAGCCTTCGACGTCTTCGGGCGGATAACCGAGAAAAAGCCCTATTTCATGCGGAAATTCACCGTTATCTTCGAGACGTTTTATCAGCTCCGTGATACAGCCGCACGGCGTCAAATCTTTATATCCGAACCGCCGCAGCAACTGCGCCGCAAGTTCGTTTTGCAGGTCTCGTTCGAGTTTTGATGGACGGTAAAGATAAAGGAGCACCGAATTTTCGCCTATCCTTACGGGTATCAGTCTTATTCCTTTGTGTGAAAGCGTTCTGTTAAATTCTCGGATATTTGCCCATAAACGTTTTTTGCAAACAAATCTGCAAGGGAACAGGTTCGCCGTTTTCAATCCCGCAAGGGTAGGAGCCCCTTGTTCGATAATCATTTGCTCAAACATACGTTTCCTCCGGAGGAATGGGTGTCAAGAATCCCTTTAAGTGCCGTCATCGAACTTGAATGACAACGCGCGATGACCGTTCCGAGTCCTTTTGTTTCGGAAAGCGCGCTTTTTACCATTTTGTGTGACATCGTGCTTGTGAAAAGCACAAGCAGATCGGGTCTTCCTATTTTGGATTTGAAAGATGTCCCCGTCATTTTTGTCAGAACCTTAACGTCATAATTGTACTGCTCGCAAATATCTTTGTATTGGCGTTCCATTCTTTCGTTTCCGCCTACTATTACGACACTCATTTTTTCATCTCCTTTGAAATTCGGTTAGCGGTTGCTAATCGCGGTTTCTGAAAATCAGCCGCTTATGCGGCAGCTTTCTTTTTACGGTTAGCCATTGCTAACTGGCTGCCTTAAAAATAAAACGCCCTCGCGTTTTCTGAATTCAGTATACATTAAAAACCGCCCTCCGTCCGCTCCAATCGGGTTTATATCGGCTCCGAACGGACGGCGGTTTTGTATTTTCTGTTTTTCACATTGCTGCGCTCCTGGCATTTATTATATCCATTATCTGGGATTGGAAAAAATATTCAGAATGAGCGTATGGCGTGTTTTTTGCGCTCCGGGCATTTTTATCCCACTATGCGTTTTCTTTCAGCCTGTACTCACTGGGACTGACACCTATAACATCTCTGAACGCTTTTGCAAACTTCGAGCCGTTGTCATATCCGAATCTGTTCGCAATGGCAAGCACTGTCTCATCGGTGGTTTTGAGCAGCCTTTCCGCCGCAAGCATTTTTTGCGTTCTGATATATGAGTAAACGGAAACTCCGTAGACGCGTTTATAACAGGTTTTGAGTTGGGTGGGGGAGACGTGGAATTTTTCCGCAAGTTGTTCTATCGTCAGTCTTTCGCCGAGTTTTGTTGCTATGTAAGCGCACGCTTTTTTCGCAAGCAATACCTGCGAGGCAGTACATCTTCTGCTGCTTTCTTCCGTTTCGGTTTCGTCCATCGCGCTCAAAAACAGCAGCAGTTCAAGAACTTTGACTTTGAAATATCCTTTTTTTATGTCGTCACGAACCGAATACAGCTCCGAAAAAATATGTTCAAAACATTCCGCGGACCTTGCAACAAAAAAGCCGTTGTCTCCGCAGAATTTGCGGACAAGAGCCGCAGGACTGACGTTTACGTCGTCAAGAAAACATGAAAGACATTCGGGGGCTTTTTCAACGTCAATCATAACGGTGATTCCGTGATAATGTCCCGTTGGAAAGAACGAATCGTGTCCCGCATCTTCCTTGCAACTTATGGACATATCGCCCGGACCGAGATAAAGGAATTCGTTTTTGTTGAAAGAACATTCTATTCTGCCTTCACGGCAATGGTTTATCTGCAATATGTTTCCGACGTCGTTTCTTTCCACCACGCAGTTCTGCGTGTGCACGTCGTTGTATATCAGGTCAATTCCGTCAAATACGCGATAAGACGTCATAACAACGTCCCCGTCGCTTTCTTTTATTCTGTAAATCGTTTTGTCGCTGTCGCGTGAAACTATCTCGACACGTTCGCCGTAGATAACTCTTTCGCGCTCCGTTGCCCGATGTCCCGAACTCCTTTCTTTCGAAGGACAGACTTCGCCGGAATTATAAATTTCGTCCATGTTTTTCTCCTCGAAAATATATCGACAGACGGAACGGAAACGCAGGATATTGCAGTTCGGCAAGCATCGGCAGCTGCCGTCGAAGATCTTGCGTTTCCTGTTCCGCCGTTCGAACAAGTTTAGTATCGGATACTACCGATTATCTCGAAAACAGTCCTTTTTTTACGTAGGGTTCAGAAGCGACCGAGACAACTTCGTATCCCGTGTCCGTTATCGCTCTTCTGAGCTTCTGTTCATCGAGCGGCATTTCCGAGATGATTTCGCAAACGCCTTTTTTGTGCGAAGAATTGACCTTTTTAACGGAAAATTCTCTTCTTATACAGTCGTTGACGTGTGCTTCACACATTCCGCAAGCCATTCCGTTAATGTTAACCGTTGTTTTGATCATCATAAAACAGCCTCCTTATTATTCTGCGCCTTTGAGCGCTTCGACCATATCTATTTTTTTGTTCTTTCTTGCAACCATCAGGCTGACGAGCAGGGAAACCGCGAATGTCAGCACGGCGCTTACCGCAATCGAAAGCACGCTTACGCTTATTCTCATCTCATACTCGGACGCCAACTGTGTTACAAGGAAACTCAATGTTCCTATGCCTGCCGGAATACCGACGATAACGCCGATAACGGTTACCCACATATTTTGGCTTATAAGCAGTTTTCCTATCTTTCTGTTGCGGAAGCCGACAACTTTCAGCGTTGCCATTTCGCGGTAACGTTCCGTGTAACTCATAACGCCGAGGTTGTAAAGTACCACGATGCCGAGCACCGTTGCGGCAACGATGAGAACCGCTACCATCATATTCATAATTTCGTTGAAAGTGTCAAAAGAGTCTATTATCATCTGTTTTGACTGCACGCTCTTTATCGCGCTTTCCGCTTTTATATCGGCTTTTTCCGTTGACGTATAAATCGAGTCGGCATTGACGTCAAGTCCTAACTTTTCCGCATACTTCGGGCTGATAACGATATTTTCCGATACCGAACGGATTATTCCGCTGATTTTGAGCGTGTATTCGTCGTCCGAACCGTAGGGGCTTATCGTAACGGTATCGCCTTTTTTCAGATTAAATTCGTCCGAAAGACGCTTGCAGATATAAGCGCCGTCGTCGCCTATGTTTTCAAAGTCCTTTGTCTCTGCGGACGGGAAGCGAACTTTGTTTGTCGTCAGTTCGTATACGTCAAGCGAAATTGCCTTTTCGTCGAGTTGTACGCTGACGGACGCTGACCAGTCGCCGTCATACTTTTTGATGAGTTCCTGTATCTGTTCGTCCGTTGCGTCTTCCGAAACGTAAATTCTTGACGAATAGTTTGTCGCATCGTTGTAATACATATCGAGAAATGCCGTCATGGTGTCTCTCATTCCGAGCGAGCCTACTATGAGCAGTGTACAGCCGATTATACCGATAAGGCTCATCGCCGTTCTCGACTTGTGGCGCATGGTGTCGCGCAGATTCCAACGTGTTCCGAAAGAAAGGCGGTGGAACCATTTTGTTTTCTCTACCAGCAGATTCTTGACCTTTTTCGGCGTATACGGTCTCAATGCGTCTGCGGGTGTACCGTGAAGCATCTGCTTGACCGAAAGGAATCCGATAAGCGTCAGCAGCACGATTATTGCGGCAAGAATTATATAACAGAACCACGGAATACCGAGTTTCCATTCGGGCATATCGAGATATGTTCCCATCGAGCCGTTCGGATTCATCAAAAACCATGCCACGAAATATCCGAGACCTATACCGAGAGCAGAACCGATTATACCTATCATAAACGCATACGAGGTATAGTGTCTCAAAATCCTCTTATCCTTGAATCCGAGCGCTTTGAGTGTACCTATCTGCGTCTTTTCTTTCGCCGTCAGACGGTGCATCGTGGTAACCATCGTCAGCACGGCAATCAGCAAAAACAGAACGGGCATTACGGAACCCATGGTTTTGCCCTCTTCCGCTTCGCCCTGCTGCGCCGCATAAGAGGAGTTCTCGTCTTTGGACAGTACAAGAAGCGTCTTGTCAAGCGCAGCGTCTATCTTTTCCGCCATTTCTTTTTTCGAAAGGGAAGAAAGAATGTTTATCTGCGGATAAAACGCCATCTTTGCCGCTTTTTCGTACATAACGGGGGAGATATAAGCAAACCCGTGAGTATTGTAATCGGGCATAAGTTGTGATGAGTCGCGCACGCAAACGAGATATTCGCTTGCTTTTATAAGGCCCTCCACCTTGCCCGAAATTTCTATCGTTTTGTATTTGAACGTTATGTCGTCGCCGAGTTCAAAACCGTTTGCTGCGGCGTATTTGTCCGAAAGCCAAACGCCGTTTTCGCTTTTTGCATCGTATTCTTTGCCCGAAATGAGATAGGGCTTCGAAACGTTTTCGTTTTCGGTAACGGTCAGCGCCACGGTATCTCCGTTTTGACCTTCAACATCCGCGTTGACGCTCAAAAAACGGGAAACGTCGCTTACGCCGTCAATATCTTTGACTTTGTTCAGGTCGTCCTCCGAAAAACCGCTGTCGGAAATTATTCTGAAATCCGCAAAGTTCGTTTTTTCGAAAAAAGAAGAGGTGTTGACATCAATGCTGACCCATTCCATATTGAATCCCACAAAGATTCCGATACCGAGGGCTATCATGATTATCATGGAAATGAACTGGGCTTTGTAAAGTCCCATCGTTCTCCACAATTTACGGAATAACATCATCTCCACCCCTTACCAGTCTATTTCGTCCGCCGATGCGGGGGAAGCCTGCTCTTCACAGGAAACGATTTTTCCGTTCTTTACTCGCAAAACGACATCCGCCATTTTTGCGATGTTTTGGTTGTGTGTAACTATCACTATTGTTTTTCCGTAATCCCTTGCCATTTTGAGAAGCAGTTTCAGCACAAGAACACCTGTTTCGGAGTCAAGCGCACCCGTCGGCTCGTCGCAAAGCAGAATTTTTGGGTTTTTTGCAAGTGCACGTGCTATTGACACCCTCTGCTGTTCACCGCCCGAGAGTTCGGCAGGGAAGTTTTTCAAATGGTCGGAAAGTCCGACTTCTTCAATCATTTTTGTTGCGGAGAGCGCGTTCGGCGCGATCTCTTTTACCAACGCAACGTTTTCGTGAACGGTCAGTGTCGGAACGAGGTTGTAAAACTGAAAAACAAATCCGACTTTTGCCGCTCTGTAATCCGCAAGTTCGTCTTCGGACAGGGTGGATATATCCTGTCCCTCGACATATATTTTTCCGCTTGTCGGGCTGTCAAGTCCGCCGAGAAGATTCAGCAGCGTGCTTTTGCCCGCGCCGCTCGGTCCGAGAACAACAATGAACTTGCCCTCTTCAAGAGACATATTCACTCCGTCAAGCGCTTTCAGCTCGTGGTCTCCGCTCGTGTAAACACGGCTGACATCTTTGAATTCCACAATAGCCATAAAAAATTCTCCTTAATCGCTCATTTCCGATTTACTTATCATATTTTCGAGTCCATCCTGTCCGACTTCCGCCAAAACCGCGCAGGTTGCGGCGTTTGCCGCTTCATTGTTCGGAATGAACTCCGCTATCCGTCTTCTGACGGTCTCATAATACTCTGTGTAAATGTTTGCGAGACGACTGCCTTCTTCCGTGAAAAAAACTTCGCCGTATCTGTCCTTTCGGACAAGGTCAAGTTCTTTCAGCGAATTTATCATCGTATGCACGCTCGGTTTTGAAACCCCGAGTACCTCCGCGATTCGAACGCAGCGTGTTCCGTTTCCGTCCTCGCAGAGTTTTCTTATCGCAATAAGGTATCTGATATTTGAGGCAGTCAGGCTGCCTTTTCGGTTAGCCATTGCTTACCTCCGCCTTAAAAAGCGGGAGACGAAGATTTGCCACCCCCGTCTCCCAAGTGTTTATTTGTGATTTTCTGCGTGTTCGTGGCATTTGCCCGCCATTGAGCAATGCCCGCAGTTACCGCCGCAGGAGGACTTACCTTTTTTCTTGTTTTCGACAAGGTACACGATGATTGCCGCAACGATCGCCGCCAAAACAACGCATATAATTATCGTCGCAAGATTTTCCGAAAGCCAAGCCAACATGATATGTCACTCCTTTTCAGATTTGTTTTATTTGCTTACCTTAACTTTTTTGTTAAGCGTGGTTGCTTCATGATACTTCTTGAAGAAGAGCATGTAAACGATGAACGCAAGAACAAGAACCGCCGCGATAAGACCGATAACATTGATGCTGCCGGTGAAGATGGAACCGAACTGGTAAATCATAAGCGAAACCGCATAAGCGAAGAGGCACTGATAACCGATTGCGAACCAAGTCCACTTCGGGCTGTTCATTTCTCTCTTGATTGCGCCGATAGCCGCAAAGCAGGGTGCGCAAAGAAGGTTGAATACAAGGAAACTGTAACCTGCGATACCGGAGAAGGTCGCTGCAAGAGTTGCATATACGTTTCCGCTTGCGCCGTAAAGAACGCCCATCGTGCCGACGATGTTCTCTTTTGCAACAAGACCGGTAACGGAAGCAACGGTTGCCTGCCATTCACCCCAGCCGAGAGGTGCGAAGATCCAGCAGATACCTCTGCCTATGTAGCCGAGAATTGAGTTCTGAAGTTCGTCTTCGGGAAGCATTCCGAAGCCCTCTGCGCCCCAACCGAAACGGGAGGTGAACCAAACAAAGATGGTCGAAAGAAGAATGATTGTTCCTGCTTTCTTGATGAAGGACCAGCCGCGCTCCCACATGCTGCGGAGCAGGTTGCCTACTGTCGGAAGGTGGTATGCGGGAAGTTCCATTACGAACGGAGCGGGGTCGCCTGCGAACATCTTCGTCTTTTTAAGCATGATGCCCGAAACAACTATCGCCGCCATACCGATGAAATACGCACTTGTTGCAACCCATGCCGAGCCGCCGAAAATCGCGCCCGCTATCATCGAAATAAACGGAACTTTTGCGCCGCAGGGGATAAATGTGGTAGTCATAATTGTCATACGGCGGTCACGTTCGTTTTCGATCGTTCTCGACGCCATAATGCCCGGAACGCCGCAGCCCGTGCCGATAAGCATGGGAATGAAGGATTTGCCGGAAAGCCCGAACTTGCGGAATATTCTGTCAAGAACGAACGCGATACGCGCCATATATCCGCAGGCTTCGAGGAAAGCAAGGAGCAGGAACAGGATGAGCATCTGCGGAACGAAACCGAGAACCGCGCCGACACCGGCAACGATACCGTCGTTGATAAGTCCGCTCAGCCACTCGGGAGCGTTGGCTGCTTCAAGCCCGTTGCCCACAAGAACGGGGATACCCGTTACCCAAACACCGTAATCGGCAGGGTCGGGCTCCGCGAATTCGGCGTTGCTTTCGGTGAAGTATTTAACCGCGTCAAGATAGGACATCTGAATGGTTTCTTCATCGTCAACTTTATCTTTGGGAATTTCGGAATAATAAACCGTCATATCAGAAGTCGCGAGAGTTTCCTCATCTTCGACCTGCACGGTCGCCGTCGCATTGTCGGATTCGGGTTTGAACGCCTTGATCTCCGCAAGAACTTTTTCTGCGTCGAAATCTTTCGCTTCCGTATCAATGTCAAATCCGAAAGCCTTCAAAGCGTTCATTGCGTCGGTATATTCGCCCGCCGCGTCTTCATATTTGCTCGAACCGATGCCGAAAAGGTGCCAGCCGTCGCCGAACACGCCGTCGTTAGCCCAGTCCGTGAGCATGGAACCGAACGGACCCATTGCAATCCAGTAAACAAGGAACATGATAAGTGCGAATATCGGAAGACCGAGCCAACGGTTTGTTACAACGCGGTCGATTTTATCCGATTTGGAGAACTTGCCCGCCTGCTTTTTCTTGTAGCAGTTCTTTATAAGGGAAGCGATGAAGACATAACGCTCGTTTGTGATGATGGACTCGGAGTCGTCATCAAGTTCTTTTTCTGCCGCTTTGATGTCTTCTTCAATGTGCTTTTTAATATCGTCGGAAAGGTTGAGCTGTGCCAGAACTTTGTCGTCGCGCTCAAAAATCTTGATTGCGTACCAACGCTGCTGTTCCTGCGGCATATTATGTACAGCCGCCTCTTCGATATGCGCCAGAGTATGTTCAACCACGCCCGTGAAAATGTTCATCGGAAGCGTCTTTGTGTTCTTTGCCGCATCAATAGCCGCATCAGCCGCCTGCATTATGCCGTCGCCTTTAAGTGCGGAGATCTCAACAATCTTAACTCCGAGTTCTCTCGAAAGTTCTTCGATGTTGATTTTGTCGCCGTTCTTTCTTACAACGTCCATCATGTTGATAGCCACAACAACGGGAATGCCAAGTTCGGTCAACTGGGTCGTAAGATAAAGGTTTCTTTCGAGGTTCGTACCGTCAACGATGTTCAAAATCGCGTCCGGACGTTCGCCGATAAGATAATTTCTTGCAACAACTTCCTCCAAGGTGTAGGGGGAAAGGGAATAAATACCGGGAAGGTCGGTTATCGTAACACCGTCATGTTTTTTAAGTTTACCTTCCTTTTTCTCAACCGTTACTCCCGGCCAGTTACCTACAAACTGGTTCGAGCCGGTCAGAGCGTTGAACAACGTTGTTTTACCGCTGTTCGGGTTACCCGCAAGGGCAATTCTCAAATCCATCTTTTAATTCCTCTCTTTCACGATTAGTCTTTGCTAACCGCTTGAACTGAAAAAAACGGAGTTTCAAACTCCTTTTGGTTTCGCTTACGCGATCTCGATCATTTCGGCATCCGCTTTACGGATAGAAAGTTCGTAGCCGCGAACAGTTACTTCGACGGGGTCGCCGAGGGGCGCAACTTTTCGAACGTGAACTTCTGTGCCTTTGGTCAAGCCCATATCCATGATTCTGCGCTTAACCGCGCCTTCACCGTGGAGTTTGACAACTTTGACGGTTTCTCCGACTTTTACCTCTTTCAGAGTTCTCATGTCCCTTTACCTCCGATTCTATTTTTATTTTTTGTTTTCAGATTTAATTAAGCAAATTCAGATGAGAATTTTTTGCGCCATTTCTTTGCTTATCGCAACGCGCGCTTCTTTAACGTTCACAATAACGTTGCCCGCCATGGTCGTGATGACCGTGACCGTGCCTCCCGCCACAAAACCGAGGTTTTCAAGGTGCTTTTTAACCTCAGGCGAACCGCCTATACGTTTGATGATGTTTTCTACGCCTTCTTCCGCAAGTGTCAACGGCATTTGGATACCTCCCTGTTTGCTCTTCTTTCCCCGAAAGGAAACCATACTCACTCTTTTAATTAGCCGAGACTAACACCAATTTCCAAAATAATGATTAGCATTCGCTAACCATACAACTTAAAAATTGATTAGCCCTCGCTAACCACATCCATATATTAGCATAGGCTAACTGATTTGTCAACAGTTTTTTTTGACGTTTTGCAATTATGTCACAATTTCTGCGGAACGCGGTTTTTAATTTCGGAAAGCAGTCTGGTTTGTTCGAAAAGTCAATGCGGGAACCGCCGAAAAAGCCGTTGTTTTTATACTGCTTTTTGTTTTCGGCAAACCGTTGACGAGAGCCGCGGCGTTGCGCCGCGGCTCTTTTCCGTATGTCTATTATTTCTCGATTTCTATGGCATCTGTTCTGTAAATGAACTTGACCTGACCGCTCATGTCGTCGGAAAGACCGGAGAACGATCTGTAATCTTTCGAAACATCGACAGTCGCCTTAACTCTCGTCAGCAGGCTTCCGAGGTCGCCGTCAACCGCATCGACGAGTTTCTGCACGCCCTGTTCGTTGAACTGTTTAAGTCCGTCGGAGAGGGTGAGCGCGCCGTCTCTCAACTGCGTTACGCCGTTCGTCAAAGCGGGAGAACCGTTTTTGAGTTGGAATATGCCGTCATAGAGTTCGCACATACCTGCATAAAGCGTCTTTGCTCCTCCGCTCAATGTATCTGCGCCGACGCTGAGTTTCAGCGAGCCGTCCTTTGCTTCGCCGACACCTGCGGTGTAGTCCGCAAGACCCGTGTAGAACTCATTGTAACTGTCAAGCTGTTCTTTCAATGCGCTGACGCTTGCCGCACCGGATTTCGCTTTTTCAAGCGCCTCGGTTATCTGCGCCTGCACTTCCGCGGAGTTCATCGCTTTTTCTATCTGATCTTCAACCGCTTTTTCGGTGGATGCGTTTATCTGCGCCTGTGCTTCGTCGGAAGCAAGATATTTTTCAACGTCTGCGGATATAGCCGCCTGAATTTCTTCGCTGTTCAGTTTTGCCTGAACGCCGCTTTCAAGCGCGTTTTGCTGTTCTTCCGTGATAAGTCCCGCATCGACCGCTTTGTTGTAGTCCGCAACGGACATCTTGAAATTCTGCTGTATTGCGGCTGCTTTTATGCTTGCGTAATAGCCCTGCGTGTATTTTTCGGTCGCGCCTTTTTTGTATTCGGCAACAACTGCGGCTTTAATGGTGTCTTTTTGTTCGTTTACTTTCTCCGTAACTTTCGCAAGAGCCACGGCATTTGCCTGTGCCGAAACATTTTCGGGGTCGAGCTGTTTGATTATACCGTTAAGAACCTCGGCATAATTGTCAATGGTCAGCGTGGGAACATCAAGTCCCGCTTTTGTGAGTTCGGTCTGCGCCGTCGAAAGCAGGGTCTCGAAAACTTTCTTTGCGCCCGCATTCAGTTCCGCGCTGTGGGAATCAAGTTCCGTCAGACCGCTTGCAAGGTCTTTCGCTCCGTTTGCAAGGTCAGCCGCACCGTTGCTCAAATCGTTTGCTCCCGCACGGAGCTGTTCCGCCCCCGCCGCAAGTTTGTCAATGCCCGCAATAAGTTCGCCCGATTTGTCAAGCAGCGTGCAAAGACCGTCATAAAGTGCGGATGAACCGTCCGTCAACTGTGTCATAGCGTCCGTAAGGCTTCCGAGCGCCGATGTCAGGTCGTCTGCGGAGTCAAGTCCGTCCGTGTCTATCTTGTTGAATATTTCGTTGGTCGCTATTGTGACCGTGTTCATCATTTCAAAATTCCTGACGTTTGCCGTGATTTCAACATAAGAGGGAATCTCAAAATCGTTCTTTGAAATCGCGAGGTTTTCCTGCAAGCCGGGGAACGCAATGCCGAGCACGGCGGTGCGGTCTCCGTCATTTATCATTTTGCCGTTAGAAACTTCAACGTCGGTGAAAACGTCATTGTCAAGCAGTATGCCCGTCAGCATTGCAAAAGGAACGTATATTTTTTCGTTTTTGCCGTCAATCGTTACGGTCTGGTACTGATTATTTTTGTAATCGAAACGTATCGTAACTTTTCCGCTCTTGCCCGCAAGTTCGTCAGCAGAAACGGTCTTGCCGTCCAATTTGTAGGAAACGGAGAGGTTTACGGGCAGTTCCTTGTCTATGCTGCCTTTGCAGTAAATGTCGTTGCCCTGTGCGTCCCAAACGCGCATTCCGTCGGGATTCATTGTATAACTTTCGTCGCCCTTGACGTTTTCAACGTCTTTGAGTTCGCCGCTGTCGGTTATTGTCGAACTGCCGAGCGCATTTTTAATCCAGTCGCTGACGATAACCTTTTTAACGCTGCCGTCAGCGCCCGTCAGAACGTAAACGGTCTCGTCTTTTGAAACTTTCGCGTCGTCCTCTTTTTCAATCAGCGAGATTTTGTTTTTCGGCTCATCTTTCGCTTCGTCGCCCGAATTCATCGCATAGATCGCTCCCGCGCCTCCGAGCAGAAGCGCGCCGCTCAAAACGAGCGCAAGCGGTTTTTTGAATATATTTCTCATCGTTATTTTACCTCCGTTTTTGCTTTTTTGCCGATATATGTCATTCCGAGCGTCGTTTTGCATACAAGTTTGTCGCAAAGCATAAGTAACGCGGGAAGAATGAATATTACGCAGAGCATACTTACAACGGCGCCTCTTGCCATAAGCATACACATCGAACTGATAATGTCAATGTCGGAATAGACCGCAACGCCGAATGTTGCCGCAAACAGTCCCATGCCCGAAACGAGTATGGACGGGATAGAGGTCGCAAGCGCTGTTGTAACGCTCTTTCTCTTGTCGTTGCCGAGAAGTCTTTCGGACTTGTAACGCGTTGTCATAAGTATCGCATAGTCAACCGTTGCGCCGAGCTGGATAGTACTTATGCAGATAGGCGCGATGAACGGCAGCGACTGACCGAGATAGTGGGGAAGTCCGAGGTTTATGAATATCGCAAGTTCGATGACCGCTATAAGAATGAACGGCAGCGAAATGCTCTTTTCAACAAGGGCGATGATGACGAATATAGCCACGATGGAAACGGCGTTGACAACTTTGAAGTCTCTGTCCGTTGTTTCTATCATGTCTTTCATGCAGGGCGCTTCGCCTATCAGCATTCCTTTTTGATCGTACTTTTTAAGCACGGCGTTAAGTTCGTCTATCTGGGTGTTTACGTTGTCGGACGCAACTTTGTATTCGGAGTTGATAAGCAGAAGTTCCCACTTGTCGCTCTTCAAAATGCCCTTTATGCTGTCGGGAATGACTTCTTCGGGCACTCTCGAACCTATAACCGATTCAAGACCGAGAACATACTTGACGCCGTCAACCTCTTCCATTTCTTTCATCATATTTTTAACCGATTTCTGGTCAAGGTTTGCGTCAACAAGAACCATGTGCGTGGAAGCGATATTGAAGTCGTCGGAAAGCTTCGAGTTCGCTATAACGTATTCGATATCGTCAGGCAGACACTGTCCCATATCGTAGTAAACTTCATTGTTTGTCTTGCTGTAACCGTAATAAGCAGGCGGAATGAGAACCGCGAATATAATAAGGAATACGGGGAATATTTTTGTTAACTTGCCCGCAAACTTTGTCATATCGGGAAGCAGGGATTTATGCTTTGTCTTTTGCAGGGGGGTATCAAGAACAAGTATCAGCGCCGGCAGAACCGTTACACAGCCGATAACGCCGAAGATAACGCCCTTTGCCATAACTATGCCGAGGTCCCTGCCGAGGGTGAACGTCATAAAGCAGAGCGCCGCAAAGCCCGCAACCGTTGTTATAGAACTTCCGACAACCGATGTCAGCGTTTCTTTTATCGCAACCGCCATCGCTTCTTTGTGGTCGTCACAGCGTTCCCGTTGTTCGTTGTAACTGTGCCAGAGGAAGATTGAATAGTCCATCGTTACGGCAAGTTGCAGAACAGCCGAAAGCGCTTTTGTTATGTAGGAGATCTCGCCGAAGAAGTAGTTCGTTCCGAGGTTCAGAAGAATCATCATGCCTATCGAGGCAAGGAATACAAACGGAACGAGCCAGCCGTCGAGAAATATAAGCATCGCAACCGTTGCGCACAGAACCGCAAGTCCGACGTAGATGGGCTCTTCCTGTTCGCAGAGGTCTTTCAAGTCCGTTACAAGCGCAGACATACCGGAAACAAAGCATTGTTTGCCCGCTATGGAACGTATTTCTCTTATAGCGTCCATTGTCACGTCTTCGGACGTCGCGCTGTCAAAGAATACGGCAACCATGGTTGCGTTGTCGGTGTTGAATTCATTGTATATTTTATCGGGAATCAATTCTTTCGGAATCGAAATGTCCGCCAAAGTCGAATACCATATAACGGAATCGACGTGATCGACTTCTTTTATCTTGTCACAAAGTGCCGCAACGTCTTTGTCTTTCATATCTTCAACGATGATGAAAGAGAACGCGCCTTTGCCGAAGTCTTCTTTCAGTTCGTTTTGTCCCACTACCGTATCCATATCGGAGGGAAGATAGTCGAGCATATCATAGTTTATTCTCGTTCCTATCATTCCGAGCACCGACGGCACCATAAGCAGAACGGCGATTATCAGAATTGGTATGCGGTATTTTACGACCGCTCTTGAAAAACGCATAGAATGTTAATCCTTTCTCTCTTCGTAATCAATTTCAATAACATCGGGTTTTTGATTTTTTACTATCTTTACCGCCGTGATGACCGTGCTGATGTTGAGAATGCCTTCAAACAAAAGTGTTATGCCGAGCATTATCATCAGAAAATTCGTTCCCTCACCGGGTCTGAACATTAATGCAAGTCCGCATATTCCCGTCAGAACGGCAAACGCTAAAATCAGCCACCATTTTGTAAGACCGAACCGCTTTGAATCTATCGCTATCTGAATCTTGAAAAGACTGTCGGACAAAATGTAAATGCCGAGCGTTACGCAGATAAACGTCATCAACGCGGTCGGGTTTGTGAGCATTATAACGCCGAGCGCTATCAGAAGAAATCCGAGCGGGAGATCATATTGGAAAGCCAATCTGTAAAGGTCTCTCGAAAAATAACCCGCAATGCGGACTGCTCCGAACAATATAAGAAGTATTCCGCAGATTATGCCGAGCGCTTTTGCCGAAAAACCCGGAACTGCGATAAGAACTATTCCGAGAACGCAAAGCGCTACCGATATAATAATGTAACCTATCTTGGCTGCTCTCATGGGTGCTACCGAACGTGGACTCATAAGAACGCCCCCTTTCTGTTTTTCGGGAGCGACCGCCCCCGTTTCTTTTTACGTTTGTATTATAGCACGGCGACGGGCGTTTGAAAACGGACAATTCTTCGCAAATGCCCAAAAATCAGACACTTGGATAAAACTGTCCGAAAATCAGACATTTCGCTTTGATTGCCCAAAAATCAGACAGTTTTTCGTCTTTGTCCGAAAATCAGACAGTTTTGAAAGTTTGTCCATTGCAAAAGCGCGGAATTTCTGTTATAATAAAAAGGAAGAAAAAACAAGGCGTTTTGCCGAAAGGAGTTGAGCCTTTGGATAAAAAGAAAAAGGTGGACGGAACCGTCAGAAAAGAAACGATATACATCGCCGCGGCCGTCCTGATTTTGAGCATGCTCATGCAGGCTGTTTTCCTAATTATAAAGCGGTGGGATTACACGGTTCTGCTCGGAAACCTGCTCGGAGGCGGCGTTGCGGTGCTGAATTTCTTCCTTATGGGATTGACCGTTCAGAAAGCGACGTCGGAGGACGAGAAACGGGCAAAAACCGTTATGCACACTTCACAGGTCGCCAGAACGTTTGCAATGTTCGGCGTTGCCGTTCTCGGAGCGCTGCTTGACTGCTTCAATATTGCTGCGGTACTCATTCCGCTGTTCTTCCCGAGCATTTCCGTTCTGCTTCGTCCTCTCTTCTCTAAAAGAAAGGCGGCGGAAAAATGAATGAAGTCGCTTTGAAAAACACGGCGGCGGAAAAAAAGAAACGTGAACTCGGAGCTGCGGATATCGTGTTCCTTGTTCTGTGCGTTCTTCCGATAATCGCGATGATAGTGCTTAAAGTGCTGTTCACACCGCAGACGGATGGCGTAAACATTGCGGGAGCTCTGATATATTTCACCGTGCCCATGCCGTTCGGCACAAAACTTCCGATAACGGAATCGCAGGTCAACTCATGGCTTGTTATTCTGTCGATATTCTGGCTGTGTAAATTTCTGACGCACGGTATGTCCGTTCGCGGAAAAGGCGTCCGACAGATATTTGCCGAGTTCATCGTTGAGAAAACGGAAAAAATGGTTCACGCCGATATGGACGCGTATTTCAACGGTTTTGCGCCGTTTATCGCCGCGATAATGGCGCTGTCTGCGTTTTCGAGTTTGCTTTCGCTGTTCGGACTTTACGCTCCGACTTCGGATCTGAACGTCGTTGCGGGTTGGGCGGTTCTCGTCTTTTGTCTGATAACCTATTATAAATGCAAGTGCGGACCTCTGCAATATTTGAAGAGTTTTGCGCAGCCCGCGCCGCTTCTGACGCCGCTGAACATCATCAGCGAGTTTGCAACGCCCGTTTCGATGGCATTCCGTCATTACGGCAACGTGCTTTCGGGCTCCGTAATATCGGTGCTTGTCGCCGCAGGACTTTCGGGACTTTCAAAACTCGTTCTCGGCTGGCTTCCGGGCGCTCTCGGAGAGATTCCGTTCTTGCAGATAGGTCTTCCCGCGATACTGTCGGTTTACTTCGACGTGTTCAGCGGACTTTTGCAGGCGTTCATCTTCGCCATGCTCACAATGCTCTATGTTTCCGGCGGATTCCCCGCGGAAGCTTATTACAAACGCAAAGAAAAACACAAAAAACAAACTGTAAATAATTAACGGAGGAATAAAAAAATGTTGGAACTTGCCATTGGTATCATTCTCGGTTGCTGTGCGCTCGGTGCGGGTGTTGCGATGATTGCCGGTATCGGCCCCGGTATCGGCGAAGGTAATGCGGTTGCAAAAGCCTGCGAAGCCATAGGACGTCAGCCCGAATGCAAAGGCGACGTGACCAGCACCATGCTTATGGGCTGTGCCGTTGCCGAAACAACAGGTCTTTATGCGCTTGTCATCGCCATTCTTCTTATTTTTGTCGCGCCCGGCAGACTTGTTGAACTTCTTACCACGACGCTCGGCTAAAAGGGGAGAATATTATGCAAAGTCTTGATGTCATATCCGTCAATATCTGGCAGATACTGATTTCGCTGTGCAACCTCGTAATACTGTTTCTTATCCTTAAAAAGTTTCTTTTCAAACCCGTTCAAAAGGTCACGCAGACCCGCCGCGCGGAACTCGACGATATTTATTCCGAGGCAAAGGCGGCGCAGACCCGTGCAGATATGAACGAAAAAGAATGGTCCGAAAAACTTGCCGCAGTCAAAGCGGAAAGCGACACGATAATCAAAAACGCGAACGAGCGCGCCGCCCGTCGCGGAGAGGAGATCGTTTCGGATGCGAGGGAAAAAGCCGACGGCATTGTGCGGGAAGCGCAGACGCAGGCGGATCTTGAACATAAGAAGGCGCAGGCGCAAATAAAGAAAGAAATAGCGGACGTTTCATCTGCGATTTCCGAAAAAGTTCTCGGCAGAGAGATAAGCGAAGCCGATCACCGTGACTTGATAGAACGCGCCATCGCCGAAATGGGTGAAAACAATGACTGAACTCGGAAAAGAATATGCGTCGGCGCTTTTTGAACTTGCCCGTGAAAATTCGTGCGAAAAAGAATTTTCCGACGCCCTCGGTCTTATCGAACGTCAGTTTGAGGCTCAGCCGCAGTATGAGGAACTGCTTTCGTCTCCCGATATTTCGATAGGCGAGAGAAGAAAACTGCTTGAAGCCGCTTTCTGCGGAAAAGTTCCCGAATATGTGATGTCTTTTACTGAACTGCTCTGCGAAAACGGACGCATAAAACTGTTCGGAGAGTGCGTTTCCGAATACGAAAAAATGTATCGTGCCGTCAGCCTTGTTTCAACGGCAAAGGTCACAAGCGCCGTTGAACTTACAGCGGAAGAAAAACAAAAACTTACCGAAAAACTCGAAAAACTCTGCGGTCACGGCGTTGTTGCGGAGTATGAAACGGATAAAAACGTCATCGGAGGTCTTGTTGTCCGCATGGACGATATTCTGATAGACGGCAGCGTCGAAACAAAACTCAAACAGATAAAGGAAGTGATTGAAAAATGAGTTCGAACACCGAAGAAATAAGCAGCATAATAAAAGAACAAATAAAAGCATATCGCTCCCGAACCGAGATGACCGAAACAGGAACCGTTATCCGCGTCGGAGACGGCATTGCCCGCGTTTACGGCATACGAAACTGCATGGCAAACGAACTGCTCGAATTTGAGGACGGAAGCGTCGGTATGGCGCAGAACCTCGAAGACGAGACCGTGTCCGTTGCCGTGCTTGCAAACGAAAACGATATTCGCGAAGGCTCGCAGGTCAAAAGAACAGGCAGAGTTCTTTCCGTTCCCGTCGGCGAAGGAATGCTCGGCAGAGTTGTAAACGCGCTCGGCGAACCCATTGACGGAAAAGGTCCCATACAAACATCGGAAACACGTCCAATTGAGGCGGAAGCGCCCGGAATAATCGAAAGAAAAAGCGTTTCCGTGCCCCTGCAAACAGGTATCAAGGCGATCGACTGCATGATCCCGATAGGCAGAGGTCAGCGTGAACTTATCATAGGCGACCGTCAGACCGGAAAAACGGAGATAGCGATAGATACCATTATAAATCAGAAAAACAGCGACGTGCTTTGCATTTATGTCGCAATAGGGCAGAAGAGCACTTCCGTTGTTCAACTTGTAAACGAACTGACCCGTGCGGGGGCGATGGAGTATACCATCGTTGTTTCCGCCTCCGCTTCCGAGAGCGCGCCGCTTCAATACATTGCACCCTATGCGGGCTGTGCCATGGCTGAATATTTCAGACAGCAGGGCAAAGATGTTCTTGTTGTTTATGACGACCTGTCAAAACACGCCGTTGCATACCGTGCGCTTTCTTTGCTTATCAGACGTCCTCCGGGACGTGAAGCATACCCCGGCGATGTGTTCTATCTGCATTCCCGTCTTCTTGAAAGAGCGGCTTGCGTCGCTCCCGAATACGGCGGCGGTTCGATAACCGCACTTCCCATAATCGAAACGCAGGCGGGCGATGTTTCCGCATATATACCCACAAACGTTATTTCCATAACGGACGGTCAGATCTTCCTGGAAACGGAACTCTTCCATTCGGGAATAATGCCCGCCATAAACCCCGGTATCTCGGTCAGCCGTGTCGGCGGTTCGGCACAGTTGAAAGCCGTCAAAAAGGTTTCGGGTGCGCTGAAACTTCTGTATTCGCAGTATCGCGAACTTCGTTCTTTCGCCCAATTCGGCAGCGACCTTGACGCAGATACAAAATCCCGCCTTGCACTCGGCGAACGCATTGTTGAGGTTCTGAAACAAAAACGCAATTCTCCCGTTTCCCCGGGCTGTCAGGTCTGCATAGTATATGCCGTGACGAACGGGTACCTGAATAATGTTCCCGTTGAAAAAGTCGGCGAATACGAACAGCGGCTTTACGAAAAAATGCGTTCCGAACATTCCGAATTGCTTGCGCGTTTCGAGGCGGGGTATTTTGATGAATCCGACGTTGAGGAACTGAAAAAGGCACTTTCGGAAATGGAGTGATGTTATGGCTACCGATATGAGAAGCCTGCGCACGCGAATCAAGAGTATCGACTCGACCATGCACCTGACAAAGGCGATGGGGCTTGTCGCTTCCTCAAAGTTGCGCCGTGCGACCGAAAACGCTCAAAAAAGTGAAGAATACGCCTCGGCTCTTGCCGCTGTGACGGAGGAACTTCTTTCTTGCCCCGAATGTTCGAAAAGCCCGTATCTGCGAGTTTCGGAAACGGACAGAACGAGACTTATCGTAATAGCGGGCGACAGGGGACTTGCGGGCGGATACAACGCAAATATTTTCCGTCTTGTCCGCAATTATCCCGACGCCGAAATAATTCCTGTCGGAAAACGCGCCTGCGACCGATACGAGAAAGACAAACTCTTTGCCGAAACGTTTACGGCGGCGGACGCACACGCGCTTGCAAAAAAACTGTGCGCGGATTTTGTAAACGGCGATTACGATATTTTGGGCATTGTCGGCACACATTACGTTTCGGTTCTCAAACAGGAACCGTACGTCAACTTTGTATTCCCGCTTACAAAGAGCAAAAACAAAAAAAATCCGTCCGCGATATTCGAGCCGGATGAAAGTACGATACTTGAAACGGCTATCCCCGAATATGTTGCGGGACTTATAACCTCGGCAGTTCGAGAGGGCTTTCTTTGCGAACTTGCCTCCCGCCGTATGGCGATGGACAATGCGGACAAGAACGCCGAAGCGATGATAGAAGACCTGCGCTTGAAGTATAATCGCGCAAGACAGGGTGCTATCACACAGGAAATAACCGAGATAGTCGCGGGCAGCGACGCTTGAAAGGAGAGATAAAAGTGGCACAGACACATACGGGAAAGGTTTGCCGGGTCATGGGACCTGTCGTTGACGTCCGCTTTGACGACGGAAAACTTCCCGCAATATATAATGCGCTGACCGTTCCGATAGGCGAAAGAACGCTGACAGTCGAAGTGGCGCAGCACATCGGCGACAATACCGCAAGATGTATCGCCATGTCCGCAACGGACGGTTTGCAGCGAGATTCCGTTGTTACCGATACGGGAAGTCCGATAAGCGTTCCCGTCGGCAGAGAAACGCTCGGCAGAATATTCAACGTCCTCGGCGACGTTGTGGATAACGGTGAAGAACCGAAAAATGCGGAAAGACGCAGTATACACCGTCCCGCACCCGAATATGACGAACTTTCGACTTCTACGGAAATACTTGAAACGGGTATAAAGGTCATCGACCTTATCTGCCCGTTCGCAAAAGGCGGTAAGATAGGTTTATTCGGCGGCGCGGGCGTCGGAAAAACCGTTCTTATAATGGAACTTATAAACAACGTTGCAAAAGAACACGGCGGTCTTTCCGTTTTCACGGGCGTGGGAGAGCGTACCCGCGAGGGCAACGACCTTTACAACGAAATGAAAGAGTCGGGCGTTCTTTCAAAGACGGCGCTTGTTTACGGACAGATGAACGAGCCGCCGGGAGCGAGAATGAGAGTTGCGCTTTCGGGACTTACCATGGCTGAATCGTTCAGAGACGACGAGGGACAGGACGTTCTTCTTTTCATAGACAACATATTCCGTTTCACGCAAGCGGGCAGCGAGGTTTCCGCATTGCTCGGACGTATGCCGTCCGCAGTCGGATATCAACCCACGCTTGCAACGGAAATGGGTGCATTGCAGGAGCGTATAACCTCCACAAAACGCGGTTCCATAACATCTGTTCAGGCGGTATATGTTCCCGCAGACGACTTAACGGACCCTGCCCCAGCAACAACATTCGCACACCTTGACGCAACGACGGTTCTTTCAAGAAATATTGCATCGCAGGGTATCTATCCCGCAGTTGACCCGCTTGAATCGACAAGCCGTATTTTGTCTGCCGATATAGTCGGCAAGGAGCATTACGAAGTCGCCCGTGAAGTTCAGCGCGTGCTTCAACGTTATAATGAACTTATGGACATCATTGCCATTATGGGCATGGACGAACTTTCCGACGAGGATAAACTGCTTGTCAGCCGTGCGAGAAAGATTCAGAGATTCCTTTCCCAGCCTCTTCATGTTTCGGCAAAATTCAACGGTTTCCCCGGAATTTACGTTCCCCTCAGCGAAACCATTCGCGGATTCAAAGAAATTCTCGAAGGCAAACACGATGACCTGCCCGAATCCGCATTCCTGTTCGTCGGAACGATAGACGAAGCGGTCGAGAAAGCCAAGAGGGCGGAGAAATGAAGCCGTTTCGACTGAAAATATCGTCGCCCGACGGAGATATTTTTGACGGCGATATTCAAATGCTTGTTCTCCGCGGCGCAGAGGGTGATCTTGCCGTAATGGCTGGACACGCGCCCTTTATAACTTCCGTAAAAGCGGGGGAGTGCCGCATCACACTTGCAGACGGCAGCGAAAAGAAAGCGACGACAGACGGCGGTCTGCTGTCCGTTCAGAACGGCTGCGCAACGCTTCTTTCGTCAAGTTTTGCGTGGTAACATCTCCGTAAAATGTAAAAAGTGCCCCAATCAGGGGCACTTTCCGTAGTTATATATTTCAGCCTTTTGTATGTTTGCTTCGTTCGATAACTTCGGACGACAGTCCTCGACAGATTTCCGTTATGTGATGGAGTTCGTCCACGGCTTCGTCTTTCATTCCGTTTGATATCCAGTCGAACAGAAACCCGTAAAGTTCGCATTTGAAAAACCGAATGGCTATCTTGCGGTCGGTCTCTCCGACCGTTCCCTTTTCAAATGCCGTGTCGAGATACGTTGTTACAAGATATTCGCACAACTGCATACAGTATTGTTCAAAGATATTGCGGTTGACCGAATTGTATATGTGCAACATCGCTTTTTTATTCTTTATCAACTGCTTAAAAACAATGTCAACACATTCGTCAAGCGAATTTATCGTGGGATATTTTTCAATCAAAAGGTCAATACTTTCCTTGATTATCTCTTCGATAAGCGTCGGCAGGTCCTGATAATAGTAATAGAACGTGTTTCTGTTTATGCCGCAGGCTTCAACCACGGTGCGGACGCTGATTTTGCTTAACGGCTGCTCGTTCAGCAATTCCAAGAATGAAGTCTTTATCGCCTTTTTTGTCAGATTCTGCATTTCTTTCTCCTCGATGTCACTTTTTGCGGATATTTGACAAGTATAATTATATCACAGAAAAATAAAAAAAGCAAGCCCCGAACGGGCATCACCCGCACCGTTCGGACAGAATGAGGTGTGTTATGTGTACCGCAATAAATTTTAAGACGGAAGACCATTATTTCGGCAGAAATCTCGATTATGAACACGGCTACGGCGAAAGCATTGCCGTAGTTCCTCGAAATTTTCCGATAGGGAATTTATCACGGCATTATGCTCTTATAGGCACGGCACACGTTCTGAACGGGTATCCGCTTTTTTACGATGCGGCAAACGAAAAGGGACTTTGCGCGGCGGGGTTGAATTTTGTCGGAAACGCATTTTACGGCAAACCTACGGACGGAAAAAACAACGTCGCTCAATATGAATTTATTCCGATGCTGCTCGGAAAATGCGCCGATGTCGCCGAAGCAAGGGCTTTTCTTGAAAACGTGAATATAACCGATACTCCGTTTTGCGAGGGGCTGCCGTCCGCTCAACTTCATTGGCTCGTTGCGGATAAAAACGAGTGCATAGTTGTCGAGTCTGTGCGGGACGGGCTGCACGTTTATGACAATCATTGCGGCGTGCTGACAAACAATCCGCCGTTTCCCACGCAGTTGTTTTCGCTTAATAACTATATGAATCTCTCTCCGAAGTCTCCGAAAAACAACTTTGCGTCCGAACTTGATTTGAAAGCATACAGCAGGGGAATGGGTGCGCAGGGACTTCCCGGAGACCTTTCGTCGCAGTCCCGCTTTGTCCGCGCCGCGTTTGTTCTTGCAAATTCAAAGTCGGGCAAAGGAGAAGCCGAAAGCGTTCGGCAGTTCTTTCACATTCTCGGTTCTGTTGAACAACAGCGCGGCTGCTGCGAAGTTGCGGACGGCGAATACGAAATAACCATATATTCCTGTTGCTTCAATGCCGACAAGGGTATTTATTATTACACGACTTACGAAAACGGCGCGATAACCGCAGTTGATATGCACGCCGAAGACCTTGACGGAAAAACAGTCATCTCTTATCCGATGAGAAACGAAACACTTATAACGTTTGAAAACAAGTAAACTCGAAACTTTGTGCATTTTGTTCGTATATTCAGAAAAATACCCCGCCGCGAAAGCGGCGGGGGAAATGTATGTTTTGCCTTTATCAGTCTACATCAACGGTTCCGTCTTTATGAATGGTTATTTTCATACCGTCCTTGACATAGTTCAGAAACTCTTCACCGAGGCTGTCGATAACGGGCAGCGGTGTGCCTTCAAGCCACACGTCCGACAGAATTGCGCCTGCCGCGGCAAGCGAGTCTATCGGCTCTGAGAAAAGCATACAGGCGGGCTGGCGTCCCATGGCGCATGCGCAGTAAAGCACGAGACCTCCCGTAGTCGAACCTATCGTCATCGGCAGACAGAGCGCTTTGCCGAGCATCTTTTTGCCGTAAAGATCAGGGTTGTTCTGATCGCCGCAGGTTGCGGTTTTATCTCCGAATTGGAGCGCTTTTTGAAACGATGCAAGAGTGTTGAGACCGCCGTGCGAAACAAGTGCTTCCGCTGTCAGTTCGCCCTCCGCGACAACTCTTCCCTTAAAAGTTTTCATTATCGGTTGCCCCCTTTCGTGATTTCCGCAAGTATCTCATCGTCCGTATAATATCTTGCGCTCGTATAAGTTCTGAGTTTGTTGCTCGAAGTTATAACGGGCATTTTTGTGCTGAGCGGGTTGTTCATATACATCAGCGGGCAGATGTAACTTGTTATAACGCCAGTTTTTCTGAGCCTTTCCGCATACGGAGTTTTTTCAAACTCTTTAAGCACTGCGGGCGCTGCGGTGAACACCGTCGGGATGACTACTTTTGTGTTTCCTGCTTCTTTGAGCGCTGTTTCCACTTTGTCCGTCCATGTCATAAGTTGGTTCAGGCTCATGTGCGGGCAACCCATGAAGCAGAGTTTCGGTTTTGCGTCTTTGTTTTTCCAGATTATCGGATAACTGTCATAAACTCTTTGAAGTTCCGCATCGTCGATAACATAAACTTTTGCGTCCTCTTTGATGAGTTTTTCACCGAGTTCGACCGCTTCGGGTGTGATATTTTCGATATGGTAAAGTCCGACCGCTCCGTTAGATGCAGTTGCCGCACCGAAGTCTTTAAGATACGTTTTTGCGTCTTCGTCAAGCGTTCCGAGCCATTTGTCAAGACCTCTGACAAACGGAACTTCTTCCATAACTTTCATTCCGATTGCCGAGCCGAGCAGCTGCGCTTCGGGCTTTTTCGTCGTTTTAATTTCAACTATCCAGCTTGCTTTTCTGCCCTCGTCTTTAAGAAAACCGAAAGAGGGAACATAGCCGACAACAGAGCCCATAAGGTCGATTATACCGGAGTTTCTGTTGCAGCGTGCACCGAGTACGGAGTTGGCGTAAACGACCGCCGAGGATTCCGACCACGAAAGAACGTCGCCTTTTTTCGGAGTGTTTCCCACTTCGTCCATATAGCATGTGCAGGTAAATGCGTCGGGTGCCATAAGTCCGAGTTTTTGAAGTTGTCCTTCATAAAAATCCTGTTTCGTATACATGAACTTATTGAATACGAAGTTTTGCAGGAAGTTCGACGGAACGTTTTTGTCAAGCGGTCTGGGGTCTGCGGAAAATTTCTGCTGCGAAACCGCGCCCGCTTCTATAAGTTTATCCATAAGCGCATAAACGGGTGCAAGCGCTTTCAGCCCGAAAGAAGTAACAAGGTGATTGTATTTGCTTGTAACGGGCACCATTTCGTCCGCTCCGAACAGTTCGCCGTAACGGACGAGCGTTTCCATGACCTTTGCCATGGTCTCGCCCTTGCTTCCGTCAAGTATGGCTTTCTGTTCCTCGGACAGTTTCATTTTATATTCCATAAATATCCTATCCGCCTTTCTTATATCTTCATCGCAGTTTCGTATGCGTTCCAAACAACAGTGCGCAGGTTGCCCACTTTGTCGCAGTCGCCCACAAGGTATCTCTTTCCGCCTTTTTCCGCAACGGGGGCGGGAATGTAGCCCGCGCAGCTGATAACGGAATCACATTTTATCTCAATGTCTTTTCCGTCCTTGCCCGTGCATACGATAGCGCCGTCTTTGACTTCTTTGAGCGTTGTTTCAAGGTAAACGGGAACTTTGTGCAGTTCAAACCATTCACGCAGATACGACGAGTTCGCAAGACATACGCCTTTTTGCGAAATAAGGTCGTCTTTCATCTCCACTATAACGGGGTTTTTGCCTTGAAGTGCGAGTTCGTAAGCAATTTCCGACCCCGTAAGACCGCCGCCGATTACCGCGACTGTCTGTCCTACTTCTTTGCTTCCTCTCAAATATTCGCAGGCTTCGACCATTTTTTCATATCCGGGAACTCTCTTCAACAATCTCGGTGTCGCACCTGTTGCGATAATAACCGGATCGTTTCCGAAAACCGAAACGTCTTTTACTTCGTCGTTCAGGCGGACTTCAATGCCGAGTTTGTCCATCTTTCTGATATACCATGCAAGCAGATCGCGGAGTTTGCCTTTGTAGGATTCCGCACTTGCCGCGATGAACGCACCGCCGAGTTCGCCGCTCTTTTCATGGATTATCGGGTTATGTCCGCGCAATTTCAGCACTCTTGCCGCTTCCATGCCGCCGATACCGCCGCCGATAATGTGAACGGTTTTGGGCGAAGTTGTTTTCTTTATGTAATGCTTGTTCCATTGCATCGTTTCCGCATTGACGGCACAACGCGCAAGGTGCAGACTGTCCGAAAGGTCCTGATCGTTCGGCACGCCCTTGTAATGGCACATATTGAAGCAGCCGTTATGACAGAGTATGCAGGGACGTATATCGTCCTGCTCGTCGTTCATGAGTTTTGTTATCCAGCGCTGATCCGCCAAGAACTGACGTGCAAAGCCCGCGCCGTCAAGTTCTCCATTTGCAACGGCGTCAGCCGCCGTTTCGGGGGCAAGTCTGCCCGCGCAGATAACGGGGATATCTACAAATTTTTTGATATGTTCTACGTCTTGCAGGTTGCAGTTTTCGGGCATATATATCGGCGGGTGCGCCCAATACCATGCGTCGTAAGTGCCGTTGTCGCAATTCAGGCAGTCATAACCTGCGTCCTGTAAATATTTTGCCGCTTTTTCGGATTCCGCCATATCTCTGCCGACTTCGGTATATTCTTCTCCCGGCAGCGCGCCTTGGCGGAATCCCTTTGTTTTTGAAATAACGCTGTAACGCAGGGAAACGGGGAAGTCCTTTCCGCACGCCGCTTTTATTGCGTCAACGATTTCGACCGCAAAGCGGTATCTGTTTTCAAACGAACCGCCGTAGGAGTCCGTTCTCTTGTTGACGTAACCGAGCGTGAACTGGTCAAGCAGGTACCCCTCGTGAACGGCGTGAACTTCAACGCCGTCAACGCCCGCTTCTTTGAGCAGTCTTGCGCTTTCCGCAAACGCTTCCACAAACTCGTGTATCTCTTCCACGGTCATCGCTCTCGACGGCACTTTGTCCGACCAACGGTTCGGGGACGGGCTTGCCGTCGCGGTTATTTTGTCGAGGTCCATAAACGGCTTGCTGACAACTCTCAAAAACTTGTTTGTATAAAGTTTTTCCATCATTTCGCTTATTGTGAACGAACGTCCGAATCCCGCCGTCAACTGCACGAAAAGTTTTGCGCCCGTCTTATGAAATTCGGGCATCCACTTTTTCAGATCCTCAAACATTTTCTTGTTCTTGTGCAGCCATTGCCCGAACATCGGGTTGTAAACGGGCTGACATCCCGGCATAACAAGTCCCGCATTGTTTTTTGCAACTTCCATGATGAAGCGCGCGCCGTCTTTGTCGAAATGGTTCTTCTCCATCCAGCCGAAGAGGTCTGTTCCGCCCATGCTTGTCAGCACAAAGCGGTTTTTTATCTCACAGTTACCTATCTTCCACGGCGTGAATAATGGGTCGAGTCTTTTGTCCATATCTTTTCCTCCGTTATCCTGCTTTCCGCAGATATTTCCGCGGAAAACTTCTTTCAGCCGTAACCTACGCCTTTCGGCACGAGTTACGCTTTTATTTATAATTATAACATAAAAAATTCTGAATTACAAGGTTTGAAGAGCGTTATATCCAAAAAATATATATAAATTTATATATGTTTTTTTATGCAAAAAGAAAGCCCCCGAAAAATCGGGGGACAACGTGTCCGTTTGAAATTTACAGCGCAAAATCAAGGTTTTCAACTTCTTTTTCCAACTCTTTTGCTTCGTTGACAAAGCCCTCTTCACGGCTTTCGGGCAAAAGGTTCGTCATGCTTTTAAGGCTGATGCCGAGAGTAGACATATTGTGAAGCATTGCGGAAGTCGTGGGCTGAATAAATCCCGCAACACCGAGAACTATAAGCATAAAGTTGAATCCGACAATGAAGCGGTAGTTTCTGTCTATCCGCTTTGTCAGCGCTGACGCAAGTTCACGGAGTTTGACAATTTCGAAAAGGTCTTCCGAGGATATTGTTATATCCGCTATCTCCTTTGCTATTGCCGCGCCCGTGTTTATCGCTATGCCGACATCGGCTTCCGAAAGTGCAGGGGTGTCGTTTACTCCGTCGCCTATCATGATAACGGTTCGTCCCGCCGTCTTTTCTTCTCTGATGAACTTTGCCTTGTCTTCGGGCAGAACCTCCGCATGATATTCGTCAACGCCGACTTCTCTTGCCACCGCCGCCGCAGTCTTTTCATTGTCTCCCGTCATCATAACAACGTTTTTGACGCCGAGAGCATGAAGCGCTTTTATAGCGTCTTTCGCTTCTTTGCGGAGCGGGTCGGAAATACATATAACCGCTGTCAGAACGCCCGAAACGGCAAGATAAAGGTGCGAGTATTCGTCCGAAATGTCCGCAAATTTTTGTTCGTCGCCGTCGGGTATACGGCAGTTTTCGTCTTCAAAAACAAAATGGTAACTTCCGATAACGACCTTTCTGTTTTCGACGGTGCTCGATATTCCGTGCGCAACGACGTATTCCACTTTTGAGTGATACTCTTCGTGGTTAAGACCTCTTGCTTTTGCTTCTTCCACAACGGCATTTGCAAGCGAGTGCGGATAGTGTTCTTCAAGGCACGCCGCAAGACGCAGCATATCGTTTTCCGCACGGTTGCCGAACGTCACTATTTTTGCCACTTTCGGTTGTGCATAGGTCAGAGTTCCCGTCTTGTCAAAAACTATCGTGTCCGCTTTTGCAGCCGCTTCAAGGAATTTTCCGCCTTTGACGGAAATGTTGTATTGGTTGCATTCGCGCATCGCGGAAAGCACGGCAATGGGCATGGAAAGTTTCAGCGCGCAGGAGAAATCGACCATGAGCACCGCAAGAGTTTTTGTGACGTTGCGGGTCAGCAGATACGTCAGAACAGTTCCTCCGAGCGTATAGGGAACAAGTCTGTCCGCAAGTCTCGACGCTTTGTCTTCCGCGGTCGATTTGAGTTTTTCGGATTCCTCTATCATCTTTACGATACGGTCATACCGTCCGCCGCCCGAGACTTTTTCGACTTCTATAACGCATTCGCCCTCTTCAACGACCGTTCCCGCATAAGCGTAGCTGCCGCAGACTTTGCGCACGGGGAGAGCCTCTCCCGTCATTGAAGCCTGATTTACAGCCGCTTCGCCCTCGACAACTTTTCCGTCAAGCGGAATCATGTTGCCCGTGCGGACGATTATTCTGTCGCCCTCTTTCACGTCGCTTACGGAAACGAGCGTTTCTTCTCCGTTTTTGAGCCATACTTTGTCAACATTCAGAGACATCGCTCCCGCAAGGTCGGAAACGGATTTTTTATGCGTCCAATCTTCAAGAAGTTCGCCGAGTCCGAGCATGAACATAACCGAACTTGCCGTTGAAAAGTCGCCTCTGACAAGCGAGACAGTGACCGCCGTTGCGTCAAGCACCGAAACGGAAAGTTTGCCGTTCAAAAGCGATTTCAGTCCCTCCGATATGTAGCGGACGGAACGGATTATCGCCATTCCCGCTCTTATCGGCGCGGGTAAAAACGATTTCGACGCAAAGCGCAGCAGCACTTTCATTACAAGTTTGTCTTCAAATTCTCTGTTCAGCACCCTTGAAGTGTGGTCGGGAACCAACCCCTCATTTTCTGCGGATTCAAACGAAAACGCGGCAAGCGCTTCGATTATTCTTTTGTTGCTTCCGCAGTAAAAGATAACCGTATCTGCGGTTCTGTCATAAACTTTTACGTCCGTTATTCCGTCGATGTTCCGAATGTAATATTCGAGTACGTCGGCTTGTCTTAACGTCATGCCGTTCACACACAGATGAACGCGGATACGTCCCGCCGAAGTGTGTAATATCTTACATTTCATATTTGTGCCTCAAAAATGAAAGAGCCGCTTTCGGACGGCTCTTTCGATGTTTTTTACTGTTCGGATACCGGTTCTTCGCAAGAGCAGTCTTCTATCACGGTTTCTTTTTCCGCTGCGCGCTTTTCGTTGAGCGCTTTTGCGTCTGCGAGAATGTCTCCCGCATTTTCCTTGATAACGGTTGCTCTCTTCATAACATCGTCTTTTGCACGAAGAGCCGCCGCAGTTGCGTGAGTGTAAGCCTTTTTGGCTTCTTTGCTGCCGAGGATCTTTATGCCCGCCGTGCCGAAAAGAAAGCCGCCTGCGAACAGTCCGATCTTACCCCAATTGCATTTCATGGCAAATACCTCCAAAAATAGTTGTTTTATATTTAATAGAATAATATCACAAAATCCGACATTTTTCTACCCCGAAAAGACAGTTGCGAAATCATTGCAAATACTTCAAACTCCCGAAAAAAAACTGACGTGATTACATGTTTTTCGCTTGTAGTACCCGCAATACTTTTATGTTTTTTCGGAAAACAAAGGCTTTGTATCTGAAAAATCTCGAAAATTTTTCAGTTGAGGCTCCAATCGGACATTTTTACTTGAAAACGAATTGAACGAGCAGCATATAGCATACTGTTCCTCCCGCTATGGAAAGCAGCATTTGCCTTTTCCACAGATGAAGAGCGACAATGGCGGCTATTGCAATGAGTTCGGGTAACCCGTGGCTTCCCGAGAATATGCTCACATCTTTGAGACAGTAAACGACAAGCAAACCGAAAATCGCTGACGGAAGTACCGTTCCGAGATATGAACTATATTTCGGAGTCGGCTTTCCCGCGGGAAAAACAACGAATGGAATATATCCGTATTTGTTTTCATTGCCGCTTTTTTGTTAAATCTTACAGGGCTGTAAAAAACTTACTTTTACAGCCTCGCAAAAAATTTTTTCCTTGTTAAACTTTTTAATAGTAGATTGAACCCTCATAGACGAGTTTTGTGTCGCCCGTAAGGATTATTCCGTTTTCGCCGTAGTTTACGGTGAGGTCACCGCCGCGAACCTTGACGGTTATGTCTTCGCCTTTCTTGCAGTATCCGTTTTCGACCGCCGCAACAACAGCCGCACAAGCGCCCGTGCCGCAGGCGAGGGTCTCGCCGCTTCCGCGTTCCCAAACGCGGATTTTGAGCATTGTCGGGTTGACCACTCTCACAAATTCCGTATTGACACGTTCGGGGAATATCGGTGCGTTTTCAAACTGCGGACCTACCGTTGCAAGGTCTACCGCGTCAACGGAATCGCAGAACACGACGCAATGCGGGTTTCCGACGGAAACGCACGTCACGTTGTATTCGCTGCCCGCAACGGTTATCGGCGAATTTATAAGTTTGTCTTTATCCGTTATCACGGGCACGGCAGCCGCCGTCAGATCCGCTTTTCCGATGTTGACGTCAGCCAATGTTACTTTGTCGTTTTTCGTGTAAAGCGTCAGGCTTTTTATACCGCTTGTAGTCTCTATCGTGATGTCGGTTTTCGGAACGATGCCGTGGTCATAGAGGTATTTGCCGACGGAGCGTATGCAGTTGCCTCCCATTGAACCCTCCGAGCCGTCGCGGTTAAATACTCTCATTTTAGCGTCTGCAACTTCTGATTTTTCGATCAGCGCAAGTCCGTCCGCACCAATGCCGAAATGGCGGTCGCATATACCTATGCTGATAGACTCGGGACAGTCGATGTTGCCGTCTCTGCCGTCGATGATGATATAGTCGTCGCCTGTCGCCTGCATCTTGAAGAAATCTATCTTTTGTTTTTCTTCACGCAGTTTGTTGATGTCAACAAGTTCCGTGTTGCTTTCGTTGAACCCGCCCGCGATGATGTCCGCCGCCGCGTGCGCCGTGTCAAGAGAAGTGAAGCAGGGTACGGAAAGCTGCAGACAGCGTCTGTTCAACGCGATATATTCATCCAGTGTGCCGTCAAGCAAAGCGCCCGTGTAAAGAACGTAACTTATTTTGCCGTCATCAAGAATCGGAACAAAGTCTTTGAATGTGACTTCCGTTACGTCAATGCCGAGAGAACGTACAGCCTCTGCCGTTTCGGGTGTCGCATAAATTGAGAATTTGAGGTCGTCGAGTTTTTTCGCAAGAGAAACAACTTCGAGCAAGTCGTGCGTGTCAACGCTTAAAAGCACTCCGACGCTTCCGTCCTTGTGCGGGTATTTGAAGCTTCTGCCCGAGGCGGTCATTCCCTTGAAAAGAGCCTCGTTAAGCGTTCTGCCTATGCCGAGAACTTCGCCCGTGGACTTCATCTCAGGTCCGAGTGACGCATTCGCATCTATAAGTTTTTCAAAAGAGAAAACAGGGAATTTGACCGCATAATACGGCGGAGTTCTGTAAAGTCCCGTGCCGTAACCCGCGTCGCGGAGTTTGCCGCCGAGCATTACGCTTGAAGCCACATCGACCATGGGAACGCCCGTGACCTTGCTTATGTAGGGAACGGTTCTCGACGCTCTCGGGTTTACTTCGATTACATAAAGTTCGCCGCGCCAGATAAGATACTGGATATTGACAAGCCCCTTTGTGCCGAGCGCCAGCGCAAGTTTTTCGGAGCAATCGACAATAGTCTGCGTCATCTTGTCGTTTATGCTGTAAGGAGGATACACCGCAATGGAGTCGCCGCTGTGGACTCCGGCACGTTCAATATGTTCCATTATTCCGGGAATGAGCACGTCTTCTCCGTCCGAGATAACATCGACTTCAAGTTCCACACCCATCATATATTTATCGACGAGAACCGGGTTGTCTATCTTTTGCGCGAGTATTCTGCGCATATAAAGGCGGACTTCCTTTTCATCGTGGACTATTCTCATATTCTGTCCGCCGATAACGTATGATGGACGGAGCAGTACCGGATAGCCTATTCTTTCAGCTGCGGCAACGGCTTCTTCTTCCGTCGAAACACCGCAGCCCACGGGTCTGTGTATGTTGAATTTTTCAAGCAGAGCGTCAAAACGTTCTCTGTCTTCCGCAACGTCTATACCCTCTGCGGAAGTGCCGAGAATGGGTATTCCCGCTTTGTCCAGCGCACCTGTCAGTTTTATGGCGGTCTGACCGCCGAACGCCACAACAACGCCGACGGGTTTTTCAATGCGTATGATGTTCATCACGTCTTCTTCGCAGAGCGGCTCAAAATAAAGCCTGTCCGCCGTGTCATAGTCGGTCGAAACCGTTTCGGGGTTGTTGTTTATGATAACAACGTCATATCCCATTTGCTTCAACGACCAAACGCAATGGACGGATGAATAGTCAAACTCGATGCCCTGACCTATGCGTATCGGTCCAGAGCCGAGAACTATGACAACGGGCTTTCCGCTTCTGCCGAATTTGACAGCTTCGCACGAGCCGTCCGCAACGGAATAGAAATACGGCGTTTCCGCATCAAATTCCGCGGCGCAGGTGTCCACCATTTTATATGAAAGCGTGAAGCGCGGGCAGGGAAGAATGTCACAGCCCGAAAGTCTTTTAAGCGCCTTGTCGGGATAGCCGAATTTCTTTCCTTGCAGGTATTTTTCGGAATCAAGTCCGTTTTCTATGCTCTTTTCATAGTCCGCAAGGTGTTTGAGTTTGTTCAGGAAAAACGTATCTACACGGGTAACGTCGTGGATATGTTCAAGCGTAACGCCCGCTTTTATCGCCTCAAATATTGTAAACAGTCTGCGGTCGTCGGGTGTTGCAAGCCTTGTTTCGAGGTCATTGTCCGATATCGGGCGCGCATTGAGTGTGTCAAGCGAGATCTCCGCACCGCGCACCGCTTTCATCAGCGCATTTTCAAAAGACGGCGCGATAGCCATAACTTCGCCTGTCGCTTTCATCTGCGTGCCGAGTTTTCGGGACGCACCCACAAACTTGTCGAACGGCCATTTCGGGAACTTTACCACAACGTAGTCAAGCGCGGGTTCAAAGCACGCACAGGTCTTGCCCGTTATATCGTTTTTGATTTCGTCGAGAGTGTAGCCGAGCGCGATTTTTGTCGTTATCTTCGCGATGGGGTAGCCCGTCGCTTTCGATGCAAGCGCCGACGAGCGCGAAACTCTCGGATTGACCTCGATCACCGAATAATCAAAACTGTTCGGGTCAAGCGCGAACTGGCAGTTACAGCCGCCGACTATTCCGAGCGCGGAAATGATGTTCAGCGACGCCGAACGGAGCATCTGATATTCTTTGTCCGAAAGCGTCAGCGCGGGTGCGACAACGATGCTGTCGCCCGTGTGTATTCCGACCGGGTCGAAGTTTTCCATTGAGCAGACCGCTATGGCGTTTCCCGCCGCATCTCTCATTGTTTCAAACTCTATCTCTTTCCAGCCGAATATGTATTTTTCCACGAGTATCTGCGTTATGGGGGAAGCGTCAAGCCCCGTTTTTGCGGCTTTTTTCATCTGTTCCGCGTCATAAGCCACACCGCCGCCCGTTCCGCCGAGCGTGAATGCGGGACGGATGATCACGGGATAACCTATCTTTTCGGCGATTTCGAGAGCGTCTTCAACCGTTGTGGCAATATCGGAAGGAACCGTCGGTTCGCCTATCTGCGCCATTGTTTCCTTGAACAGTTTTCTGTCTTCGGCTTTGTCTATCGCTTCCGCATTCGTGCCGATAAGGCGTACGTTGTGAGCTTTCAGAAAACCGTCTTTTTCAAGTTCTGTCGCAAGCGTCAGTCCCGTCTGTCCGCCGAGCGAGGCAAGCAAACTGTCGGGCTTTTCTTTCTCGATAACGCGCTCAATGGTTCTTTTTGTCAGCGGTTCAAGATATATTTCATCGGCAAGAGCCTTGTCCGTCATTATCGTTGCGGGGTTTGAGTTGACGAGCACAACGTTTACGCCCGCATCTTTAAGCACGCGGCACGCCTGCGCTCCCGCATAGTCGAACTCAGCCGCCTGTCCGATAACTATCGGCCCCGAGCCGATAACGAGAACTTTTTTTATACTTGTGTCAAACGGCATTTCAGTTCCTGCCTTTCTGCATCAGTTCGCAAAATCTGTCAAAGAGAAATTCGGTGTCTTTCGGACCCGAACACGCTTCGGGGTGGAATTGGACGGAAAAAGCGTTGTATTCGGGATAGTCGATACCCTCACACGTTCCGTCGTTTGCGTTTACCCAGCGCACAACGCCGTTTTTGACGCTCTTTTCGTCAACCGCATATCCGTGATTCTGGCTTGTGATAAACGTTCTTGTTCCCAAAGCGTCCCTAACGGGCTGGTTAGCGCCTCTGTGTCCGTATTTGAGTTTGAACGTCCGTGCTCCCTGCGAAAGAGCCATAAGCTGGTGACCGAGACATATTCCGAATATGGGAACGTTTCCGAACAGTTTGCCTATCTCTTTGATTATCTGCGTATTCTCCGCAGGGTCGCCGGGACCGTTGGAAAGCATAACTCCGTCGGGTTTTTCCGCAAGGATTTCTTCCGCGGTCGTATCGTAGGGAACGGACACGACTTCACACCCGCGTTTGCAAAGACAGCGTTCGATGTTTGCCTTTGCTCCGAAATCCATAAGCACAACTCTGAATTTTCTGTCTCCGTCGGGCGTAAAAATCGTTTTTTTCGATGTGCTGACGCTCTTTACGGCGTCCTTGACAGAGTATCTTTTCAAACTCTCAAAAACAGCAGTAGAAGCGGCGGCACCTTTCGGAATGTCGTCGCTTATCGTTGCGTTCATAACTCCGTATTCACGGATAATGCGTGTCAGCCGTCTTGTGTCAACGCCGCTTATGCCCGGAATACCGTTGTTTTTAAGAAATGTATCGAGGGTATATTCCGCTCGGAAATTTGACGGTTCGTCGCATTTTTCATGTACGACGTATCCCTTGACAAAGCATTTGCCCTCGAAATCGGGACTGATTATGCCGTAATTTCCTATCAGCGGAAATGTCTGTGTAACAATCTGCCCGTAATAACTCGGGTCGGTCAATGTTTCGATGTAACCGCACATACCGGTCGTGAAAACTATTTCTCCGACCTGCGTCACGTCCGCGCCGAACGCTTCGCCCTCAAAAACGCTTCCGTCCTGCAAAATAAGATATCTTTTTTTCATACTCATACTTCCGTAAGTGTTGCCGCCATAACGGCTTTTATTGTGTGCATCCTGTTTCCCGCTTCTCGGAAAACCACGGAATTTTTACTCTCAAATACTTCGTCCGTAACTTCCATTTCTGTTCTGCCGAACTTTTCGCCCATCTCTTTGCCTATCTTTGTTTTGAGGTCGTGATAAGAGGGCAGACAATGCATAAATATCGTCGTGGCTATTCCCGTTTTGCGCATAAGTTCCGCATTTACCTGATACGGCGAAAGTTCTTCTATGCGCTCCGCCCAAACGCTTTCGGGTTCTCCCATGGAGACCCAGATATCCGTATATATAACGTCCGCGTCCTTGACCGCTTTTGTCGCGTCGGTCTCAAACCTGAGTACGGAGCCGCTTTCTTTTGCAAACTCTTCGCATTTTGCAACGAGGTCTTTTGACGGAAAATATTTTTCGGGACAGCACGCCGTGAAGTTCAGCCCGAGTTTTGCGCAGCCGACCATAAGCGAGTTGCCCATGTTGAACCGTGCATCGCCCATGTAAACAAAATTTATGCCTTTCAGTTTGCCGAACTGTTCCCGTATGGTCAGCATATCGGCAAGTATCTGCGTCGGGTGCGCTTCGTCCGTCAGCCCGTTCCAAACGGGGACGTCGGAATATTCGGCGAGTTCTTCAACGGTTTTCTGCGCAAATCCTCTGTATTCTATGCCCTCGAACATCGACGAAAGCACACGCGCCGTGTCCGCAATGCTTTCTTTTTTGCCTATCTGCGAGCCTTGCGGGTCAAGATACGTCACTCCCATGCCGAGGTCGTGCGCCGCAACTTCAAAACTGCACCGCGTTCGTGTGCTTGTCTTTTCGAAGATAAGCGCAATGCTTTTGCCGTTGCAATACCTGTGCGGTACGCCGTCCTTTTTCAGCGTTTTCAACTTTTCGGCAAGGTCAATCAGATATGTTATCTCCTCACCCGAAAAGTCGAGCAGCTTCAAAAAGTCTCTTCCTTTCAAATTCATTCTTTTTCCTCCGCGCAAACTTTTTTCAGTATATCAATGGATTTTTCCAGCAATTCAAACGGAATGTTCAATGCGGGCAACAGGCGTACCTTGTCTTTTGCCGTCAAAACGAGAACCCCGTTTTTCATACATTCGGTAACGACATCTTTTGCGGGACGCTTCGTTTTTACTCCTATCATAAGTCCGAGCCCCGCAACGCTTTCAACACCCGCGGCACCGCCCAATTCGTTGAATATATATTCGGATTTTTTGCGAACGTCTTCAAGCAGGGTATCGTCAATCCTTGAAAGCACATTCAGCGCTCCCGCGCAGCAAACGGGGTTTCCGCCGAATGTCGAACCATGCGAACCGGGAGTGAAAACGTTCCCGACTTTTTCGCCGAGCATTGTCGCGCCGAGCGGCAACCCGCCGCAAAGCCCTTTTGCCGTGGACACGATGTCAGGAGTGAGACCGTAATTCATATATGCGTAAAGTTTTCCGCTTCTGCCGTTGCCGCATTGCACTTCGTCCGCAATAAGCAGTATATCTTTTTCTTTTGCGATATTCACCATCGCCCGAACGAACTCTTTTTCAAGCGGAATAACGCCGCCCTCACCGCGGACAATTTCAAACATTATCGCCGCCGTGTCGTCTCCGATTTCTGCTCTCAACGCTTCTTCCGTCGGCTCCACGGAAACAAAGCCCTCTGTCAGCGGCAGAAAATCGTGATGAAATGCGTCCTGTCCCGTTGCCGCAAGCGTTGTCAGCGTTCTTCCGTGGAAACTGTTGTTGAGCGTGATTATTTTGAAGCAGTCTTTTCCTTTTTTATCCGCGGCATATTTCCTTGCCGCCTTTATCGCGCATTCGTTTGCCTCCGCGCCCGAATTGGAAAAGAATACTTTCTTCATTCCGGTTTTTTTGCAGAGTTCCTCCGCAAGTTTTGCGCAGGGTTCGGTGTAATAAAGGTTTGAGGTGTGCTGGAATTTTCCGAGCTGCGCGGTGACCGCGTTTATCCATTCGTCGTCCGCAACGCCGAATGTGTTTACCGCAATTCCGCTCCCGAGGTCTATGTATTTCTTGCCGTCGCAGTCGTAAACAAGCGACCCCTTTCCTGAAACTATATCAATGGGAAAACGCGCGTATGTGTTTGCAACGTATTCCCTGTCAGTCGAAAATATATCAGTCATTTTTGTCCCCCTCAAACATCGTTCCGATGCCCTCGTCCGTCAATGTTTCAACAAGAATAGAGTGCGGAACCTGTCCGTCAATGATGAAAACGCGTTGAACGCCGTCCGCAATGGCCTGCACGCAGCATTCGACTTTCGGAATCATTCCGCCTGCGATAACGCCGTCGTCAACAAGTTTTTTTGATTCGGAAACCGTCATGTGCGAAATAAGCGATGACGTGTCGTTTTTGTCTTTGAGTATTCCCGCAATATCGGTCAGAATGATAAGACTTTCCGCTTTCAGCGCACCTGCTATCTTTGCCGCCGCAGTGTCTGCGTTTATGTTATACACTTTTCCGTCATCGTCGCAGCCGAGCGTGGAAATAACGGGAATATATCCTTTTTCGAGAACGTCGAGTATGGGCTGCGGGTCGATTTCCGTAATCTTTCCCACATATCCGAGACGTTCGTCTTTTATCTGTGCTTTTATCATGTGTCCGTCAAGTCCCGAAAGCCCTATCGCCGAACCGCCGCGGCATTCAAGCAGATTGACAAGACTTTTGTTTATCTTGCCCGCAAGCACCATTTGCGCAACTTCTATCGTCTCTTCGTCGGTAACGCGAAGTCCGCCTACAAACTGCGTCTCTTTTCCTATTTTTGAAAGCATTTCCGTTATTTCGGGACCGCCGCCGTGAACAAGAACAACTTTCACGCCTATCAGGTTCAAAAGCACGATGTCTCTTGCAACGGAATCTTTCAGTTTTTCGCTTGTCATTGCGTTCCCGCCGTATTTCACAACGAGAATTTTGCCCGTATATTTTTTTATGTAGGGGAGCGCATGAACAAGTATTCTTGCTCTGTCGGCATTTGAAACAGTCATCTTGTCCGCTCCTCTCATGTGCGATAATCTCCGTTAATTTTAACGTAATCGTATGTCAGGTCGCAACCCCACGCAACGGCGCTTCCCGTGCCGTCGTCAAGGTTGATCTCTATCGTTATATCGTGTTCGAGCAGTATCTTTTTCGCAAGTTCTTCCGAAAAATCCACTCCCGCGCCGTCTTTGCACACCGTTATCCGTCCCGCGGAAGATATGAACGTAACGCCGACCTTTGAAACATCGACATCTGCGCCGCTGTAACCGAGCGCGCAGAGAACGCGTCCCCAGTTCGCGTCCGCCCCGAACATCGCCGCTTTGACAAGGGAAGAACATATAACGGACTTTGCAACCGTTTTTGCGCAGACCTCGTTTTTCGCTCCGATGACGGCACACTCTATCATCTTTGTCGCGCCCTCGCCGTCGCCCGCAATGGATTTGCAAAGGTGAACCGTGACGGTGTTGAGCGCCTGCATAAATACTTCATAGTCGCCGTTCGGCTCGGTTATCTCCTTGTTTTCGGCTTCGCCGTTGGCAAGCACAACGACCATATCGTTTGTCGAAGTGTCGCCGTCCACGCTGACCATATTGAATGTGCTTTGTATATCCGTAGAAAGCGCTTCGGAAAGCATTTCCGAACTTATCGCGCAGTCGGTTGTTATAAAAACAAGCATCGTCGCCATGTTGGGGTGTATCATTCCCGAGCCTTTTGCAATGCCGCCGATATGACATACCCTGCCGCCCAACTCAAACTCCACGGCAATCTCTTTTTTCTTTGTATCGGTCGTCATTATGCCCTCTGCGGCAAGTTCGCTGTTATCTCCGAGCCCCGAAACAAGTTCGTCTATCCCGTTCGAGATAGGCGTTACGTCAAGCGGCAAGCCTATAACTCCCGTTGACGCAACCACAACGTCGCTTGCTTTTATTCCGAGCGCCGTTGCCGCGATCTCACTCATTTCTTCGGCTTTTTCAACGCCGTCCGCGTTGCAGGTGTTCGCGTTTCCGCTGTTGCAGATTATCGCCTTTGCCTTTCCGTTGGTAAGGTGTTGTTTTGTCACAAGCAGGGGAGCTCCCTTGACAAGATTTGTCGTATAGACCGCCGCCGCGTTTGCGACTTTGTCCGAAACGATAAGCGCAATGTCCCTTTTTGTTTTGTTTTTGCGTATTCCGCAATGTATTCCGTTTGCTTTGAATCCTTTCGCGGCACAAACGCCGCCGTTTATTATCTCCATAATCATATACTCCGTTTTCCGCTCTTCGCGTACATTTTCACTCTTTGTCTTGGTTCTTTCACTCTTTGTTCTGGTTCTTTCACTCTTTACGTTATATTCAGCCCGCTTGTTTCGTCTTTGCCGAGAATTATATTCATAACTTCTACCGCCGCACCCGACGCGCCTTTTCCGAGGTTGTCGTAAACCGCCGTCAGAAGCATTCTTTCATCGTTCCCGAAAACGCATGTTTTCATCGAATCAAGTCCCGACATCGCCGCCGCGGAAAGCATTCCGTCCGCCGCCTTATCTTCATAAGAGACTATCGCGGAAGCGTATTTGGATTTGTATATCTCTTTGATTTCGTCCGCTCCGACACCGTTTTTCAAATCGGAAACGAACAGGGGAACGGTCACTTCCATTCCGCTGTAAAACGGCGCCACAACAGGACAGAATATCGGCGCGTTTTCAAGCCCAGTTATCGCCTGCATTTCTTTCAGATGCTTGTGGTTCTGCGTCAGACCGTACTGTCTCGGCGCTTCCAAAAGTCTGTCCCTGCCGTCCTGTTCATATTGCGCTATCATCTTTTTTCCGCCGCCGCTGTACCCCGTCAGCGAATGACAGCACAGTTTTATGCTCGGGTCGATAACTTTTTCGTCAATCAACGGTTTTACAAGAGCGATAAAGCCGCTTGCGTGACACCCCGGAACAGCTATCCTTTTCGCGCTTTTCAGTCTGTCTGCAAAATCTTTCCCGAGTTCGGGAAAACCGTATACCCAACCGTTTGCCGTTCTGTGCGCCGTCGATGTGTCAATAACAACGGCGTTCGGGTTTTCTATCATTTTCACCGCTTCGACCGCCGCGTCGTCGGGCAGACACAAAAAAGCAATGTCCGCATCGTTTAACGCCGCTTTGCGCTTTTCTGCGTTTTTCCTGTCTTCCTCGGCAAGCGTCAGCAGTTCGATGTCGTCTCTTTGTCCGAGCCTTTCATATATCCGAAGCCCCGTCGTTCCCGCCTTGCCGTCGATAAATACCTTTTTCACTCTTTTTCACCGTCTTTCGAAGCCGTTGCATAAATAATCCGACTTGCGGATTTTATGTGCGACCTGATTTGCTGTAAGGATAATTATTCACAAAACTGCATATAAATGAATTGTTATGCATATATAATAGCACTTTTTGAGCATTTATGCAATATCTTAATTTGAAAAAGTTAAAAAACGGCAATTCGTACAAACACAGGCGTATATCAAATATATGAATTGTATATATTGAAAAAAAGCTGTACGGAAAAAGAAAAAAGCGTTTCCGAAGAAACGCTTAAAAGTCGGTGGTTATATTATTGTCGGCGGAATAAGAATTTGAAAAAACAGGGTAAAACGGCACTTTCTTTCGGCAATTCGTTTTGCAAACAAACACCGTTCCCATCTCGTTGCCCTCCGCCTTAAAATCTTTTTGATTATTTTACCATATATAAAGACCGATGTCAATACGTCGTAAAGTATTATTTAATTGAACTTTTTGCGGACGAAGAATTATTTAACCTGCGGCAATCAATGCTTTCCGTCGATTATTATAGCCTCAATAATTGCTTGACAATTTCAAACTTACCCATTGCTGTTTTTACAGTTATATGGTATACTGTTTACTGGGGAGGATAACCAAACACCGCCTGTGTTTTGCGGCGGCTTTTTTGCAACGGATTATCCACTGTAAGCGACTGTAACACATTCCCGCCAAAACCGATATTGATTCGAACATACTCAACCGATAAATAAATTTTTCAAAAAAACTCCAACCTTTTCAGTTTCGCGTGTCTATATGTATGAAAGCTTTCAACGAGGTACAAACAAGTGAACAGACAAGACGTAGAAAAAATCGTAACAGAATACCTGAAGCCTATTTTCGGCTTTGCTTTGAAAAGGTGCAAAAACATTCATGATGCAGAGGATTTATCCCAGGATATTGTGACAAACGCGTTCCGTGCTCTTCTTATTAAGGATGATGTTTCCGACATGGAAAAATTCATTTGGACAGTTGCGCACAATGCTCTCAGCAATTATTATCGTGATGCGGCAAAGAGTATGCTCTGTGTTTCTGTTGATGAAGTTGCAACCCTGATCTCTGAGCTGTATTCCGAATCGGACGCCGATGATAATGCGGAAACCGTCCGCCGTCTCCGAACAGAGATCGCGTACCTTTCCAAGTTGCAAAGAAGAATTGTAATTGCGTATTATTTTGAGCAGCGCAAACAGGCAGATATTGCTATGGAATTGGGTATTCCTCTCGGTACTGTCAAATGGCACTTGTTTGAGGCAAAGAAAGAATTGAAACGAGGTATGGACACCATGAGAAACGCAAGCGAACTCAAATTTAATCCCATTAAATTTCACTCTTATGGTTTTAACGGTTCTGTCGGAACAAAGTCTCCGGACGACTTTTTCCGCTCCGCGCTTTCACAGAACATCTGCTACTGTGTGCGTAATACAGCAAAGACCGTCAACGAGATTGCCGATGATTTGGGCGTTTCCCCCGTATATGTGGAAACAGAAGTTGAATTTCTTGAAGAATACGGCTTTTTGCTGGTGCGTAAAGATAAGTACATTGTCAATTTTATCATCAGCGAGCCCTCGGCGGAATTGCTTACCGTGCAGAATAATATGTATAAGCATGCCGCAGAATTGTTTGCGAACGAACTGTACGATGAGTTGACATCTTCCGATATTCTTGATGATTCGGATATTTGGTGCGGGCAAACAGACGCTCCCGTTTCCTTGACCGAATCTGCCAAAATCGATCGAAATTTTATTCTTTGGTCGCTGATTCCTTACATAATCGCTTGGTCGGGTGAAAAGTTGAGGGACAATCACATTTCTTTTGAAGATGTTGCTACTGTTCGTCCCGACGGAGCGCACAACATCTGCCATGCGTCTGTTGTACCCGATAACATGGTACTTCCGAATGACTATGTATATATGAGGCATTGGAGCGGGCCAATTTGGAACGGCGACGGTGAACACATTATTTGGCAAATCAACAGCGAGTGGTCTGACAGAGATAGCGGCAATGTACTTCGGTTTTCGGAAGATGCAAAACGTGTCCTCAGTCTCTACGAAAGAGAGTTTGACGACCGCCTTTCAAAGGATGAGTATGCATGGCTTGCGGAACGCGGCTACATAAAGACCTGCGGAGATTATGACGGGAACTTCAAGTCTTCGTGGCAGATAGTTGTTTTGGCAAGCAATGAAATCCGTGATAAACTTCTTGCTGTCGGTGAAAAATTAAAAGCAAAATACCAACCCGATTTTGATGCGCTGAAAGCGCCTTATTCCAAAGCGGTGTTGGCATCTGTTCCCGCACATCTCAAAAAGGTAAAAGAGTATGAATTGCAATTTTTGTTCAACTCTGACGGACGATTTCTGTTGCATTGTCTCACAACGCTTTTGAACAACGGCAAGCTGAAAACTCCTACCGAAGGACAGCGAAAATCCTTGACTACACTGATTGTTAATGTGTAATAAATATGGGGATGTAAAAAAGCCCGGACCGCAAAAAAAGGCTGAAAAATACAAAAAATGCGACGGTCTAAAAGATAAACAAAAAGACTCAAAACAGCAATCTTTGTGTTTTCTCATAAAATAAGGTTTTAATACGCCTATTTTGCTACGGGCGAATATCATCAGCCAAGGATTCGATTCACCCTTCTGAACCTTTTTTCCTATCCCCAAAGGGTTGTAAAAAAACTTGCGTTTTTTTACAGCCCCTATCCTTGATTTTGTAGAAATTAAAAAAAACATTGAACCGATAAACTATTGTTGCGACATTGTAGGTGAAAGCTTTCAAAAGAGGTATCGAAGATGCAAAGCAAAGATTTAGAAAACCACATAGAATTCCTGTTATCTGCTGCCCTACAAAAATGCGGCAATATATATGACGCTGAAGATCTGACACAGGAGACACTCCTTGCCGCACTGTCATATATGGCACGCGGCAAGGAGATTCAAGATGTAAAAGCGTGGCTTCTTGTTGTTATGGGACGGAAATTTAATGATATGCTCCGTAAAAGATATAAGCAACCAATAGTCAGTATAGGAGATGGCTTTGATATCGTTGATGAGAATGCCTTGATCAAATTAAATGATAAAGACGACGAAGCGGAGAACGTTCGTAAAGCGGTTGCTTATCTTGCCAAGAACTATCGCGAGGTTATCGTGCGGTACTATATGAACGGTCAGAGCGTAAGGCGGATTGCATCGGAATTGGGCATTCCTGAGGGAACTGTAAAAAGCAGATTGCATCTTGGCAGGGATCATGTAAAGAAAGGAATCAGCGATATCGAAAAATACTCAAAGCAAAGTTATTCACCTATAACACTTCATGTTTCTTTCAGCGGAAATCCCGGATTAGACGGAGAACCGATCTCTCTTGTCAAAAACGATCTCATCGCACAGAATATTCTGTGGCTGGCTTATTCTAAACCGTTAACTGTTGAGGAGATTGCATTGTCTATCGGTATTCCGACAGCATATGTAGAACCTATTGTTCAAAAACTTGTAAAAGGAGAACTGATGAAAAAAGTTGGAAACAAAGTTTATACCGACTTTATGATCTCAACTTTGGATGATATGGAAAAGCATATTCCTGCGCAGAAAAAATGTGTGCATGAGAATTTTGAGTTATTCTGGAATGCTATCGAAAAAGTCCTTGTAAAACTCCGTAAGTGCGAGTTTTACGAAAGATGTTCGTTTGATGCAAGAAACTCCTTGGAACTGTATGTTGCATTTAACTGTCTGGATTACGGAACTTATATGACCTTCTCTGAAATATTCAATGCTGAACAGCAATTTAACGAACGTCCCAACGGTGGACGCTGGATTGCTTTTGGACATGTTGATTTTAAGGAGTTTGATCATAAAAAACATAATGAGTTATCAGCACATTCCTATTCGGGTGAACGTGTTGCAAGGTTTGATAAATATGCCAATTGCGAGATGCTTGAACTGTATGTGTATGGTGCAGACGGATTCCCGTGTTACTCATATTATCATTCGGCCGATTATACATTTTTTCCGGAGAATATCTTTGTTGATGCGGAGATCGCAAAACTGCTATACATCATGCACACGGGAATCGATCCTGAAAGTGTAGGCTTCAATCCGGAATATCTCAGGGCTATTCCTTGGCTCACAAAATGTAAGATATTCCGCGAGGAAGCCGGAAAACCCGTCATCAACATTCCTATTCTCTGTAAGGATGAGGCACAAGTTTTATGGAATCTTTGTACGGAAGCAAAGTACGAGATGGTTAAAGATCTGAAAGAGTTGCTTGCCGAGTTTTACAAAGGAAAGAAGCAAAAAATCCCTGCACATCTGGATAGTGTTCCTTTGCAGAAACAATATTTGTATGCAGATAACGCTATGCTTTTTGCCACAATAAGAGAGGCTCTTTCGAGAGGTAAGTTGTATGACGGTAATTATGACGACGATAGCAATGGCGTCAATCAACCTCCTTGCCCGATGGTTTTGGTAATCGGTTAATAAACCTTAAATCATCGCGGCATTTTATTAAGCGACCCAAAGTACATAATCATAACCACTGGTTCTACCAGTGGTTATGATTATGCTTTACTCATTGAAGTTTTCATACTCCTCAATAAAGCAAAATAGCCTGAACATCTTGCCAATGGTAAAGAGGCTCAAACTATTAAGACTTGGTGCGGGTAACAGGACTTGAACCTGCACAGCCTTGCGACCGGTAGAACCTGAATCTAACGCGTAGCGTAGCGGCGCGACGGGAGTGAATGACAGTCCGGGGGACTGTCAGAGCCGCAGCGAGACCTGCCGATTCCGTGTTGGCAGAGAAATAAAATCGACAAGCAGCATGTGCGCTTGTCGATTCTTGGTGCGGGTAACAGGACTTGAACCTGCACAGCCTTGCGACCATTAGAACCTGAATCTTACGTGCCAACCGCACACCGCTTTTCTACTGAGAATGCCAGTCTTTTCGGGATATTTCGGCATATCGGGAACTCGTCAAAAATGGTGTAAAAACCTGAATTTTACGAGTGTTCTATCCTACCACTTATCCGAAAAATTTTGTACCTATAATGTAACCCTGCGTAAGACTATTACGCTTTTTCACTCGTAAGACTTTACGATTCCTGAGGAAAGTCTTATTCGCATTCCACCAAGAACATTTTGCCTCATTTCATAGTAATTATATCTAAAGTCTTACGAAAAGTAAAGTGGTTCCCCAAAAGTTTTTTTAGAAATTTATTAGCTGTTTATGTAAGTTGTAATAATAACACAAATATTAAGCTTATTTTTCGAGGTCATTCCATTCTTTATACACTTTCAATATTGCTTTATAAGGTGAGGTGTTAGCATCAAATTTGCTTTTATTGTTTGTATCTTCAACAAGTTGACGGATTTCAATATGATAGTTCTTCTTGAATCGCTCTTTATCTACTTTATTATCTAGGTATTTAGCACAAGCTTCATCATAAGCATTTAGATTTCTCTCGTTTGCTGTGTTAAGTGCTTGCGTAAGGACACTCTTCATTTCTTGGTCATTGCCAGAACACTTTTCTGCTATAACTAAAGTAACATCCATTACGTCTTTCTTTGTTTGATTGAGTAATTGATGAATATTAAGTTCAATTTGACCTTGTGCGATTTTATGTGCATTATTAGCTCTAACAATAGAAATTATACTTATCAATAAGCCTACACTTGAAATTACAACAGCAACAATTTCGTAAGGAGTCATATTATTTTCCTCCTAACATTTTAATAGCTTGGTCTATAAGTTCTAAGTGTTCTTTATTGTCCTGGGCAAAAATTTCATGTGACTCTGTGATTACTTCCTGCCGTAAACTAGTTAGAATTCTCTTTTTATCTTCAACACTTATAGGAAGATTGCTTTCAGTATATGTTAAGTTGTTGATTTCCTTAATAATTTCAGCAGTTACAGATTTTTTGTCATTAGCTACAAGTATTCTTTTTTGGTATTGTTCAATAAGCTGTTTGATTGTCATATGTATACCACTCCTATTCTATCATTATATATTATACCACAAATATACAGCTAATTCAACAATTTTCTCAAAAATTTACAAATAAACTTTTTAAGTTTTTTAATACAAGACTATTAACATAAGGCTACCATTTTTAACGGTTTTTAAGTTAAATGCAACGCCGATAAAATATTGTTGTGCCACTCACGCTCAAAAGAACTCGGTGTAAAAACAAAATCCGTTTGGGATTTGGATGGTGTGTATTCCCACGCTACATTATCCAACTTGTTTGATTTAATATCAATTCTGATATACGCCTTTTTATTAAATTTTTCAATAAACTCTTTATTTGAACGAAAATACCTATTTCGAGTTTCTGGAGAATCTAATTCAGCATGGGTAAAATAACCACAATAAGTTTGAAAATATACGCACATCAGTATACGCAAATCTGATAATATATCATAATCTCTATATGATTTTTTTATTTCCTCTGGAAAAGAATTAAAGTACATCACATACCATTCTTTAATTTTGCAGAGCAATTCTTCTGTTGGTTCTATTTTTAGAACATCTTGAGTTTTTTCAATTAGTTTGTTTATATCTCGAAAAAACTCAACAATTAAACCTTCTGGCTCTCCATATTTTAATAATTGACGCGATAATGAAATTCTATTGTTTTTTTGAATATCGGCTTTTTCTGCCTCATCAATTAGTCTGTAAATTATAGACATATCAACCCTCCTTATTCTGTGAGTCTATATTATAGATTTAACACTGAAAACTGATCTCCTGTACGCCCACCATAAACAAAGACAGCTTCGTCTTGTGATATAGTTCTATCTATGTTATTAAAATATGCCATTTTTGTTGTGGGTAAGGTATTGAACCGCTTAATAGTCATATCTGTTACGCCTAATTTGAAAATGTATGTCAATTGCCCAAACCATGTGAGGCAACCACACATTTCCCAATATCCATCTTTGGGAAACATCATATATCCAACGGAATGTGATGTTTCATTTGGTAATTCGGCTGTTGACACAGGTTCTTGTGAATATCTAAACCAAAGTGTATCATCCCAAGTGCCATAACGTATATAATTTCTGATAAAGTCATACCGTGGTTGTAATACAAACTCTTTCCCTTCTGAAAAGCAGAGATAATTGAAAACTGTTTTCGCACAAACTCGGCGCATAATTGAATCAATAGAAACTTTTATCGCTGTATCAATCTCAGCTTTCCCATGTAAATCGACAACAATTCCCTCACTATATTTATAGTCATTTCTTAAGTAGCCTTTCTCCTTGAGTACGGGTTCAGCTTCTTTTTGAGTGTAACCGTTTGTTATGATTGCGGCACTTGTTCCTCTAATTCGGGACAGTATTTCTTCAGTCGCCTCGGGAAGCGATTCCAAAGTATAATAATTATATTCATTTTTGGACGCATCGTTTATTATGCCAATGCAAGGATTAATATCAAGATGAATGTTTTCGTCGTTTTGACTGTCAGCAACAACTGAAAAGTTTAGACCCTTAAAGACACCTTCATTACCGGTGGGCGATATTCTATGGTTACCCAAGGTGCGCCCGTCACTCATACCCCGTCCATGTTGCATACGTAAAAATGCTTCAAATGAATCAAGGCTAATTGGGTTTTCTAATTCTATTGAAAAACATGTATTGCATTCTTTACATACTTGATTATCATTTAAAACAAATCCATTTTCGTATGTTCCCATCATTCGAGGAACGACATGTTCGCGATTAAATTCAGAAGCATCTTTTTCCTTTTTGCAATATATGCATTTATGTGTCATTGATAACCGTCCCTTTCAATTAAAATATAAAGTCAATTATCTATATTTTAAAACATAGATATATGCAAATTTAGTTTTATATATTAAACATTAGTTTTCGTGTTTTACACACTTTGAGGCAATATATTTGATGATTTTCACGGGTTTTTAAGCAAAAAAAATACAAACCCACTTTTAAACGATGTTTAAAAACAGGTTTGTATAGTATGGTACGGATGTTCTTAACCAACCTAAATTACACACTTAGAATCCGGCGGATGGCACACATATTTCCCCGTACATTTGCCGATTTGCTTCCTCTTTGATATGATCATATCACGATATTTTAAGGATGCTAATTTTTATGGAAAAGTACAAATACGATGAAGGCAACGGTCTTTGGTACGAACTGCAAGGCGACTATTACATTCCCTGCCTGAAATTGTCGGATGAGAATCAGGTTACTATCGGTATATGGGGGCAGCGGCACTTGAATTATCTGCGAGAAAACAAGCGGGTTCTTCTCTCCGGCTTGCAGCTCAGTGGCAAATTGAATAGTTACCTTGCTGATATTGACAAACAGGCAGAAGAAATGTGTTCCCGGCTGGTTAAGCAGATGGCAGATCGTGAAGATATAACAGAACAGCTCAAGGCAGAGAATCAAATGGAATGGGTTCGCCAAATGAATAACATACGAATCAGAGCAAACGAAATCGTATTACGTGAGCTTATATATAATGCATAGATGAACTTGGGGATGGTTTGATTGCCGTCCCCATTGTTATTGCTTATTCTGCGTATATCAATGCAGAAACAATCTATAAATAAAATGCAGTTTCGAGTCCATGTGCTTGCTTTTACTCGTATTTTCGGTTATGTCGGTTTAAAAGGTATCTGAATAGGATTTTTGTCGTTTGGCATCTCTAAAACTATCTTCAAATAACTTACCCCAAAAACGAGAAAAACCCCGATGAAATCGGAGTTTTTCGGAGGGCATCTTTTTGTTCATAGCGGATTTGATTAAAAAGTATTGAAATACCGGCACGAACACACCTATTTTCTCATATATCCAAACAATAATTATTCCGTACTCATATATGTTGCAAATTTCTTTAAAGGTTTATTTCGGAAAATAGTCTAATTCTCGACAAGCTCGGCATATACCAAATACCGCTGATAATTCTTAGGGTATGGATGGCAGGTTGAAAGGGTTACAAGAGATCTGCCTGTTTTAATATAGATATTCTGACTGTCAATAGGGTCGATAACCTTTGTTTCAACAACTTTATAAACAAGCGTTTCCCACAAATTGGTGATATAAATTTCATCTCCGATTTCAAGCTCGGTAATCCTTTTAAACATATGGATTCCCTTATACCGCGTGTGGGCGGCAATTACACAATTGGTATTGTCTCCTCCGACAGGAAGTGAGGTGTTGGCAAGATATGCCGCTCCCTTAGCCATATTTTCCATGCTTGCGCCGTTGTAAATAGGAAGCTTAACTTCAATCGAAGGGATAGTTATGTAGCCGAGTATATCGCTGTCAATCCCGTAATCGGAGAGTAAAAAATCCGGTTTTTCATACGACAGCTGATCAATAAGCCCGCTTTGACCGTTTAAATATAGCTTCTCATTATAATCAAACATTGCCTTGCGCAGTTCAGCATACGGAATATTACCGTTATTATGAGTATTATCCGTTTGTAATTCATCGGTTTTAAGCCGTTCAAATTGATTCATTGCGTTATTCGCCTGCATATCAAAAGCCACTCTCAGAGCAATGGGATAAGCAAAAAAGCCAATGCCGACAATCAACAAGATAACAGCTATTATTCTAATCAGCTTTCTCATGCTTCTTCCTCCGTATCAAGCCTTTAATCGCACTTCCAAGCAGCAACAGAACAAACACCGCCGTAATACCGATGGCCGCAAGCTTTGTATAGTCCTCCCAGGTCATTTTCTTTTCGATTTTCGGTTCCTCAATAAAGGTATCCTCGTTTTCCTCAATTCGTCTGCCGTGTACCAGCAAACGATGGGTGTTCTTACCATAGGGAGTGCAGGTGATCAGAGTCACAAGATCCTCGCCCTCCTGTATAAAAAGAGAGGAACTGTCATCGGGATTGACTGTTTCAATTTCATATACCTGATATGTTAAAGTTTCGTCCAAAACATGAATACGGAAAAGACTGCCCTCTTTCAGCAAATGCAAATCTGTGAAAAGCCGTGCAGACGGCAAACCGCAGTGCGCCGATAAAACGGCATGTGTAGTTAATCCCCCTGCAGGCAGCGATGTGTTTTCCAAATGCCCTACACCGATCAACAATGTTTCTTCCGCTGTTCCGTGATAAATTGGCAGATACACATTAATCGCGGGAATCTCAATATATGCCATTACATCATCAAAAGCCAAAAGCTCACTATACTCGCCGTCGGTTAGGGGGTAAGCGTCCGGGTCAAACGGGTCTGTCAGCACCACGGCGTTTTCAAAAAGACTTTTGTTATAGCGCCTTACTGCCTCTTTCTCCTCCGCAATAACCTCAGGACTTAATTTGGAGAGGTTTTCCGAATGCTGGGTAATAGCTTTACTGCTGTTTTTCGCATAAAGATAGTTGGAAACGGTCGGATAGAGGAAAACAGCGATTCCGGCGAGAAATACAAGTACAATCAATATGGTCGGCAACATTCTCTTCATTCTGTTTTCCTCCTTTCCTAACGGCTAAAAAAGGGGCGGAAACTGCTCGCCGCCCCTTTTAAAGAAACTTGGAATTACTTGCTTTCTTTTGCTTTTTTGCGAGAAACAACAAACAACACAACTGCGCCAACCATGAGCGCAATACCTACTACGGTAAAGATTACAGTACCGGTACCGCCCGTGATCGGGAGCTGGATGCCGCTTTTATTAGGAACCTGAACGGTGTAAATACCGGCGGTCGCCGCAACATCCGTATCGGTAAAGTTCACCTTTACGGCATTATCGAGAAGGTTATAACCCGAGGGAGCCTGCGTTTCTACGAGGTAGTAGTCATAATTTGTACCGTTTGCCTCATACTTTTCAAAGGTTGCAACGCCGTCATCATCGGTGACAAGATCCCACTCCAGCTTGATGCCGTTTACAGCTGTATGCGGGATGATTACTGCTAATCCTGCGTTAACCTCAGCCTGAGTTGCGGTTCTGTATAAATCAAATTTCGCACCGGCAAGCTTGTTGGTTTCTGCGCCATCGACATACTTATCAATCTTAATAGCAAAGGTTGTTACATCAACTGTATCGGTTTTCTGTTTATGTGAGTTTGCAACATAAGGATAGTTGGAATAGTCAAATGTAACTTTGTTGGTTTCCTTAGTATTTACTTCGGTTGTGTCGTTGTCGTTGTTAAGGGTTGCGGTGTATGTAATCACAAGCGCTTTTCCGCCGTTTGCAGACCAGTTGGCAGCATACTGAGCAGTAGACACGTTTAATTTAAAGGTATATTCTGCGGTCGGAGTTGTTTCAAGCGTATAAGCCGCAGCGGCAACATCCACTCCTTCAATTTGAACTTTTATTGAACCAACATCAATAGTCAGTCCGTCGGGCAGAAGGTCGGCAACATAAAAAGATTTATCGACTGCCTGTGACGCATAGGTGGGAACATCAACCTTAATTGTATAGGTTACCTTTTCGTTCTTGGTTACACTGGTTTTGTCGGCAGTCTTGTCTACAGTCACTTCTTTGTGCTTTGCTGTGAAGGTTACATCGTCGATAACATATTTACTTCCGGAAACGGTCGGTTCAACCTTTTGGAGCATCAACTGATAAACCGAGGTTGTAGAGGTCGGGCGGATAAAGTACTCGCCCATTGCAAGGTCGGCAAATGTGGCGTTACCGTCTGCATCAACAGTTTCAGTTTTTACAGCATCAATTGTATTGTCAACAATATACTTCGGCAGACCAGCCAAAAGATCTTTCAGAGCCGTTTGATTTGTTTCCGTATTGTCTGAAAGTTCAGCAAACTTCTTAACATCATAAACGATACCGGTGCCGTTTGTGGTTCCGTTTTCAAAATAATCTTTGATAGCTGGGCTGCTCCACTCATAAGCTAACGTATTCGTTGTCGAGTTATATGTGATGTTGATGAGTTTATATGCCGCAAGCACATCGTCTTTAACCGCATTTTCGATTGTGATAGAGGCTGTTGAGCCGGGCACAACATCTATCGGTGCCGCAAATACGCTCATCGGAAGTAAACCGATAGCCAAAACAAGAGTCAATAAAAGGGTTACTAATTTTTTACTTTTCATTTCAATTTTCCTTTCAATAGTTAGTTTTTCTTTTTAGTCGGCTTCTTTCAAACAAAAACAAACCGATTGCCGCTGCAGACAGCAGCGTAAGTCCCGCCGCTGCATACCAACCGCCGGTAATATTTAAACCGGAAGTGGGCATGTGCAGCGTCAAATAGTTTGCAAGTTCAACATTCACCTTCTTTTCTGTATCTGTAATTGATTGTGATATTCCATCGATTGAAGCAATATTGCCCGAATCGTTGATAGTGATTTTAATAGACGCATCAAGCAGACGGTAGCCTGCAGGCGCCCTTGTTTCGGCAAGGTAATAGTCAATTCCCGTGTCGAGCAAATCTGCAAAAACCGCGGTTGCCTTTGTACGGTCCGCGGATAAGGCCGTAGTGACTGAGGAAATCTTTGTACACTTTATGCTTTTTACGCCTTCCCCATCATTATACCGGATTGTATCTGTCCCGCTGTCATCCTGTTGATAGAGGGTAAACTCCGCTCCGGCAAGAGGAACCTTATTATCCTCTGTGGATTGATCGCCGTCTATCTTGCTGACAACAAGAGTATAAGCATCTTCAAAACGCGCATAATAGGTTGCGTCGCCCGTAGTGGTGTAGCTTATTGTCGCGCCGTCGTTTATAAGCATACTGTCGGCAACCTTATTGCCCTCGGAATCGTACCAGCCGACAAATTTGTAGCCCTTACCCGCTTTCGCGGTGGAGCTGATCGGAGATCCGACTGCGTCGGTATAGGTGTATCTGCCGAGCGTTCCTATTTTATCATCGTCGGTGTTCGTCCAACTGTCGCCGCTCTTTATCTGACGGATATAGGTCTGTGTAACGGTGTTGGAAAACCGTGCATAATAGGTTTTTACGCTTTCCTTCGCTTCAACATAGGTGTATTCGGCGTTGGTTGTAATCAGTTTTCCGCTTTCGTCATACCAGCCCTCAAAGGTATAGCCGCTGTTTGCCACCGCATTGACGGTTATCCTTTCGTCAATGGCCGCGTGGTAGGACTTGCCGCCGTCCGCATTATATGCGCCGTTGTAATTTGTATCCGATGGATCGATTACGCTTGTAATCTCGACCGTTCCGCCCAAATTGGAAGCTATGTATGTGTCGTCGGCGGCGTTATGCACCTGTGGAATAAACGCCTGCAGCCAGCGCCATTGAGCAATCATGGTAATACCCTTGTGGACATTGGCATAGGCTTTTGTTTCGCCGTTATCGTTCCAGGTTACACCTATATCCTCACCGTAAGAGTTCTTATAAATAATCTTTGTCAAGGTTTTACTGCCATCATAAATCTTAAAATACTGCGCCTTCGAATCACCGTTTACGCCATCAAAGGTGTAATCGCAGGCTACGGTATGCTCGGCGGGAAGTATCAGAGTTCCTAATTGCTCCGGATTGATCTGTGTAATCCCGGAAATATCCTCAAAAATGTCGCCGGTCAGTTTCCAGCCCATAAATTTCCAACCGTCATTCTGTCCCTCTGCCTCATGGGATACATAGGGGGGGATAAAGAGTTCTCCTGTTTCCGATGTAGCATTGCTGTTGTTGGTAACAGGTTTAAAACTATATACGTTCGGTGCTTCGTCTGTGTTATATTCCCGTTCAACCTCATAAGGTCTACCGCCGTTGGAGTCATAAGTAACGGTAGGGCTCTTAATAAATACAAAGTGCAGGTCGGTTGCCGAAGTAATATTACCAAGGTAATAGGTATAAATAATATCGCCGTCTGCATTCGTGGTTTTTAGCCATTTACCCGCTTTCTCCTCTTCGGTCAAGCTGCCCGTGTCTTCAATTACATTTCCCGCCAATTTCAAAAATTTAGTTTTGGAATTTCCGTTTTCATCAAGATTTGTGTGATACACACCTACAAATTCACAACCGTCCGAAGCATCGTCCTTCTTCACAACGGCCTGAATTTTAAGGGGCTCACCGTCGGTAACAAAGGTTGAAAGCTTATTGTCAATCGTTACCTCATGGCACGCCGTAGCGCCCGTACCACCGCTTGTTCCGTCACTTCCGCCGACAACCGCACTACCGTGGGTAGAAGTACTTCCTGACAGGGGGTGGTAAATCTCAAAGTTAATGTTATCAAGAAAGTTGCCGTAGGTCTTTTCCTTGCCCACAGGTGCAGTAGAATCAATATATCCGACCGAAACAAAGCCAAACAGGGTATCGGTCTGCCCCGCCGGAACGGTATAGAAATAGTACTTGCTTAAATCCACCCCTGTATTGCCCGAGCCGTTGCCTGAACCTGCTGTACCCGTGGCGTTAGAGCCGTAGGAATTCCAAGGATTGGTACCGGTTGTAGCCCTTGAGGACGCCATAATCCATATATGCCATTCTTCGGTATAGATTGAACTGGGCGTTAGGCTGAACGCGTTGTTTCCCACGTTGTCTTCAAAAGTGCCGCTTTCGGCGAATTTTTTACTGTAAACGGTGTACTGTGTAGGCTCTGCTCCCGATGTAATCGTGCTGACATCTATATTGAGCCAGTCAACCATCTGCATAATCTGGTCGCGCCCGTCCTTGTTGGGCTTTGACGGGTCCTTGCTCTGCTTAGGTCCTATAACCAGAGCCATTATATCCGTTCCGTTTCGGCCGCCGTGATCCAGTCCCCATTCATATACACTTGACGGAGTTGTTTTTACATTCTGGTAAAGGGTGCTTTCCTCGTCCGCATTAAGCTCCGCGGCATAGGTTCCGTCTTTAGGTTCTAATGTTACACCTTTTATATAAGTGCCTGTATTTTTTCTAAATAACTCAATTTTACCCTGAAAAGCCGTTGTATTCCATGAGGGAACAGCGCTCTGATTAGGCTGTGAATAGTTGCCTGTAAAAGTCTGCCCTTCCTCAAAGCTGCCGTTAAGCAGCTTTCTACTGTCAGAAGTACCTTCGTCTGTGGCTGCATATACGATTCCCGTGAAGGATATCGCTATAATGCAGATCATTGCAATAACCGTACGCAGACTTTCAGTTGCTCTTGTTATCTGCTTTTTATTAGCATACCGCATACGCAACCACTCCTTTCTGATCCTCCGATTTAAGCGATAGATAATCCCTCATTAAATGGATTGTCCGCACGCCAACCGGAAGCCGATATTTTAACATTTTTCATAAAAAGACTGCAAAATTCAAACATTTCCGTGTGCAAACTTGCAGCCGGTCGGTCATGCGAAAAATCGTTTAGATATCATGGCTTTGCGTTTCAGCCTTACTCATTTTTTTATCGACAAGCAACTTCCAAAGCTTGTTGTAACTGACCGTTAAAGACATTTTTCAGCACCTCGCAAGTAATATTTACTATATTATACTACATTCACATCGCAAATGCAAGAGAGTTTATCTGAATTTTTTTATTGTTTCGCAAAATATTACAATTTTCTGTCATACCATAAACAAAACACAAACAGCCCTGATGAGCTTCAAATTTTTGTCTGTCTCATCGGGGCTGTTTCATTTTATGCGGTTACAAAGATACAACCATATATCTCGGTATGTGCTTTCTACCGGTATTGTGCATAATCCATTCGCCAGAGTAAGCGAAGAAGAAATCGCCCTTTCTGTCGGCATAGATATATCGAACAACATCGTAATCGTCTTCGCCGAAGGTATAGTGGATTTTGCCCCAGTCATTGTTATGATCGGCACAGTATTCATAGGTGACTGAGTTATTGTCAGCGGATGTCAACCGCAGCTCTACAATATGGATGTACTCATCAATCGCAAGCTCAATCAGCATTTTCTCATATGTGCCGTTTACAATTTGAAAAGCGGTATCGGGTGAAGACAACATATGCTCGGCGGCAAGGTCTATGTAGGCTTTGCCCTTGCGGAGCAGCTTGACCGAATTACCGTTTTCATCTTTGCCCAGCTCATGAATACCGTAACATTCCGGGCAAAAGCCAAGATGATCGGCAACCATCATGCGTTCTCGGTAATCAAGTGCTTCGTAAGCGGTAAAGAGCGCTTCTGCCTGCAACTGTTTGAAAAATAACCTTTCAGGATTGGAGGTAGTGTCGGTTGTCACATCCTCAGCAGTGTTCTCTCCGTCCTCATCGGCGTATTTACGGTAAAAATCGGTATAGTGTGTGCTGTCGATTCCGGCACGGATGATCTCTTTGGTGTCTTTGACGCTTTTCCCGATTTCGGCGGCGATTATGGTTATCGTTTCATCGTCAAACTTATACTCATACTTTGCATACAGCGCCATTGCCTTTTTGAGCGTGCGGTATTCGTCCACACTTTGGACGGAATAACCTTGTCGCATGGTACTGATGTACTTGTCAATCTCGTTTTTGACATAATGCTCTTTGAAAATGAGAAACGGCACTCCGGTGGAAATATCGTATTTCTGCAGCGCCTTGTATATGCCGAAAACATACGACTGTTTCAAATCGGCGAAGTGCCCTTGCATTGCGGTTTCTTGCACCGTCTCCATAATAATTGTGTTCAGCCTTGGCTCATAATAGTGGAAGAACCAACCGAGGTATTTTTCGTCCTTTTCAGCAAAGTAAAGAGCAATATACTCCTGAAAATCATCCCTTTTCAGCGGTGCCGGTTTCATATGGTATAAATACAAATCTTCTGTCCACTTTTCGTTTTTCACCGGCACACACCTTCTTTCACTTTAAAATCCTGTCCACTTCGGTGTATAACGCCTCTCGGCTCATGTCTTTTCTATACTGCGTTTTTGCATATTGATCGTCCGCCAACGCTCTCAGCTTATGTTCCTTTGCAAGATGTTTCGCCGCTTCACCAAAAGCTTTTGATATTGTACATCTGCCAACCTCTGTACGAATGGCTCCACAGCGGCGGTTATACAGCGATACGATAGGATCGTTTTCTGCTTTTTCTTTTCTGTTCAGCACGGCGGCATATTTTCGACAAGTTATCTTTTTACCCCGATACAGCTCCGGCGCAATACCGTAGGGGCAATATTTCTGCCGTCTTGCGCTTTGCATAAGAAAATACTTTCCGCAAATTTCACACTTGCGGGGATAGTGTCCGTAGTGTAGCCCCTCAAAAAAGTCTGTCAGTATAAAGCTGTAATAGCTGTCGAAATTCAGTCTTTTTGCAACGATTCCGGTTACGCTTTTTGCATTCTTTTTCACCGAAATATATATGCCGCTTTGCGTAAAGTGATGGTCTACGAATATTTCTAACGCCAATGGTAATAAATACGCCTCGTCAAGTCGTTCAACCTCGTCAATGCACCTGCAGAATTTTAATAGGCTCCCGTGTGCAAGTATCAAGTCATCTGCAAGAGAATCAAAAAATAACAGTATCGATTTTATCTCTGTAATGTTACTTTCAATTACAGAAAAATCCGTTACGTTTTTCATCCTGTCCGCCGTGCCTGCGGCAATATCATCTTGTGTCAATAAACTGAGCTTTGCCTTGTCGGCAAAGTATTCGCATATCTTCTGCCCGTTTTCTTCTGTGAAAAGCGTTGTTACTGTATTTTGGATTTCTTCAATATTCAGCCCGTCAAACGGTCGTAGTTTTGGCAATGCTTTTAAGGCTTCAAGAGTATTTGCACCCGTTTTCACAAATTCCGTGATGCTCAAGTATCCGTTGCTAAGCTGTGTGAGAATACGATAATTCAAATCATCCCGAAATACTGCAATCCGCGCGGCAGTATCTTTTATGTAAAACTGATTGAGTAGGTGCGTGGCAAACACTCCGGCGGGATAGCTTTTGCCTCCGAATATTACTCTCCCGTCACGGTAATCGGCAGTAAAAAACGCAGAAATCATTTTTTTGCTCCTTTGCTTCTATTCTATCACAAGCACTGTACCAAAAACTGTACTTGATGCTGTATAGAATCAAAAAGTTCTGTTCGCATAAGTATTATATATTTTATTATACCGTAAACAGCGCTGATTTTCAAGGGTTACCGCTTGTTGCGTTTTTAAAGTTTTAGTTGTTGCGCTGTTTCGTAAAAAATCTCTGTTTTCCGTTATTATATATACAGAAGGCAGGAAATGAGCCGTCGAGGTTGTACTCGGCGGCTTTTTTTTGCCCGAAAAACGGAAAGGAGGCGAAAGCAATGGTATTGAAAATCACACCGAAGCAACGGACGAAAATCAAATTCATTTACAAATTTCGCAGCAGATTTTTTTAGGCAAATTTGTTGAGCCAAAACGCCGATATTTGGCTCAAAACTGTTATTTTGACGTAAAAGTAGAGCCATTTTGGCTCAATAACGAGGCATGCCCCAATGGGAAAAGAAGCGTTTTCGGTATCGTGCAGCGGAGAAATTCGCTGGAATTACGGCATTTGAGAGTCGCTTATTATTATGCCCTGTGGGATTTGTCTTACGGTATAACAAGCAGGGACTTTGTGTGCCACAAAAGTCCCCCTCACAGCCGAAATCGGCTGACTCTTTGAGGGCTGACCGCCCCCAATCCCCCGAAAAAAAGAATGAAAGAAGGAATAATGTATATGAAAGATATACGAATCGCCATGCGTGTCACGGCAAAAGAAAAAGAGAAAATACAATCAAAAGCCCGAAAGTGCGGGCTGAGTACAACTGAATATGTAAAGCAAAGAGCGTTAGGGTACGAGCCGAGAGGTATTCCGC
>ERZ827440.175-NODE-175-length-100727-cov-50.364769_pt1 | contig 100727 bp, 86 predicted proteins | sample MGYA00519774_ERZ827440 | MGnify/ENA primary metagenome ERZ827440 (study PRJEB31778, sample SAMEA3449302) | human gut metagenome | biome: human gut; feature: human-associated habitat; material: faeces | place: United Kingdom | collected 2010/2012 ... | reverse complement strand
TTTTTGACTTCGTACCGTGTTCCCTGCCTTTGAAAACATTGATTTTACTGACTTTCTTATGTTTTCTTATTAGGAGGCGAGGGATGGCCGCCCCTACGACTATATATTTAGGTGCCGACAAAATCGGAACACGCGGAACGGATAAATCCGTTCCCTACGAGCAATAGATTTTGGTGTCGGCAAAGTCGGTACAGGCGGAACGGGCAAGCCCGTTCCCTACAAGCGACCGTTGGTCGCAGTGAAGAGGTAATAGCTGATAGTTAATAGCTTTTTTATTCAACCCCTCGGCAGCGAAGCTGCCTGCTCCCCTTGACAGGAGAGCCAATGGGGTGCGGTGCAAAATTCAGCACCGCACTAACGGATGGCGCGGCAACTACGGTTTCCTCCGCACCCTCGAACCGGGCAAGCGCAATCACCGTATCCGTAGGTGCGTCAATTCGCCACTAAAAAGAAAAGCCGGCGACTTCGGTCGTGGGGAGAGAAAAGGCTATCGTGCCGGCTTCGGTATCGGGCCCGGCCTTTTTGATTATAGATGTCATGATCTCGGACTTCTGCTCGGTCGCGGCAACGATGAGGACTACCTCCTTCTCCTCGGCGAGGGTGATGTTGTAAAAATGCGGATCCTTCTCGCCGGTACCCTTGCCGTGCAAAGTCGTGCCGCCGCGCGCACCGGCGGCGCGCGCCGCGTTCATGACCATATCGGTGCAGCCCTCGTTGGTGATCGCGACTATAAGCTCGTAAGCGAAGCTGAGCGCAGGCGCCTGCTTCACGTTTTTGTTGTCCTGATTAAGATATGCCAAGGCCTTTCCACCTCCAATACTTTTTACCGGCACGGCAATGACGATGCCGTGACCCGGAACGCCCAGATGCAGCCTGCGCCGCTGGTCGGCGATGAGCTGCTTTGTTTTATCGCTGTCGGCAACGGTCAAGACGACGCGCTTTTCGTTCGACTCGATGCCGAGAAGATCCATCATGCTCTGCACGGCCGTGCCGCGCCCGTGCATGACCACCGTCATCGGCAGCTTTAGCTCGGCGCATATCGCGCACAACGTATCGAGCGCCTCGGGGTTAATTATTGATATAACGTAGTTCATATCGCTTCCTCCCACAGCTCGATGATATCGAGGTCTCCGTAAACTTCTTCGTTCGCCTCGCTGCGCTTTGCGTGCTTTTCAAACAAGACGCCGACCACCTGGATCGACAGCAGCGGCATCATCGCGACTATTGCGACAACGCCGAAAGCGTCGCTGAGCACATTGCCGCCGAGCGCCGTGGATGCGCCCATCATAAATTGCAGCATGAAGGTCGCCGTCATTGGGCCGGAGGCAACGCCGCCGGAGTCGAAGGCGATCGCGGTGTAGATATCCGGCACGAAAAACGACAGCCCCAGTGCGATCGCGTAGCCCGGCACGAGAAACCACATGATGCTTATGCCCGTCACGACGCGCAGCATGGCTATGCCCATGGCAAGCGCAATGGCGACGGAAAGGCTGAGCTTTATCGCCCTGCCGGGTATCGCGCCGGCGCTGACCTGCTCGATCTGCTTTTCAAGAACGCCGACGGCAGGCTCTGCGGAAATGATGAACCAGCCGAGCAGCATCGACAGCGGAATGAGCAGCCATTTGGCTCCGCTTTCGGCAAGCGCCGCGCCCAGCGACGCGCCGAGGGTCGAAAAGCCGACGTTCACGCCCGTGAGGAACAGCACAAGGCCGACATAGGTGTAGACAATGCCGATGAGTATCTTTGCAAGCGGCCGCCCGTGCAGACGCAGCAGACAGAGCTGGAAAATAAGGAATATCGCAACTATCGGCAGCAGCGCGACGGCCATCTCGGCCATGTAATCGGGTATCGCGGAGATGAAGGCCGAGCCTATCTCGCGCGTGTCGGCAAATGCGGCGGCGCTCACGCCTGCGGTCGCCTCGCTGTCGTTATAGAAAAAGCCGAGGATGAGCACCGAGAGTATCGGTCCGATCGAGCACAGCGCGACAAGGCCGAAGCTGTCGGCCTCGGCGGAGCGGTCGCTTCGTATCATGGAAACGCCAAGCCCCATTGCGAGGATAAACGGCACCGTCATCGGCCCGGTGGTGACGCCGCCGGAGTCGAACGCGATGCTCAGATAATTGCGGTCGGTGAACGCGGCCAGCACGAAGATGAGCGCATAGCAGGCTATGAGCAGCCATCTGAGGCTTGCGCCGGTGAGGATTCGCAGCATACACACCGTCATGAAAAATCCGACGCCTACGCCGACGGTTATGAGCAGCACGCTGCTTTTTATGTGCGGAACGGTCTGCGCAAGCACCTGAAGATCCGGCTCGGCCACGGTTATCGCAAAGCCCAGCAGGAAGCTCACGCCGAGGATGAGCGGCAGATTTTTGGTTTTTGTCAGCGCCGTGCCGATCTTCGAGCCGATGGGCATCATCGCCTGCTCCGCGCCCAGCGAAAACAGTCCCATACCGGCAACTATCAGCAGTCCGCCGATGAGAAAGCACAGCAGCAGGTCGGCCTGCATCGGCATCACGAAAAGGCACAGCACTATGACTATCGCGACTATCGGCAGCACCGAGACTGCCGCCTCGCGCGTTTTTTCGACTATCGCAGTGTGATTGCTCCCAAATTCAACTGATTTTCTGATAATATCACTCCTTACTTTTTTGGAGGCGTTTTAACGCTTCTGCCGATACATTTATTGCGTCGGCCCGGTATCGAAGCTGCCGGGCATCACAACAATGATCGCTTGCCGAAACCGTATGCGCTCTTGTCAATCGAAGGTATCTTCGGAAAGCGCGTCGAGCATTTTCTGCTGAAGCCGGACGTATTCGTGCGCATCCTCCTCGCCGAGCGAGCGCAGTGCCGCCGCGACGCGCTCGATCGCCTCGCGGCGGCGGCTGTTTATAAGCTCGCGCCCGGCATCGGTCAGCGAAACGTTGACCCGACGCTCGTCGTGCTCATCGGCGCTGCGGCTGATCCAGCCCTTTTGCTCAAGGTGCTTCAAAAGCGCCGCAATGCGCGCCGACGATACCCCCATGCTGCGCCGCAGCCCCGAGGGACAGCCGGGCGCATCGTCGAGCAGCAGCAGACTCAGCGCGAAAAACTCGCCGCCGCAGGCGTCGCTTATAGCCTCGCCCGCCGGGAGATGGCTCAGCCTTGCCCTGACCGACAGCATCTGTTCCGCAAGAGAAAAATAGTCCATTGTTGTCTCCTTGCAATTTAGCTAACACTATTAGCTAAATGATAGCATAAAATTCGCCTCTATGCAAGGGCATAAAGGCGAATTGCGGAATTTGTTCATATTCTGAACGCTTTCTTAAGGCTCAGTCATAGCCTCCGTTTGCGGGCGGCAGGGCCGTCCATTCCGGCAGCTCCGTCACGGCCTTCTTAACGGAGGTCACGGCGTTTATGAAATTTGCGGCGTCCTCATCCGAGGTCATGTGGTAGACGGCCGTCTGATCGCCGCAGATAAGAAGGCTCCTTCCGTTCAGTGTTACGGAGATCTCGTAATGCTCGAGCGGGATCATGGAAACCGCCTTTGATTTATCGTCCGCGAGCTCCTGCGAGGTCATTTCGCGGTCGATATCCGTAAGGCGATATTTGCAGACAAGCTCGTACAGCCGCTGCAAAAAGTCCGGCTCGGGGCGAAGCTCCGCCGATGCCGTCCCGTCCGAGGCAAGATCCTTTTGAATACTGCCCGTCTGTGTGTCCAGGATGTTTTTCTGCGTCTCGTCGTACCACCATGAAAAGCGCAGCGAGAAGTCGTCCGGAACTGCCGGAGTGTTTTCTGGCGCTGCGCCCCGAAATATGCCGCAGCCTGCGAGCGAAAAAGCAAGAGCAAGGCACAGAATGCTCGCGGCAAGCTTTTTTGTCATGATCTCTCAACTCCTTTTGTGTTCTTTGCCTGTATGACGCCGAGGGATGCGGAAATGTTCCCGCAGAGGGAAGAAAAGCTTCTTAGGCCATTGAAATGCCTGCTGCCGGCATGGTATAATTATATTGGGTAGGTATACACAAAGGCGCACACAGTCCGGATACGGGATCCACGCAATATATATCGGCAGATGTGTCAGGACGTCTGTGAAAAAGCGGCAGACAGGTCAATGTTTAGTAAGGAGGTAAAGGCATGGCTTTCTGGGTATTTATGCTTATCATGGGATTGCTGATCCCTTTGACAATGGTCGGCTTCGGCAAGCTGTTTTTGACCAGAGCCCCAAAAAACATCAATATGGTTTTCGGCTATCGAACGGTGATGTCCATGAAGAACAGGGACACATGGGAGTTTGCTCATAAGATGATAGGGAAGCTGTGGCTTCGGTGCGGCCTGGCGATGCTGCCGCTGTCCGTGATCCCTTTCCTTTTCGTGATCGGCAAGGATGCGTCGGCCGTCGGAAGGGTCGGAATAATCGTCATTGCGATCCAGATGCTGCCGATGCTGGGAACTCTCTTCCCCGTGGAAGCGGCTCTCAAGAAGAATTTTGATAAAAACGGTGTGCGCAGGCAAATCGGACTTTGATAAAGGAGATTCTCGTATGAATAAAAAGCTTCTTCGGGCATTGAAATGCCTGCTGCTTTTTCATAGTGTCTGCTTGAGCGTCAGGTCACGTCGATGAGGTATTCCGTGACGATTCCGTCGCTTATCGAGATTATGAGCCACATGTCGTCCATGTAATCTACGCCGAGGCAATACACGAGCGTGGTCTCCGGCGGATAGTTTTTATCGCTGAGCTTGAAGGAGGCCGGCCCGTCGCCGTCTTCCTTGCCAAGAAGCGCTATGACGTCGGCCTCGCTCATTCCGGTGAGCGGGTGCTTTTCGAGCATATCGGCGACGATCATGTAGCGCCCGTCTGCATTCGAAAGCCACTTTTCCTGCGAAAACGTGTGCTGATAGCGGTACACGCAGAAAGCGGCCGCTATTATCAGCAGCACGGCGATCAAAACAGAAAATGCAATAATAATACGCACTTTGGCACGCTTGGCCTCGTTTTCCATCATTCAAAGCTCCCTTCGATGTTTTAAAAACAGCTGCTTATTCAAAGAATAAACAGCTGTTTTTTGATTCTTCGATTACGCCTCGCCGCGCTCTTTGAGTGCTTCCTTGCGAGAAAGGTTTACTCTGCCGCGGTCGTCGATCTCGGTGACCTTGACCCAGGTCATGTCGCCGACGTTGAGAACGTCCTCGACCTTCTCGGTGCGCTTGAACTCAAGATCCTTGATGTGGCACATGCCGTCCTTGCCCGGAGCAAGCTCGATGAATGCGCCGATGGGGATGATGCGGACGACCTTGCCGTAGTACAGTGCGCCGACCTCGGGCTCGAAAACGATGTTTTCGATGGTCTGGCGTGCCGCGCGGCATGCCTCGATATCCTCGGATGCGATGAAGATGCTGCCGTCGTCGTCGATGTCGATCTTGCAGCCGGTGTCTGCGGTAATCTTCTGGATGACCTTGCCGCCTGAGCCGATGACCTCGCGGATCTTGTCGGGATTGATCTTCATCTGGATCATCTTCGGTGCGCTCTTTGCAAGCTCCTTGCGAGGTTCGGGCAGAGCCTTGAGCATGACCTCGTCGAGGATCTGGTAGCGAGCCTCACGGGTGATCTCGAGAGCTTCCTTGACGATCTCGTGCTTGAGGCCGTCGTTCTTGAGGTCCATCTGGATGGCGGTGATACCGGTCTTGGTTCCGGCGACCTTGAAGTCCATCTCGCCGTGGAAGTCCTCAACGCCCTGGATGTCGATAAAGGTGGTGAAATCGTCGCCGTCCTGAATAAGGCCGCAGGAGATGCCAGCAACGGGAGCCTTAATGGGAACGCCTGCGTCCATAAGCGCCAGCGTTGTGCCGCAGATGGAGCCCTGCGAGGTCGAGCCGTTGGAGGACAGGATCTCGGAGACTACGCGAATGGTGTACGGGAAGTCCTCTACTGAGGGGATGACGCTCTCGAGCGCCTTCTCGACCAGTGCGCCGTGGCCGTATTCGCGGCGGCCGGTGCTGCGGCTGGCACGAGCCTCGCCCGTGGAGTAAGAGGGCATGTTATAGTGATGCATGAAACGCTTCTCTTCCTCTTCCCAGATGGTGTCGAGCTTCTGGGACATGGACAGAGTTGCAAGTGTTGCTATCGAGAGCACCTGAGTCTGGCCGCGGGTGAACAGTGCCGAGCCGTGAACTCTGGGGATGATGCCGACCTCGCTGCCGAGGGGGCGAATCTCGTTCATTGCGCGGCCGTCAACACGCTTGCCGGCCAGCAGCCATTTCTTGACGACCTTCTTCTGGAGCTTGTACAGGATCTCGTCCATGTACTGCATCATGTCGGGGTGCTCCTCGGAGTACTTTTCCTCCATTGCGGTGACCCACTCGTTGACGCGCGCCTCGCGTACGTTCTTGTCGTCGGTATCCATGCAGTATTCCATGCCCGCAAACTCGTTCTCGACCAGCTTATTGAACAGCTCATCGTCGAATGCCGCGTGCTCGTACTCAAACTTCGGCTTGCCTATCTCCGCGACCATCTTGTCGATGAGGTCAAGAACCGGCTGGAGGTGCTCATGAGCCTGCACGATGCCCTCGTACATTACGTCCTCGGGGACCTGATCTGCCTCGGACTCGATCATGACGATCTTCTTATGGGTTGCAGCGATGGTGGTGGTCATGCGGTTGGTCTTGCGCTCTTCCTGGGTGGGGTTGAACAGATACTTCTCTCCGTCCCAGCCGAGGACTATGCCTGCGATGGGGCCGTTGAAGGGAACGTCGGAGATGCTGACCGCTGCCGATGCGCCGATCATTGCGGTGATCTCGGGGCTGCAATCGCGGTCAACGGACAGGACCTCGCATGCAATGACGACGTCGTTGCGCAGGTCGGTCGGGAACAGGGGACGCATGGGGCGGTCGATCAGGCGAGATGCCAGGACTGCCGGCAGGCTGGGCTTACCCTCGCGGCGCATGAAGCTGCCGGGGATGCGGCCGACTGCGTACAGCTTTTCGTTGAAATCGACCGACAGAGGGAAGTAATCAATGCCGTCCTTGGGTCGTGCCGATGCGGTGCAGGTAACGAGAACGGTGGTCTCGCCGTAAGTCACGAGGACCGCTGCATTGCACAGCTCCGCCATCTTGCCGACTTCCATCTTCAGAGGACGGCCTTCGTACTCGATCTCAAACTTTCTGTAATCGGGAAACTCTTTGTGCGTGATTATCATTTGTTTTGCTCCTTTTCATTTTTTCTATTTCAAAAACCGCCGGAGCATAGCACTTGAAAACGGGTTTTGTCCCAAAGCCTGTTTTCAAATACTAAGCTCCTTTTCAGAGGCGATTTGAGATTTTTTTAGTGGCGATTTGACGCAGCTGCGGATACACATATTGCGGTTGCCCGGTATCGAAGTTGCTGACAAAACCGGAAAACTCTCGCGCTACGTTAGTGCAGTGTTGGTTCTTGCCGCATCCCATTGGCTCACCTGTCAAGGGGAACTGTCAGCTTTGCTGACTGAGGGGTTTTAGTGGCGATTTGACGCAGCTACGGATACGCATATTGCGGTGTCCCGGTATCGAAGTTGCTGACAAAACCGGAAAACTCTCGCGCTACGTTAGTGCAGTGTTGGTTCTTGCCGCACCCCATTGGCTCACCTGTCAAGGGGAGCTGTCAGCTTTGCTGACTGAGGGGTTGAATTAAATCCGTGCCGCAGGCACACCGCAATTATTCACTATTAGCTATCAGCTCTCCGCTGCGGCCAACGGCCGCATGTGCCGGTCTGGTCGGCACTCACCGGTCGTGCTGACGCAATAGCCGTATCGGTATCAGCGTAAAGGCGCTATTAAAAATCCGTGCGCTTGCGCACACCGCACCTATTCACTATTACCTATTACCTATTACTTTCTTTTTTCCGCGGCCTCAGCCGCAGAAAAAAGCAGGGGACATATTCACTTGTCCCCTGCTTAAAACCTTCATACCCTTCGGAAATGCCGGACTTACTTGCGGATGCCCAGCTTTGCAATGATTGCGCGGTAACGCTCGATATCCTTCTTTGCGAGGTAGTCGAGCAGACGGCGGCGCTTACCGACCATCTTGTACATGCCCAGACGGCTGTGGTCGTCGTTGGGATGGACCTTCAGGTGAGCGGTCAGCTCGCGGATGCGCTGAGTGAGAATAGCGATCTGGACCTCGGGAGAACCGGTGTCGTTCTCGTGGGTCTTGTTTGCCTCTATAACGGCGGTCTTGGTCTCTTTGGTGATCATAATGATACCCCTTTCATGATTTTATATACCCAATGGCTAAGTAAAGGGAGGAAAGGTCTCCCGATCACTGAGCACACGGGCTTAGCCTTGTAATATTACCACTTACGGCGGCGTTTGTAAAGAGCTTTTTTCAGTTTGAGAGAAAGCCGTCGCCGCCGGGATTCAGCTCTGCGGTCTTGAAGTACAGGCTCTTCAGGGTGTCCACGCTCGCGCCCTCCGTCATGCCGACAGACCAGCTGCTGCCGTTAAGATACCAGTAAACGATGCCGGCGCCCTTTCCGTCGAGCTTGAATAAGGGGTTTCCCTGCAAAAGCTCCAGGGTCATTGTCGGTTCCTCGGTCCACTCATAGTTCATACCGGAGATGTCCTTCTGTTCATCCGTTTTCTGTGCACGGATGGTGAATGTGCCGTAATCTGCCTGATACAGCGTCTCGTCTCCGTCAATCGTTGTGTACACGGGCGTTTTGCCGTCGATCTCGGGCATGACGATACCGGCGGCCTTAAATTCCTCGGCACTCGATTCATGCACGGGGTTTGCTATCCGGCTGTTATCGTTTTCATTGGTCTTCTTGGCTTTATCGTTTGTCTGGCTGCCGCAGGCGCACAGCGCGAACACCATTGCAAGGCACAGCGCCGCGCAGACCGTTTTCTTAAAAGCTTTCATATGATAAACGCTCCTTTATTATGCTGATATGATGATCGATCAATGCTTCTATGACGAAGCCTCAGCAAAAAATGTTCCGCAAATATTTGATATTATCCGCGCCGTGTGATAACATTATTTCATTCTAACAGAGGAGAGCGAAAATGGACAGCAATTTTTTTGCGCTGATCTCGCGCATGCGCTACATCGAGCGCTGGAGCCTGATGCGCAATTCGATACATGAAAACATTCAGGAGCACAGCCACATGGTTGCGGTGATCGCGCACGCGCTGGGAGTTATTCGCCGCGACGTTTACGGCATCAACTGCGACCCCGAGGCCTGCGCCGCCGTTGCGCTGTATCACGACGCAAGCGAGATACTCACCGGCGATCTGCCTACGCCGATAAAATACCACGATGACGAGATCATGAGCGCTTACCGCCGCGTAGAGACCATTGCGTCGAAAAAACTGCTGGGCATGCTGCCCGAGGAGCTTCAGCCGGCCTTCGAGCCGATATTGACGGGGCAGACTCAGCGCGAGCTGCACCCGATAGTAAAGGCTGCCGACAAGCTGAGCGCCTACATCAAATGCATCGAAGAGCGCAAGGCCGGCAACAACGAATTTTTAAACGCCGAAAAGCAGACGCTTGAGGCGATACATGCTTACAACATGCCGGAGGCAGAATACTTCATCGAGCATTTCATTCCTGCATTTGAAAAAACTCTTGACGAATTGGGGACGATAAAATAATGGAAAATTCAAAGCTTCAGAGAATAAATGAGCTTGCGCGCATAAAAAAAGAGCGCGAGCTGACCGCCGAAGAAACGGCCGAGCGCGACGCGCTGCGCAAGGAATACCTCGACGAGTGGCGCAAGGGCGCGATCGAGGTGCTTGAGAACACATATATCCAGACGCCCGACGGCAAAAAGCACAAGCTTCAAAGGAAGGATAATAAATGACTGCCTTTTTCGTTTGCTTAAACGCGGTCGTTCCGATATTTCTCATCATGGCGCTCGGATGCCTTGCAAGGCATCTGGGCGCTATTAAGCGCGAGGACGTTCCCAAGCTCAACAGGCTTTTGTTTCGCTATTTCATGCCGGTAATGCTGTTTTACAACATCTACACCTCGGATCTTTCCGGCGCCGTGCAGCCGAAACTGCTCATATTCGCGGCCGCAGGCGTCCTTGCCGAGTATGCGCTCGCCTTTTGTTACGTCATGCTTACCGAAAAGGGCACCTCCAAGCGCGGCGTTAAGATCCAGGGCATTTACCGCTCGAATTTTGTCATAATCGGTCTGCCGCTTGCGACGGCTCTCGTCCCCGGCGCGGACGCAGGCTCTGTCGTTGTGCTCATCTCCGTCGTCGTTCCGATGTTCAACGCCATCGCAGTGATAACGCTTGAGCTGTTCAGCGGCAAAAGGCCAAACGCCCTCGGCATCATCATAGACGTTTTCAAAAATCCGCTCATCCTCGGCACGGTCGTCGGCATTGCGTTCCAGCTGCTCGGCATACGCCTGCCCGAGGCGCTGCTTTCCACCATAAAGCAGATAAGCGCCGCCACTAACCCCATGCTGCTGTTCATGCTCGGCGCGTTCTTCCAATGGGGCGGCATACATAAATACATCAAGGATCTCGTCGAGGTCTGCCTCGGCAGGCTCGTCGTCATGCCGGGTATCTTCCTCACCGCCGCTTACTTCCTCGGCATACGCGGCATCGCCTTTGCCGGTATGATCGCCATTTTCGGCTCGGCGACCGCCATTGCCTCCTTCACCATGGTCCAGCAGATGGGCGGCGACGATGAGCTTGCCGGAGATATTGTCGTTTCCACCAGCGCCCTGTGCTGCTTCACCATGTTCGCCTGGTCATTTATCTTCAAATCCCTCGGAGTTTTTTAGTGGCGCTTTGGGGCACCTGCGAATACATATATCTCCGGTAGCCCGGCAGCGCAGACTACGTCTGCGAAGTAATAAGTAAAAGGTAAAAGTGAAAAAGTTAGGTATTCGCCCGGAGGGCGAATGAATTTAAATCCGTGCCAAAGGCACACCCCATCTATTCACTATTACCTATTACCTCTTCACTGCGGCCAACGGTCGCTTGTAGGGGCGATCATTGATCGCCCTTTTGTTACTGCCTTACCTGCACAGAAATCTATAGTCGTAGGGAACGGATTCATCTGTTCCCTACAACTCTATTTCAGTGCCAGCAAAACCATAACAAAAGGGCGAGCAATGCTCGCCCCTACGATTATATGTTTTGGTGCCGACTTAACTTCAACACACGGAACGGGCAAGCCCGTTTTTTCAGTGGTGCATAAGCACCGAGGCCAATACGGTTGTTGCGGTATCCCGACCGTGAACTACCGGCGAAACCATAACAGGCGGAACGGATAAATCCGTTCCCTACGAGCGGCTGTTGGCCGCAGCGGAGAGCTAATAGCTGATAGTTAATAGGTTTTAATTCAACCCCTCGGCAGCAAAGCTGCCTGCTCCCCTTGACAGTGGAACCAATGGGTGCGATGCAAAATTCAACACCGCACTCATGTATGGCGAGGCAACCACGGTTTCCACCGCAACCTCGACACCGGGCACCGGCAATCACCGTATCCGTAGCTGCGTCAATTCGCCTCTAAAAAATCGCCACTAAAAATCAGTCTTCGGGGATGTGGATCTCGCGGATGAGGAAATCCTTGCCCGAGAGGATGGTTTTTTCAAAGCTGCCGCAGTTCGGGCAGTAGCCCTCGTGCTCAATGACGTTGAACAGCTCGTTGCACTCGTCGCACTCGGCCATGCCGGGGATGATGTTGATGATAAGCTTAGTGTCTTTAAGGAAGGTATCCTCAACGACGACGGGGTAGATATCCTCAACGTATTTGGGAATGACCAGCGACAGCTCGCCGATGTCAAGGACGATCTCCGTGACCTCGGCGATGTTGTTGGCTTGGGCAAAGTCCGTGACGGTCTTGACCATCGAGCGGACGACGCCTATCTCATGCATGACGCAGCTCCTTTACTTTCTTGCGATTTTCTTGGTGACGAGCTTTGCGACTGCTGCCGGAGCGTTTCCGGCCGCGCCGAGCAGCGCCTTGAAGTACGGTGCGCCGACATAGTCGGTGACCTTCTCGAGGTGGATAGCGTCGAACTTACACTTGGTGGTGCAGATGCCGCAACCCACGCAGAGGCTCTCGTCAACGACCGCAGCGCCGCAGCCGAGACAGCGTGAGGTCTCGATCTTCATCTGCTCCTCGGTGAGGGTACCGCGCAGATCCTTGAAGGTCTTCTTGGCTTCCTTGGCCGAGCCGTCGGCGGCCTTCTGTCTGGGAGCGGTGTCGAAGCCTGCTACGGAGATGCCTGCCGTTGCGGTGTTCATTGCCTTATAATCGCGTCTGTCGCGGCCGATGACCTGCGACTGGCCGGGATGCACATAGCGGTGGATGGAGATCGCGCCCTCCTTGCCTGCCGCGATAGCGTCGATGGCAAACTTCGGGCCGGTGACAACGTCGCCGCCTGCGAAAACGTCGGCAACGCTGGTCTGGTAGCTGGGCATGGAGACGTTGACGGTGCCCTTTGCGCCGGTGGCAAAATCCATGCCGTTAAGGTCGATCTTCTGGCCGATGGCGGAGATAACGGCGGAAACGGGCAGAGTCTCAAACTTGCCGGTGCCTACGGGCTTGCCGGCTTTAAGCTCCATGACCTCGACCTTGAGCGTCTCGGCCTTGCCCTCGCCGGTGATCTCGACGGGAGAAGCGAGGAACATGAACTTAACGCCCTCTGCGATCGCCTCTTCGACCTCGTCGTCTGCTGCCGGCATCGCGTCTCGGTCGCGGCGGTAGACTATCGTGGTCTTTGCGCCGAGGCGGACTGCCGCGCGCGCAACGTCGATGGCGACATTGCCGCCGCCGATAACGGCAACGCTCTTGCCGATATCGGGCTTCTCGCCGAGGTTGACTTCACGCAGGAAGTCGATGCCGGTCATAACGCCGGGCAGCTCGTCGCCGGGGCAGCCGACCTTTGCGCCCTTGGACGCGCCGACTGCGAGGTAGAATGCCTTGAAGCCCTGCTCACGCAGCTTATCAAGGGTGATGTCCTTGCCGACCTCAACGCCGGTCTTGAACTTTACGCCCAGATCCTTGAGAACCTTGATCTCGGCATTGATAACGTCCTTTTCGAGGCGGAAGGAGGGGATGCCCATGGTGAGCATACCGCCGAGCGCCTTTTCCTTTTCGTAAACGGTCACGGGGTAGCCCTTGACTGCGAGATAGTATGCGCAGCTCAGGCCGGCAGGGCCTGCGCCGATGACGGCGATCTTCTCTTCATAGGGCTTGCCGATCTGGTTGACCATCTTGGGAACGAAGCGGTGCTTGGACTCAAGATCCTTCTCGGCGATGAACTTTTTGATATCGTCGATAGCAATGGGCGAGTCGATGTCGCCGCGCGTGCATGCGTCCTCGCATGCCTTGTTGCAGATGCGGCCGCAGACTGCCGGGAACGGGTTTTCTTTCTTTATAAGCTCAAGCGCCTCGGTGTATCTTCCCTGAGCGGCGAGCTTAATATAGCCCTGAACGGGAACGTGCGCCGGGCACTGTGCCTTGCAGGGCGCCGTGCCGGACTCCATGACGTCGGTGCGGGTCGTGCGGTAATCGACGTTGTAGCTCTTCTTATCCCAGGGCACTTCCTTATCCGACTGATATGCGTCGGAGACATGCGGATCGGTGGTGCACAGCTTCTGGCCGAGCTTTACGGCGTTGGTCTGGCAGTTTTCAACGCACTGGCCGCAGGCGACGCACTTGTCCTTATCAACCTTGGCGATGAAGTTCGAGCTTACGCCGTCGGGAGAGCGGAACAGCTCTGCGATGCGCAGCGCATAGCAGGAGCAGCCGCAGCAGTTGCATATGGCGTTTATGCCGTCAAAGCCGAGCGCCTGGTTGACCTCGTGGACAAGGCCGTTATCCTCGGCGCGCTTGAGCACCTCATAAGCCTCCTCCTTGCTGATCAGGCGGTGCTCGCCATGCTTGGAGAAGTTGATGGCATTGTCGTCAAGGTACATGCACATATCCTCTTCAAGATGGCCGCAGCCCTCTCCGATCAGGCGGCGTGAACGGCGGCAGGAGCACGGGCCGACGGAAATCGCCTTTGCCTTCTCTATGATGGTTGCCAGCTCATCGTAGGATGCCGTGCGAGTGTTGCTTTCGACAGCACTCATAACGGGCATAACGCGCATGAAGTTAACGCCGTTGCCGAGAACCGGGGCAAGCATACCGACGCGGATGCGTGTGTATTCCTCGAAGCATGCTCCCAGATCGGGATACTTATCGCACTGTGCGCGATTGGAGAGGATGCCCTCCATGATGCCGGGCACCCAGATGGGATAGTAGTAGCAGGGCAGCTCGCCGCGATAGCGAACGCGGATAACGCCCGCATTTACGAGCTTGTCGCACTGCTCCTGAACAAATTCAACGCTCTTTTTGCATTTTTTTGCAAGCTCTGCCGCAGAAAATTCCTTCTCAAGACGCATACGCATCATGACAGAGCACATATCGTCATCGACGATGGGCTCGAGGATCCTGTATTCCGGATCCTTGTAGGTGATGCCAGTGTAGGTCATGCTTTCCAGGCTGATCTTTGAAGCCAGCGCCAGAATGTTAGGTCTGTTTGCCATAGTTTTTCCCCCTGTTTATTGTTGTTATATTTAAATGTATCTTCTCGCATATTACTCTAAAATATATTGTACCACATAGGTATACGCATTGTCAATTATTTGGCTTACCGTTTGGCACGTTAATTAACAACTGCGCACATTTATGTTCGAAAAGCCTGTTAAAAAAGCTGCAAACCCTTGAAACTGCACATTTTTTTGACCAGAACAATTTTTTACCACATCTTTTCCGTATTCATGCAAAAAGACCTGAAAAAATGGCGATTTGATTTAGATGGATTAATTTTTTTAAAAAATTGAACGTTTTTAATTCGTTTTAGTAAAATTGACGAAAATGGCCTATTTGTTTGAATTTTGACAGTCGATTTTTATTAAAAATATCGGTTGAAATATTGACGCATTGTAAACTTGCATGTAAAATATGCATGCATTTTGAAAAAGCCATAAATAAAGCGTAAGACAATTCCGCAGGAGGATCACTCGTCGGAATGCAGCGGATGAAGAAGCCGTCCGCCTGTCTGCCGCGGCAAGATTTTTTCTCTCCATTGAAGCCCTGTTGCCCAAGGAATTGTTTTATCGAAGCGTTCCTTAGGAGCGACGGGGGCTTTGTTTTGGTTTTAACAAGATGCACAGTAAAGAACATTAACCCCAGAGTTTTGCCGGGCGGTTGAGGAGCTGCTCCGCAAAACGGGCAATGTTAAAGAGACATTTTAAAGAGACATTTTAAAGGAGAGTCATTATGAACAACAAAGCAGCCAAGGGCACATGGGCGGCAGCGTTTACGGTCGCCTCGGTGTGGTTCGGCACCCATGTAGGCGGCGGTTTCGCCTCCGGTAACCAGGTAGTAAGCTATTTCGCACAGTACGGCATGTGGGCCGCGGTTCTTCCCCTTGTCGCAATGGGCATACTCGCACTGGTGATGTACACCGTTATGAAGTTTGCAAAGCTCAACGGCTTCACCAATTATAAGGACACCTTCTCGGCTCTGTATCCGAAGCCCTGGATGGAAGTCTTCTTTGAGATCTTCTACATCGTAATTCTTCTGGCGGCAGTTGCGGCAGCAGTCGCAGGCGCAGGCGAGGTTCTTGCAAACTTCTTCGGTGTTGACTATTCCGTCACCGCAAACAAGCTCATCTTCAACCTCATCATCGTTGCAGTGCTCATCATCCTGAGCATCTTCGGCGTAAAGCTCGTTATCGCAGCTTCCACCGTTCTTTCCATCGCAATTCTTATCTCCACCGCAGTCGTCGTTATCGCCGGCTTCGCAGCAGACTTCGACGCAATCAGCGCAAACCTGCTTGCTCAGAACAGTATCACGGCAGCACCGTATGTTGACAATGCCGGCGAAGCGATCTGGCGCGGCGTTCTCGTTTACGCAGCATTCCAGTGCGTATCCATCCCCGCAATGATCGCAGCAGGCGAAGGCCTGACCCTCAAGGGCGTAAAGCGCGCAAACATCCTCGGCTGGCTCATGAACGGCCTTGCTCTTGCGGCATCCACCGCAATGCTCTCTCGCTGGTATCCGCTTCTCAAGGCTCTTCAGGACGGCGGTGTTGCAGGCTTTACCACCGCAGCAAACGGCATCCCCAACCAGACCGTTCTGACCCTCGTCGGCATCAAGTGGCTGATGGTGATCTTCAGCATTCTGCTGTTCAGCGCTTTCGTTTCCACCAGCGTCACCCTCGTATTCACCATGATCCAGCGCTTCCAGGGCGCCTGCTGCCCCAAGACCATCAAGAGCGAAAAGGCTCGCAGTGTTATCGTCGGCGTTATCGTCATCGCTATCTGCTTTGCGATCTCCCTGCTCGGCCTCGGCAACATCATCAAGTACGCTTACGGCTACGACGGCTACTACGCAATCCTCGTTATCTTCCTGCCCGTCCTGATCTGGGGTCTTCCCAAGGTCAAGAAGCTTTCCGCAGAGAAGAAGGCTGAGATCGAGTAATTAATCAGAATAATTCAAACACCACCGGATGACCGGTGGTGTTTGACCAAGGAACAGTGTCAGAAAATGAGAATAGCTATGATCGGCTCCGGCGCTGCCGGCAGCGTTTTTGCTTCATATCTTAATAAAGGCGGCGCAGAGCTTTGGCTCGTTGACCGCTACAAGGCGCACATGGACAAGGTCGCGCAGAGCGGAATGACCTTCGTCACCCCCTCGGGCGAGGAGCTCCTCACCGGCTTCCGCACCGCCTATTCCGCCGAGAATATCGGCGTTATGGACATGGTCATACTTATGGTAAAGGCCACGCAAACCGACGGCATCATGCCCTCGGTCAAGCCCTGCATCGGCAGCGAAACGGTCGTCGTTTCCCTGCAAAACGGCATCGGCAACGACGATGTTCTCAAAAAATATGTCCCTGCGGACAGGATCCTCTATGGCTTCGGCACGATAGGAACAGAGCTTCCCGAGCCGGGCAAATGCGTTTCAAAGCCCGAAAGCGGCGTTATAATGCGCTTCGGAGCCTCGGAAAACGATCCTTTTTCCGAAAGGGCCGGCAAGGCGCTTGAAAAGTGCTTCTGCGACGGCGGTTGCCTTGCAAGCTTTGAAAAGGATATCCGCCCTTTTGTATGGAAAAAGGCGATATCAAACAGCGGCTACAACACCCTTTCGGCTCTCACGCGCCTGAAGGTCGGACCCATGCTCGACTGCGAAAGCGGCAGAGAGCTTATAAAAAGCGTATGGGCGGAGGGCTGCGCGGTAGCCAAGGCACTTACGGGCGTCGATCTTTGGGGCGAGATGCTCGAGGAGCTTGAACGGCTCAGAGAGGGCTTTGCAAAATACTATCCCTCCATGGCACAGGATGTTCTCATCCACCAGCGTCAGACCGAGGTCGAGCTGCTAAACGGCGCCATCGTGCGCTACGGCCGCGAGCTCGGTATCCCCACCCCCGTCAACGGGGCGCTGACGCTTATGATCCAGACAATACAGCAAAACTACGATAAGCAGTATTGCAAACAATAATAAGTTATCAATTTTTATAAGGAGACGAATAAAAATGAAAATTGCAATGTATGGTTCCGGCGCAGCAGGCAGCGTTTTTGCTTCTTACCTCAAAAAGGGCGGCGCAGACATGATCCTCATCGACCGTTATGAGGCTCACATGAATAAGGTAGCCGAGGACGGCATGCACTTCACCATCCATCAGGAAGAAAACGGTGCTTACACCGATTATAATTATCAGCTCAAGGGCTTCCGCACCTACACCAGCTCTGCCGCTGCGGAAGAGGCCGAGGGCAAGGTCGACGTCATCATCTATATGACCAAGGCAACTCAGCTCGAGCAGGCAATTCAGGACTCTCTGCCCGTCGTGGGCGACACCACCGTCGCCGTTTCCCTCATAAACGGCCTCGGCAACGATGACAACCTCTTCAAGGTCTTCCCGAAAGAGCGCTGCATCATCGGCTCCGGCGTTCTCGGCACCGCACTGCCCGAACCCGGTCACTGCGTTTCCACTCCTGCCGGCGGCGTTCAGATGAACTTCGGCGGCGCTGTAAGAAGCGAGCTCAACGACGCAGCTTGCGCAGAGATGCTCAAGTGCTACCGCGAAGGCGGCTGCGACGCTTACTGGCGCGACGGCGAGCCGGGCACCGACAACAACATCTACAAGTTCATCTGGAAAAAGGTCTGCGTCAACGCAACTGTCAACACCGTCTGCGCGGTTCTGCGTCTGAAGATCGGTGAGGTCGAGGCTGATCCTTGGGGTCAGCAGCTGTTCCACGGCGTAATCCGTGAGACCTGCGCCGTTGCAACCGCAAAGGGTGTTCCCATGAACGCCGACGATTTCATCGCACACGACCATGCCGACATCGTCACCAACATCGGCGACTACTATCCCTCCATGTGCCAGGACGCTCTGTTCCATCAGCGTCAGACCGAGATCGACGTCCTCAACGGCAAGATCGCAGAGTACGGCAAAGAGCTTGGCATCCCCACTCCGACCTGTGACATCCTCACCAAGGTCGTCCACTGCATCCAGGACAACTACGCAAACCAGTACTTCCAGGATAAAGACGGCAACGCATTCCACATCGGCAAGTAATTTTAAGCTTAAAAACACCAAAAAACGGAGAACAGTTTTTGCTGTTCTCCGTTCAGGCTGTCGAAAAACTATGCTGCAAAAGAAAGATAATAGAGCAGCAGGAGAGCTCGAGGGGTAGCGAAGCGGCGGCGCGGTAGTGAATGACATGCCGGGGGCATGTCAGAGCCGCGACGTGACCGAGCCGCAGCGAGAAAAAGGCCCCACTCGAAATTGGATTAATAGCCATCAAAAACGCCTGATTTATCAGGCTTTTTGACGAGCGTAGCGAGATTTTTCGTGAAAACTTGTTTTCACAAAAAATGTGGCGTTTTTGAAGCGTGCAAAAAAGTCAAAGACTTTTTTGACACGCTGAAAGCAGCAGCCGACAGGCTGCTGCTTTTGTCGTTTCGTTGCCGCGTGGGTTTATTCTGCCGACTCGAACTTCTTTATGAGCCGGTCGAACAGCTCGGCGTTGTTCTCTATCGCGATCTCTGGCTCGCGCTTTGTCGTGTGCGCAAACACCGGCTCGTTCATTTTCCTTGAATACACCGCCTTCTGGATACGCACGGCGTCCATGCCGCACTTTGCAAAGTGCACCGCAGCGGAGGCAAAGTGAGCCGCGCAGGGGCAGATCTTGTCCGCAACCGGCTCGAGTGTTTCGACGATGCGGATGGACATATAGAATATTTCGTCGATGATGCAGCAGGCAGTGCGGTAAGCGGCCTCAAGCTCGGTATCATCGGCATTTTCCTTCTTCAGCAGCTTCTCAAGCGGCTTTTTGGCCTTGTTCTCTTCGTCGATCAGGTGCAGGAAATAAACGCGCAGCTTTTCCATGTCCTGCTCTGCGTGCAGCATATCGGCATCCTCGGACGCTGTCATCCGCAGGGCGCGCAGCGCCATGGATGCAGCGCTCATCGACGACGCTGCAGCCGCCGAGCCGAGGCCGAAAACGCTTTTGGGATCTGCGATCATCCCCGAGTACGATTTAAGGGTCTTGTCCGAATAGCTCTCGACCATAAGGTCTTCGATGTTGATCTTTTCTGCCATAATATATCTTCCTTTCGTTTGACAATTGAAAATTCAGGTCATATAATTTCTCTTGATAAATATACAACAAATATTGTTTATTTACAAGTGATTCTACTACAGGAGCGCACACAGATGAAAATTTTGCTCTGCGGAGATATAAACTCCGGCAAGTCAACGCTTATACAAAAGCTCGTTTCCGATATCGGCAAGGCCCCGCGCGGCTATATCACCGTGCGCATGCCCGAGGATGAAACAGGCATTTCGCACGTCTATCTTTACGATATTTCATCACCGCCCGGGCGCATCGAGGATGCGCAGGTGATAATGGAGATATGCGGCGATAAATTCGACCGCAGGCCGGAATACATGAGCAGCATCGCAGCGCCCATTCTTGAGAGCATTCCGGAGGGCAGCCTCGTTGTTTTGGACGAGCTGGGCACGCTTGAGGAGCATGAGGAGCGCTTCAAAAATGCGGTAATGCGCATACTGTCCGGGTCCTATGACGTTCTGGCCTCGGTCAAGGCGCAAAACACCGATTTTCTGCGCGATATCCGGCGGCATCCCGACTGCGAGCTTTACATTATAACGCCCGAAAACCGGAACGCATTGTATGCCCAGCTAAGGCGTGAATACAACATATAGTGCCGTGATTTTGTTCCCTAAAAATTGCACAAAAATCGCGTCGATTTTATGTATGAAAATTTTATTAGTTTTTCGCAGAATTATGTTGACTTAACGGACACAGGTTGATATCCTGAAAACACAGCGAATGAAATCAGGAGGCAGTCATGAAGAGAATTACAGCACTGCTGCTGGCTGTGCTTTGCATGCTTTCGGTCTGCGCATGCAATAACGGCAGCAAAGCGGCGGACGTTTCGGCAAAAGACCTCATCGCGGCAACGATGAATTCCGCAAAGCCCGAGAGCGCCGATACGCTCTGCGGCTCTGACGATCAGAGCTTTAAAAACAGATTTTATTATTATTACGGCATCGAGACGGACGCTGTGCGCGACTATGCCATAGCATACTCCTCCGCCGCGAAGTCGGACGAGATAAGCGTTCTTGTTGCGGCCAAGGGCACGGATATGAAAACTCTGACCGACGCGCTGGAGGGCAGACGCGAGATGCAGCGCCAGACCTTCGAGCTGTACAGTCCCGAGAGCGTTGAGATGCTCAAAAACGCAGTCATCTTCACTCAGGGCAGCTATGCGGTCATGATAGTTGCAAAGGATCCTACGTCGATCGAGAGCCGGATGAAGGAGCTTCTTTCCGACGCGGGCGAGGTCGAAAAAGAGGCGAAGGCATACTATGATACCGCCGTCACCCCCACCGTGACAAGTAAGCCGGAGAAAGCATACGACTACTCCCTGCCCGTCCCGGCGACCGAGGCCAAGGATAACTCGTGGTTCAAGGACGCCGCGTTCGTCGGCGATTCGCGCATGGAAGGCATCATGAACTATGCCGATTTTGAGCATTCCTCTAACTTCTCGCACGTCGGCCTGAACGTTGCGGACGTTTTCACCAAGCCTTATATCAAAACCGAGTCCGGCACCGTTACCGTTGCCGACGCGCTGCGCAATGATCTGAAATACGGCAAGGTCTATGTCATGCTCGGCATAAACGAGCTGGGCTGGTACAATCTCGATAAATTCATCGAATACTACGGCAACATCGTCGATCTCCTGCGCGAAACTCACCCCGAGGCGCAGATCTACATCATAAGCATCCTGCCTGTCGGCGCGAAGGCGACCGCGAGCCAGGAGATGCTCAACAACGACCGCGTTCAGATGTTCAACGAGCGCATTCAGGGCATGTGCAGCGAGAAGCAGGTCTATTTCGTCAACGGCTTCGAGGCGCTTGCCGTAAACGGCTCGCTGCCCGACGACGCCTCTCCCGACGGCGTGCATATGCAGCCGAGCTACTGCCACAAGCTCACCGATTATCTGCTGACTCACACCGTTGCGGCATAAAATCAAAAGAGTGCAAGCCAAGCTTGCACTCTTTTTTTCAGAGGCGCTTTTCAGAGGCGCTTTGACGCACCTACCAATACATTTATCTCTGGTAGCCCGGTATCGAAACAATGGTGGAAACCATATTTGCATCGCCATACATTAGTGCGTTGCTGATTTTAGCACCGCACCACGTAGGGAACGGGCTTGCCTGTTCCGTTTTTTTAGAGGCGCATTGAGGCAGATAGAATACGCATATTGCGGTTGCCCGGTTCGAGGACGTGTGCAAAACCGTATGTGCCTCGCGCTGCGTTAGTGCGCTGCCGAGTTTTTCGCCGCACCACATTGGCTCACTTGCCAAGGAGAGCAGGCGCTTTACTGCCGAGGGGTTGAATTAAAGCGCACGTCACAGCTATTAACTATCAGCTGTTAGCTCTCCGCTGCGGCCACAGCCGCTTGTTGCGCCGATGCGCCGGGCGGTGGTATAATATCAAAAAACAACTGGGGTGAACGCCATGACAGAATATACGATAAATTCAAGCGGCACCGTCGTTCCGGCAAAGGGCGGCGCTCAGCCGATACTCATAACTATGACCGCCGACGAGTTCCGCGAGAACAAAGCCGAGTTTACGTTTCACCGCGAGATGCTGCACAGCCTCGGCTCCATACGCTATTGCAAGGCCGAGCTTTACAAGGGCTGCGTCATCGGAACGATGCGCATTCCGCGCAAGGAGGCGCAGCGTGCGCCGGAGCTGTGCTTCGGCTTCTGCCTGACGGATAAAACGCTGCACATCATCGAGGACACCGGCGAGTACAAAGCGCTCGTCGCGCGGCTTGTAAATCACTCGTCGGGCGCGGCGCGCCCCTCGCAGCTCCTGCTGCGCCTGCTCGAGCTTTTGACGGAAAACGACGTGCCGTACATGATGCACATCGAAACGGAGCTTGAGCGCATGGAGGATGAGCTTGGCCAAAAGCCGGGCGACGATTTCTTCCGCCGCCTGACGCGGCATCGGCAGAAGCTCTCGGAGCTCGGCGCGTACTACGGCCAGCTTTCGGATATTGGCGAGCGCCTGTCCGACGAGGTCTGCGCGCCCCTCTCCGGCGACTGCGCCGCGTGGGAAAAGTTCGCGCGCCGTGCCGAGCGGCTTCAGGATCACGCAGAGCTTGTGGCCGAGAGCGCGCTGCAATTGCGCGAGCTTTACCAGTCCGAGCAGGACTCGCGTCAGAACCGCATCATGGGGCTGCTCACCGTCGTAACAACGCTGTTTCTTCCGCTGACCCTGCTCACCGGCTGGTACGGAATGAATTTCCGCAACATGCCCGAGCTTAGCTGGCGCTGCGGCTACGCCGTCGTTGCCGTCGTCGCCCTCGTAATCGTCGTGATCGAGATCATCTGGCTCCGCAAAAACTTCAAAAAATTTTAGAGGCGCATTGACGCAGTCACGGATACGTATATCTCTGGTATCCCGGTTCGAGGGTGCATGCAAAACCGTCACGTTTCGCGTAACATGAATGCGATGCTGAATTTTGCGCCGCACCTTGTAGGGGTGAGCATCGATCGCCCACATGCCACGGTTTTGCCGGCACTGAAATAGAATCGTAGGGAACGGATTCATCCGTTTTTTCAGAGGCGCATCAACGCTGATACCGATACATTCATTGCGGTATCCCGACCGGTGGGTACCGATGAAACCGCGACATGCGGAACGGGCAAGCCCATTCCCTACAGGGGTGCGGTGCAAAACTCAACTCCACACCTGCGTTACGCGAGGCACGCACGGTTTCCACCGCACCTTCGACACCGGGCACCGGCAATCACCGTATCCGTAGCTGCCCCAATTCGCCACTAAAAAGCCTTGACCGGGATGGTGCAGGGGTGTAAAATGTGGATATAGAAATGTTCACCGGAGGTGTTATAATGAAAAAACAGGTAAACGCCGCAAAGCTTGCCGCATTTGCCGGAGCTGCCGCTGTCGGCGGATTTATATACCTCGTTGCTCCCGGCAAGATCCGCAAGAAGCAGAGATCGCCTTTCCAAAACCGCAATTTTGCCCACCGTGGGCTGCATAAACGTGATAAATCCGTGCCGGAGAACTCGCTGGCCGCGTTCGAGCGCGCCGCGTCCTACGGCTACGGCATCGAGCTCGACGTTCAGCTGTCGAAGGACGGACAGGTCGTCGTGTTCCATGACGATACGCTCAACCGCGTCTGCGGAGTTGACGCGCGCGTCGATTCCAAGACCCTTGCCGAGCTTCAGCAGCTGAGCCTTTGCGGAACCGACGAGACGATACCGCTGTTTTCCGACGTTCTCAAAACCGTCAGAGGCCGCGGCGCGCTCATCGTCGAGCTGAAAAACGGCAAAAACAACAAGGAGCTGTGCGAAAAGACCTATGCTCTGCTGCGCCGCTACACCGGCGACTATTGCATCGAAAGCTTCAACCCCTTTATCGTGCGTTGGTTCAAGATCAATGCGCCGGAGGTCGTGCGCGGCCAGCTGGCAAATCCGCCGAAGGACTATAACGGCGAGGTAAACGCAGTGACCGGCTTCATCCTCGGCAACGTCTTGCTCAACTTCCTCGCGCGGCCGCAGTTTATCGCGTATAAGATCGCGCCCAAGCCGTTCCCCGTGAAGCTGTGCGAAGCACTCGGTGCGATGAAGGTCTGCTGGACCAGCCACGAATGGGTCAACGAAAAGGGCAACGACACCGTCATTTTCGAGTTCTATAAGCCCAAACTCAAGTTCAACAAACGCTGATGCCTATTGAAAAAAGCACCCTCGGAGGGTGCTTTTTTCATGTTCAAAATCTCATCATCAATTCACGGTCGATCTCGCGGCCGTTTTTGAAGTAAACGCGCGGAACGCGCTTGCTGACGGCGCAGGTCAGCTCATACGGAATGGTTCCGGCAAGCTGCGCGAGCGTTTCTACCGGGTTATCCGGGCCGAAGATCTCGACCTCGTCGCCGACGCCGACATTGGGCAGCTCGCTGAGGTCGATCATGCTCATATCCATGCATATCCTTCCGCGCTGGGGCGCTGGGCCGTCGGCGGTCATGATGCTGCACCGGTTCGACAGGCAGCGGAAGAACCCGTCGGCGTAGCCGTAGGGGATGACGCCGATGCGCGTCGGCGCGCTTGTCGTAAACAGGCGGCCGTAGCTTATGTCCGTGCCCTCGTCATAGATCTTTATCGTGTTTATCATTGCCTTGAGCGCCATTGCCGGGCGCAGGCCGAGCCTTTCGGCAAACTCGCCGCAGCCGTACAGCAGCAGCCCTGGGCGCACCATATCCATGTACGTTTCCGGATACAGCGCGACGGCGCCGGTGTTGGCGCAGTGGCGCAGCGGTATGCGTCGGCCGATGCGCTCCTCGACGGCGGCGACGGTGCTTTTGAAAAGCTCAAACTGCTTTTTGGTGTAGTCAACGTCGGCCTCGTCCGCCTCGTCGGCAACGGCAAAGTGCGTGAACATGCCCTCAACCTCGAGGTTGGGCATGCCGCAGCAGTCAACTATGCCGGAAACACCCGTTTCAAAATGCCGCCCTGCGCACAGAACGCCGAGGCGCGACATGCCGGTGTCCACCTTGATGTGAACGCGCAGCTTTGCGCCGAACTCGGCTGCGGCTGCATTGTATTCATGCGCCTTGGCAAGGCAGGTGACTGTTTGCGTGATGTTGTTGGCTATCAGGTTCGGCACCTGCTCGGTGGGCGTGTGGCCGAGGATGAGGATGGGCATTACGATGCCGTTTGCGCGCAGCTCCATCGCCTCATCGAGGCTCGAAACGGCCAGATAATCCGCGCCGAGCTCCTGAAGCGTGCGCGCGACGTGAACCGCACCGTGACCGTAAGCGTCGGCCTTGACGACGCCGAGAAATTTGACGTTTTCTCCGATGCGCGCGCGCAGAGCCTTATAGTTATGCTCTATCGCGTCGAGCGAGACCTCTGCCCATGTTCTGCGGAGAGTGGATCTCATGCTGTCACCTTCATCCCTGAATGTTAATCGTGCCGCCGGCGGAGACCCTGCTTATCTCCACACCGCCGTAGGTCCCGTAAAAGTCCCACTTGACGGAAACGGGGATCGCCGTTGCCTGGCCTGCCGGAACGGTGACTTCGATGCTGCGGCTTGTCAAAACGGCATTGTTTCTGACCTTTTCGCTCTTGTAGCTTATGCCGGGGCTCGTGAAGCTGTAGTCAACGCCGGCAACGGTGATAACGCCGTTATGGGGGCCGACGGACAGCGTGTAGGTGCTCAGGATAACGTCGAGCTTTATCGTGACGGTCTCGCTGTTTTGCGAGGTGGCCGTCCAGTTTGCGTACATTATCATTTTGGTGCCTGTGTTGCTCTCAAAGCTGCCGGTCTGGTTTATGGTGCGGTTTATGACGGCGCTCTGCGTCGGCTGCGGTGCGGCGGTCTGGCCGGGCTGCGCGCTCGGCGAGGGTGAGCTGCTCGGATCTGCCGATGGCCGCGCGCTCTCGGCCGGAGCCGGGGTCGGGGTCGAAATGACGCTCGGCGTGAGCGCCGGGGTCGGCTGCGCGCTCTCGGTCGGTACGGTGTCCTTTATGTCGCGGCTTGTAAGCCACATGGAGACCGCGGCGATGATGATGAGCACCAGCACAAGGGCGATGAATATGTTAATTCTGTGCTTGTTCATACAAATTTACTCCGATCTGCCGCCGTGCGGCAAGTGATACAAATGATTATATATCATCACCGGCAAAAAATCCAGTGCTATGTAAGCTGAGCCGTCAGCTTGTAAGCTCCCAGCTCATGTCTATGAGAAAGCGCAGCTTATCATCATCGACTGCGGCAAGCTCAACGCTTATCCAGTGCTCCTTGCTCATGTGATAGGCCGGGAAAAAGCCCGGCTCGGCGCGCAGTGAGCCGGAAAGCAGCGGATCGCATTTTAAGTTTAAGACGGTGACTATATCCTCCCCTTGCAGGGCGAGCCTGCTGCGCGGTATCTCCATCACAAGCGCGAACCACTTTTTGCTGCTTGCGTGGCGAAAGACCTCGTAGGTTGGATTCGATATCCAAGGGAAATCGTTTACGGCGGCGTAGTTTTCAAGGATATACTGCCGCAGAGTGTCTCTGTCCATTTCTGTTCTCCTGTTCAAAACGCCATCCGGAGAACCCGGATGGCGTAATACCGTTTGTCACTTATTCTCTTCCGAGCGGCGGCGAGCTTCCTCAAATCTGCGGCGAGCCTCCTCGTATTCCCGGCGCGCCTTTTCGTAATCGTTTTTGCGAGCCTCTGCTTCGAGCTTTTCGGCCTCCTCGTTCAGGCGGCGCGTCTGCTCGGTAAGCTCGTCGATGCTGTCCGGCTCGGGCGTGTATTCAAGCTTTTCGGTGCGGTGCTTTTTACTCTTGTTGTCCCTGCGGCGCGGCTTGGGAGCCGGCTCATCGTCATCGTCGTCCTCTTCGACTGCATCAAGCTCGGGCTGAGCGGCAACGGCCTCCGACGGGCGGACATATTTTTCACGTTCCCTGCCGTTTACGGCATCGGTGTACGCTCTGCCGCAGACAACGGCGACTATTGCAGCTATGACCGAAACGGCAAGCAAAACGAGCATTGCTATAAGCTGCGTCTGCCCGTTGCCCGAGCCGTCCTCGAGCGCATAGGCAAAGCTGCGGTAATCGTTTGACAGGCCGTAGATATTCAGCGCAAGGGATGCGACAGCGGCAATGCCGGCGGCGCCGGTCGCCGCATAGATGCGCGTGCGGTTGGGCTTGAGCGAGGCGAGAACGCCGATAACTCCGGCGAGAACGCCGACGATGCTTATAATGCGCAGAAGGTTATACAGGTTCTGGCGCACGTCAAGCTCGCTGTTGAGCTTGTCGGCATCGTCCTCGACATAGTCGCGCGCGGCCTGGAGCACGGCTTCGTAGTCGCTCTCGTCGCTCACGAGCTTTGCAATGCCCTCGTTTTCCATGAGCACGGCAATGCCCGATTTGACTGCGGCCTCGGCATCGTCCTGTTCGGTGAGCGTTTCCTTGAGATCATTCATTTTATCAACGTTGTCGTTGAGTTTCTGCTGTCCGGCGTTGAGCTGATTTTTGGCCACGGCGAGCTGCGCTTTGCCGTTATCGAGCTGCGCCTTTGCCGCGTCGAGCTGAGTTTTGCCGTTATCCAGCTGAGTTTTCGCGGCGGCGAGCTGCGCTTTGCCGTCGTTTATCTCCTGCTCGGCGGCGGATATCTGGGCGTTTGCCTCGGCAAGCTGCGCCTGACCGTCCTCATATTCTTTCATTGCGGCTCTCGCCTCGTCAAGCGAGGTGAAGCCGAAGTTGCGCAGGATGCTTTCGGCTATCTGGAGCGCCGGGTGCTTGTCGATAAAGGCAAAAAGCTGCTGCGCCTGCTGGTATGCCGGCGTTGCCGCATCAAGCTGAGCCTGTGCCGCGTCGCGCTGCGCCTTCGCGTCGGCAAGCTGAGCTTCGCCCTCGCTCAGGCGCTTTTCTGCCGCCTGATACTCGGCGAGCTTTTCGTTATACTGCTTCTCGGCAGCGTCGTATTCCGCCTGGCCTGCGGCGAGCTTTGCCGCTCCGGCGTTATATTCCTGCGTGCCCTGACTGAGCTGCTCATTGCCCTTTTGATCGGTCACGACGGACTCGGTGTAGTCCTTTTCGTCCTCGGTGCGGTTTTCCTCCGCCTTGCGCAGATCGGCAACGCGCTTATCGAGTACATCGACAAAATCGATGATATCGGCCTTTTGGCCGCGCTTGAAGCGCATGATGTCCGACAGCTCGTCCGAGCCGCGTCCTGCCGCAATGATTCCGAATACCGAGCTTGCGGCGAGCAGGATGCTCATGATCATTAACAGTGTTCTTTTCATTATATCTTCCTTTCTCCTGCGGAAACACGTTTCCCCCCAATGTTTCCTGCGGAATTACTTCCCCTTGCGCGCCCTGTCTCTGAGCGCTATCTGCTCGAAGTCCTCGTCAAAAAGCGGATGCAGGCGAAGCCTTCTGCCCTTGACGGTCGTGCGCGAGATGAGTCTGTCGCCCCAGACGAGCATCTGCGGCAGAACGAACAGCACCAGCAGCAGAGATATTATCGTTCCGCGGCCGAGCACGAGTCCGATGACGGAAATTATGCTCTCGGTGCTTATAAAGCCGATGAGCAGGCCGGCAATGACAAGGATGCTGCCGCTTGTTACGAGCGTGGGCAGAGCGCCGTTGAGCGCAAGACGTATAGACTTGCGGCGCGAAACATTGCGCTGCCTCAGCTCAAGATATCGGTTTGACACGACGATCGCGTAGTCGATATTCGCACCCATCTGTATCGCGCTGACGATCAGGTAGCCGACAAAAAAGATGGAGTTCTGCGTAAAATACGATATCGAGAAGTTCAGCCAGATGCTGCCCTGAATGACCGCAATGAGCAGCACCGAAAGTCCTGCCGAGCGGAACACGAACATGATCACCAGCACGACGAACACCGCCGACAGCACGCTGACCAGAATGTTATCCGTCGAGAACGAATCCTTCAGGTCGCGCGCGGCGGTAGCGTTGCCGGTGACGTAAACATCGTCGCCGTAGTAGCTGTCGGCAACACCGTGGATCTGCGAGATGAGCGCGTAGCTTTCGTCCGACTGCGTTGGCAGGTCGGAATAAACGAGCATGCGGCTGTAGTGCTGACCCTGAAGCTGCGCCTTCGCGTCGGAAAGCTGGGCATACAGGCTCTCTATCATATCTATCTTGTCCTGAGGAAGCTCTATCGTGCCGCTCTCGGCAACGTCATACAGGAACAAAAACAGGTCGATAAGCGGAATTTTATATTCGCGCATGTTGCTCTGCACCTGGTCGTAGTCGGCGTGGCGCGCGGCGTAGTAGACGAAAAGCGCGCTCGCGCTCGTGTCGTCAAGCCCGGCAAGCTCGGAAAATTCGCCGATGGTCAGCTTATCGCCGAGGCGGTAGCCGTCCATGACCTCAACGGAGGCTATGCCGAGAACCGAGGTTACATGGTCAAGCTCCGCTATCTCGTCGAGCATCTTCGCCTGAGTCTCATAGTCGCCCGTCGGTACGACGAGCGCCATCATGTTATTGTTCCCAAATGTGTTTATGATCTGCTGATGCGCCTTTTGCGTTTCGTTCAGGCGCAGGGGGTAATCGTCGCTATAGTTATACGAAAACGGGCACATGCTCGAAAAGAAGAACGCAGCCGCCGCGACACAGATGAAAACAGGCGGCACGAGCTTGTGCGTTTTCCACGCAAAGCGCCCGATGGCGTTTATGTTCGGCATGAAGCTGCGGTGCTTTGTTTTTTCTATCGCGCGGCTGAACATGAGCAGCAGCCCCGGCATGAGCAGGAACACCGTCAGCATCGAGATCAGTATGGATTTTATCAGCACCTTGCCGAGGTCGCCGCCGAGGCCGAACTGCATGAACGTCATCGCGACAAGGCCTCCGATGGTCGTCAGCGAGGACGAGGCTATCTCGGGTATCGCCTTCGACAGCGCCTCCACCGCCGCGTCATACGGCTCAAAATACCGCCGCTCCTCGGCAAAGCGGTTGCACAGGATGATGGCGTAGTCGATCGCAAGAGCAAGCTGCAAAATGAGCGTTACGGAGTTTGCGACATATGATATCTCCGAGAACAGAAAGTTTGTTCCCTGCTGGATGGCCGCGGCCATTGCGAAGGTTATCAGCAGAACCGGCACCTCGGCATAGCTGCGCGAGGTAAGCAGCAGCAGGATTATGACCGTAACTACGCTCAGCGCGCCGATTACGAGCATTTCGCCCAGCAGCGTGCTGCTGAAATCCGTGCCGACCTCGGTGTAGAGCTTCACGTTATCCGCGTCAAACCTCGCATCGACGAGCGACTTTATCGCGTCAAGAGCCTGCGTGCATATCTCGTCGCTCGACGGTGCGGCAAAGCTCACGGAAATAAGAGCCGTCCCGGACTTGTAGTGATCCTGTGTATCATCGAAGCTTGCCTGGCGCACGCCGTCGATATTCTCTATATCTTGCGACAGCGCCTGCGCGTCGTCATACGAAATGTGCTCGATCATAAGCTCGGCCGTCGCGAAGGTGATAAACTCGCCGTCCATCGCCTTCAGGCCGCGCCGCGTCTCCGTTTCGGCAGGAAGAAACTGAAAAAGATCGTTTTGAACCGTCGTAAGGCGCATCGTGTAGGCCGACATGCACGCGGCCGCGATGAAAAGCACGAGGATGATTTTTCTGCTGTCTATAATAAATTTGGCTAATTTGTGCATCTGGTTCTCCCACGAGTGATGTATCTACATATTTTATTACATGTAGAAAAAAACATCAAGGGATTATTGTCAAGTTTTTATTAATTTCCTTGTGTTTGGGATAAAAGCATTATATAATTCAGGTGCGCCGCAGGGGGCGCAAAACAAATATCAAGGAGAGCGCGAAAGCGCTGCCGAAAAAATGGTTAAGCTGTTATCAAAACTGTTCATAAAAAATCCGACGGAGTACGCCGATCCGCTTGTGCGCAAGGCTTACGGAACGCTGTGCAGCCTGCTGGGGATATTCCTCAACGTGCTGCTGTTTGCCGGCAAGTATGCCGCCGGCGCGATATCCGGCTCGATCGCCATAACCGCCGATGCGTTCAACAACCTCTCCGACGCCGGCGCGTCGGCGATATCGCTGCTGGGCTTCCGGCTTTCGGGCAAAAAGCCCGACCCCGACCACCCCTTCGGCCACGGCAGGATAGAATACATCTCCGGCCTTGCGGTCGCGGCACTGATCGTTGTCATGGGCGTTGAGCTGCTGATAAGCTCGGTCGATAAGATACTCAGCCCCGAGCCGGTCGAGGTCGGCCTGCTCCCGGCGGCGATACTGCTCGCGTCGATCCTCGTCAAGCTGTACATGTTTGCGTATAATTGCAGCGTCGGCAAAAAGATCTCGTCCTCGGCCATGGCCGCCACGGGTGCGGACAGCCTGTCCGACTCGGTCGCGACGGCGGTCGTGCTGCTTTCAATGGGCGTAAGCTGGCTGTTCAAGGTCAATATCGACGGCTGGGCAGGCGCGGCGGTCGCGGTGTTCATCCTCTTTGCCGGCTACGGCGTTGCAAAGGACACACTCTCGCCGCTGCTCGGTCAGGCGCCCGATCCGGAGCTTGTCAAAAGCATCGAGGAGATAGTCATGAGCTCGGACGCCGTCATCGGCATGCACGACCTCGTTGTTCACGACTACGGTCCGGGCAGAATGATGATCTCTCTGCACGCCGAGGTGGACGGCCGCGGCGATATCTTCCAGCTGCATGACAGCATCGACACCGTCGAGCGCGAGCTGAAAAGCGCGCTCGGCTGCGACGCGACGATCCACATGGACCCCGTCGAGACCGACAACGAGCAGGTAAACGCCGAACGCGCCGCGCTTGAGGAGGCGCTTAAGGGCATTGACGGGCTGCGCGGCATTCACGATTTCCGCATGGTCATGGGCCCGAGCCACACAAACCTTATCTTCGACGTCGTTATGGACACCGGCTGCGGCAAAACGCCAGAGCAGTTCCGCGATATCATCTGCCGCACCGTCGAGGAAAAGCTCCCCGGCCACTTCGCCGTCGTCACCGTCGATACCTCCTTTGTCTTTTAGAGGCGCATTGGGGCACCTACCAATACGGTTATCTCTGGTTGCCCGGTGTCGAATTTACCGGCGAAACCATGGTTGCCTCGCGCTACGTTAGTACGTTGCTGAATTTTGCACCGCGCCCCATTGGCTCACCTGCAAGGGGAGCAGGCAGCTTTGCTGCCGTGGGGTTGAATAATACCTATTCACTATTACCTATTACCTCTTCACTGCGGCCGCAGCCGCTTGTAGGGAACGGATTTATCCGTTCCGTCTGTACCGACCTTGCCTGCACAAAAACCATAGCTGTAGGGGCGATCATTGATCGCCCGTTTTTCATATAGTGTTTGCCTGGCGGCAAATGATTAAAATAACACCTCATCCGTCACCAAGGTGACACCTTCCCCTCAAGCTACGCAGGGGAAGGCAAAAAAGGGACGGTCTGTGACCGTCCCGATGAATAATGAATGATGAATAATTAATAGTGAATAATTATGGTGTGCCTGCGGCACTTTTTTAATAGCGCCTTTACGCTGGTACCAATACAGTTTTTGCGGTTGCCCGACCGGTGGGTTCCGGCAAAACCGTGGCAAACGGAACGGATAAATCCGTTCCCTACAAGGCTGCGGTGCAAAACTCAGCAGCGCACTAATGTATGGCGCGGCACGCAAGGTTTTGCCGGCAGTCTCGATACCGGGATACCGCAATATATGTATCCGTAGCTGCCTCAATGCGCCACTAAAACCTATTTGGAGCATAGGAATGACGTTTTGGAGCGGACAGAGGGTGGTATATAAGCTAAAATGCATATCGTAACCCCCATATGTATCTTCTTTGTCCGCAGGGCGGTCAGGTCTCCGCTCTGCGCGATATTGAATCACAGCCGAAAGGCATGGTTCTCCCTTCCCCTTTACCATAGCAAAGTTCTATACTCCTTTTATCTTCACTTTATGCACACTTTGCGGCAAAGCCCCGGACAAGCTCCGGGGCTTTGTTGTGCGCTGTTCAGGGCGGAAACAAAAAAGCCACGAGCTTCGGCTCGTGGCTTGGAATATCAGATTTTTGCTTCCGCTTCGGACTTCCTGGGCTTGACGATTGCTGCAAGGCCGAGTGCGAGCAGGCCGAAGATGACGGCCGGAAGTATCCAGTACAGGCCCATGTCGTACAGGGGAAGATTCTCCATTGCGGGGACCTTGAACGCACACAGGATGCTCGCGCCAACTGCGCCGAGAGCCGCGCCGCGGCTGACATAGTCGTTTGCCTTGGGGATAATGAGCGAGATGAAGATAACGACCAGTGCCGGCGGATAAACGATGTCCAGCACTGGAGCCGCGATCGAAACGATGCGGTCAAGGCCGAGATTGGACGCAACGGCGCTGAACACACAGATAACGATGACGAATGCCTTGTAGGGCACCTTCTCGCTGCACAGCTCGGTGAAGTAAGCTGCGGCGGAGCTGGTCAGACCGATGGCGGTGGTGACGCAGGCAAGACCCACGACGACGCCGAAGATGATCATGCCGGCCTTGCCGAGCAGCGCCTCAACGATGGCCATAACAAGCTCTGCGCGGCCGATCTCAAGGCCGTACTGAGCCGAAACGGTAGCGCCGAGGTAGCACAGGCCCATGTAAACGCCGAGCAGCAGCACGCCTGCGAGGATAGCCGAGCCGGAGACGATCTTGAACTTCTGGCCGTTGGTGGTGTAGCCCTTGGAGGCGGCGCTCTGGAGAATTATGATGCCAAACGGCAGCGCCGCAAGCGCATCCATGGTCTGGTAGCCGGCCTTGATGCCGCCGAGAATAACGTTGTCGGCGTTCGGGGTGAGCGATATCTCGCCGAGCGGCGTTGCAACGCCCTTGATTATGATGACCGCAAGGCCGACAAGCAGCAGCGGAGTCAGGATCGCGCCGACGATATCGACGACGGCCGACTGACGGATGCACAAAAACAGGATGATCGCGAAGAATATTATGGAGAACACAACGGAGGAAACGCCGCTGATGTTCGGAACGATTGCCATTTCAAAGGTGGTTGCGGCGGTACGGGGGATTGCGACCATGGGGCCGATGCAAAGGATAAGCGCGCTCATGAGTATTGCGGCCGGGACCTTGCCCAGACGCGCGGTGACGGCCTCGCTGCTGCCGACACGCAGAAGCGCAAACACTGCGCACATTGCAAGACCGATGTCTGCAATGAAGTATGCCGAGAAGCCGCCGAGCCACTCGGGACCTGCCTCAACGCCGAGATACGGCGGAAAAATGACGTTGCCTGCGCCGAAAAACATCGCAAACAACGCAAAGCCGACGACGATAATGTCGCGGACAGTGTGGGGTTTGTTCTGAAGCTTCATTCAATTTTCCTCTTTCATCAATTGCTTTCTTATCTGCTGAGCAGCGCCTCCGTAAATACGCTGCACACTGTTACACTTCAATCCAATGCGTTGAAAAATGTGAATAAAGGATATCATTTTTTTCATGATTGCGGAAATCACTCTTGTTCATCCCCATATTAAAAACTTTAATACTATGCACAAAATAATTTCATATTACGCGTGATAAAATGTTAACCAAATGTTATTGAATGTGTCGATTTGGCGTGTTATATTTGCATGGCAATAATTATAGATATAAGAAAGGTGTGAGCGTTATGGATGACGGAAGACTGCGCGCAGTGCTGACAGCGGTCGATCGCGGCAGCTTCAGCAAGGCCGCGGCGGAGCTGGGCTACACGCAATCGGCAATGACGCATCTTGTGAATAATCTTGAAGCAGAGCTGGGCTGCACCCTGCTCAATCGCGGCAGTCACGGTGTCCGCCTTTCGGAGGAGGGAGAGCAGCTTCTTCCTTATATAAAGAGCGTTATCGACGCTTGCGACGCGCTGCGCCAGGAGGCCGCCGCGCAGAGCCGCACCCAGCGCCACCAGCTCAGCCTCGGCTGCTTTGCGAGCATTGCGCGCTCCGCGCTGCCCCAGCTTTTGCAGGAATTCAAGGCGCTCTACCCCGATATCCAGATAGATGTGACCATCCGCGGCTATGAGATGCCGGCGCTTCTTCAAAAGGGCGAGGTGCAGCTTGCGCTCGTGGACGAGACCTGCGCCGAGGGCTTCGAGTGGATACCCCTCACGCGCGTTCCGCTCATCGCGGTCGTGCCGCCGACGTTTCGCTGGGAAAGGGAACGCATTTCCATCGGCAGGCTTCTGAAGGAGCCGTTTATCACCTGTCAGGAGCAGTATTCCGAAAAGCTGCTGCCGCCGGACGCAAAGCGCATCCAGGTCACGGCCTCGGACGATGCGGCGATCTTGTCCATGGTGTCGTGCGGCCTGGGAGTGTCGATCCTGTCGTCGCTCTCGCTTGCCGGATACGAGGGGCAGGTCAAAACCATACCGCTCGAGATACCCGTCGTCGTGCGCGTCGGCGTCGCGATCAAGTCGCTCGAGTCCGCCTCGACCTCCGCGCGCCGCTTCGTCAAGTTCCTCAAAAACCACTACGGTGTTTTAGAGGCGAATTGAGGCTGATACGGATACGGTTATTGCGGTGTCCCGGTGTCGAGGGTGCCGACAAAACCGTCATGTTTCGCGTAACATGAATGCGATGCAGAGTCTGTTGTCGCAGTTCGGAAGAGCGGAATAAACCGTGACTGCTACGCAACCCGGTAGTGCAAGCTGCATATTGCGGTTGCCCGGTTCGAGGGTACGATGGAAACCGTGGTTACCTCGCGTAACGCAAGTGCGATGCTGAATTTTGCGCCGCACCCCTGTAGGGAACAGGTTCGCCTGTTCCGTTTGTACCGACTTAGTCGGCACTGAAAACAGCGTTGTAGGGAACGGATTTATCCGTTCCGCTTGTCGTGGTTTGGTCGGCATCCACCGGTCGAGATACTGCAATAAATGTATCGGTATCAGCGTTAATGCGCAATTAAAAAACCGCTTGCGGCAGATGAGGTGCTATCAAATTATCGCCGTCAGGCAAACATAATAAAAAGACGAGGCCGGGCGGCCTCGCCTTTTTTAATGGGGAGTATAAAGAAGGAGAATTGTATCGAAATCAGTGTCTGCCGTACTCGATCCTTGTGACCGAGACGACAAGTCCGGCGATGCCTGCAAGGGCAAGGACTGCGCAGACTGCCGTCCAGACGGCTGCGTCGTGGTTTGCCGCGTCAAGATCCATGCGGTAGGCCTCGCCTGCTGCGGCGCAGATGCCGCCGTAGGTCGTGGCATAGGTGTCGGTGCCGCCGAGCAGATATTTTACCTCGCGGTCGAGTGCGGCCGAGTCGGTGCTGTACTCTGCGATGGGCTTGAGCGCCTCGGCCATGCGGCCGAGATCATCGTCGTTGTCGCCGGCAACGTTCTGCACCCTCGCCTGATACACATCGTTTTCAACACCCATCGAGGCGGCAAGCTCGGCTGCGGTCTCTGCGCGGTTTATGAAATTCGAGTCGGCTGATACGCGCTCGACCTTCTGCGCTTCAACATTTGTAAAGCCGACTGCGGCCAGCAGGATGACAACTACGGATGCAATGGCTGTGATAACATATAATGTGTTGTTTGATGACTTTGTTTTCATGATGCGATCCTTTCCGCTCTTAAAAGAGCTATCTTTATTCATTGACCACATAATAGACCCGAAGTTTATGTAATTCAACGTACAAATTTGCCTCAAGTGACAAGAAAATAGGCAATTGCATAAAAGTGTGCAAAAAAACAGCTGACGTGAAAATCACGTCAGCTCAGCCTGTCGAAAAAGCCCAGCTGGGCTGGACTTTTTCGACAAACTGGGGTGATCAATGATCGCCCCTACGATTCTGTTTCGGCGCCGACCAAACCGTTACACACGGGCGAGCAATGCTCGCCCCTACAGGTGCGGTGCATAATTTAACACCGCACTAATGTGTGGCGGGAGTTTTACGGTTTGGTCGGCAACTTCGACACCGGGCTACCGGAGATGACCGTATCCGTAGCAGCCTCAATGCGCCTCTGAAAGACATTCGGACATGGCTTTTTGGAATTTGGGCAGGACGCCGATACCGTTTGTGCGGTGGGGCGGAAGCTGATAGATATCGTGGCCGGGATAGTCGTTACCCTCGATCAGCAGCGGCCCGTTATCGGTCACGCACACGTCCCAGCCGACGACGCCGACCTGCGGCACGACCTGGCCCGCTCGCTCGACAAGCGCGATGACCTCGTCCCAAAGCGGTATCTTGAAGCCCTTTATCGGCACGCCGGTCAGGGGATGCACATCGTACAGATGCCCGGACTTATCCAGCGCAGGGTAGATTATCTCGCCCCTGTCCTCCTCTATGGGCACGACCATGCCGCCGTTATTGAAGTTATCGACATACTTGCCGTTGCCGATGCGCAGGTACGCGGCGACGACGCGCGTTTTTTTGCCGTGGGTGAAGCTTATGACGCGGCAGGTGTTGACCGAGCAGGGGTGCAGCGCCATGAGGTCGCGATGCTGCACGACGCACTCCTCCAGCAGCACCTTACCCGCTCCGTCCAGGTGCTCGCGCACAGGCTCGGTCAGCTCGCGCACGTCGATCTTTTCAATGCCGCGTCCGCATTGCCCGTCAACGGGCTTTACCATGAACACGGGGTGCTTTTCGATGAACGCGTCAAGCTCGGCGTCGCTCGCTGTGGAGTAGTCGAGCCAGTCGCGGTGCAGGAATTCGGAAAAGTTATGCGCGAATTTGAGCTTATTCTCGATCTCGGGCATATACGCCGGGTCGTTATACGCCTTGATGAAGCCGTTATTTATGCCGCGCGTGAGCACCGTTTTGCGCTGCGCGGCGTTGAGGTCGTACATCTCGAACAGCCAATAGTCCATGTACCCTGCCTGATAGCGCAGTCCGCACCAGACCATGTCAAAAAATATGAACAGCTTGCTGCGCCCGGACTTCTCATGGACCTCGTCTATCTTCCGGAACATCTGCTTCCAGTTCAGCCCCGCTATGCGCGCAAGCAGAAATTTTAATTTTCCCATACTATCTCCTTTTTTAGAGGCGCATTGACGCACCTACGGATACGGTTATTGCGTGAACCCGGTATCGAGAATGCCGACAAAACCGTGGCTGCCTCGCAACCCGTTAGTGCAATGTCAAATCTTTTGCCGCACCTCGTAGGGAACGGATTTATCCGTTCCGTTTGTCGTGGTTTCGTCGGCAATCTCCGGTCTGGCTGACGCAATAAATGTATCGGCAATTATTCGCTCACCGTGCGGACATGGTCTGCGAGGCCGCGACGGCAAGCTCATCGCAGCGGTTATTGAATTCGTTCTCGGCGTGGCCCTTGACCCAGTGACAGCGGACCTCATGCGTATCGCACAGCTCCAGAAGCTCTGCCCAGAGGTCGGAGTTGAGCGCCGGCTTTTTATCGGCCTTTTTCCACCCGTTGCGCCGCCAAGACACCGCCCAGCCCTTGCTGAGCGCATCAATGACGTACTTTGAATCCGAGTACAGCTCCACGATGCACGGCTCCTTGAGCGCACGCAGCGCCGAGATCACGCCGGTTAGCTCCATGCGGTTGTTTGTCGTCTGCTTTTCGCCGCCGGACATCTCCTTTTTCGCGCCGCCATAGCACAAAATCGCGCCCCAGCCACCCGGACCCGGGTTGCCGGAGCACGCGCCGTCGGTGTATATCGTAACCGTTTTTTTCATCATTTCAGACCGTATTTCCGCATGAGTATGTTGTATTCGTCCTTCTCAATGAGGCCGTTGCGCAGCAGCTCCTTGAGCTGGGATGCGCGTTTTTCCTCATCTGTGCCGTGATAGTCCGGCTCGACGTGCTCGTGGTCATCGTCGCAGCGCGTGAGGTCGTCGCGCATCTTCTCCGTCAGACGCTTGCTGATGCTCTCGCCCTTGCCGACAAATTTCGACACGTCAAAGTGCTCCGGCTTGAACTCGCGCTTTGCAGGCTCTGTGCGCGCCGGCTGCGCGGCATCGGACTCGGAGTTTTTATCCGCGGCATCTGCCTGCGCTTTTTTCATTGCTATCACCGCCAAAACGACCGCGCCTATCATCAAAACAATGAAAAGCACCGTGCCGCCGCCGATGCCCACCGCATCGGAGAGCACTAACAGCGCAACAATAACGGCAATAACCAGCTTTACCGGACTGCCATCGGGCTTCTGATCTCTTCTGTTGTCGTTATTCATCACTTTCTCCTTTTTTTAGAGGCGCTTTGGCGCACCTACGGATACAGTTATTGCGTGAACCCGGTATCGAAGTTACCGACGAAACCACAAAACTCTCGCGCTACATCAATGCGGTGTTGAATTTTGCGCGCACCCCATTGGTTCCCCTGTTAAGGGGAGCAGGCGGCTTTGCTGCCGAGGGGTTGAATTATAGCGCACACAACACCTATTAACTATCAGCTATTAGCTCTCCGCTGCGGCCAAAGGTCGCTCGTAGGGACGATCATTGATCGCCCGTGTGTATCAGTTTTGCCGGCACCCACCGATCGTGCTGACGCAGTATGTGTATCGGCAATTATTCACTATTAATTATTCATCATTCATTATTCATTGGGGCGGTCATGGACCGTCCCTTTTTGCCTTCCCCTGCGTAGCTTGAGGGGAAGGTGTCGCTTGCGACGGATGAGGTGTTATTAAATCATTGCCGTCAGGCAAACACATTTTTTAGAGGCGCTTTTTTAGTGGCGCATTCACATTGTACGAATACATTTGTTGCGGTATCCCGACCGGAGGGTACAGTCAAAACCGTTACATGCGGAACGGATAAATCCGTTCCCTACGAGGTGCGGCGCAAAATTCGGCATCACACCACAGGGTTGCGCACACCGCAATTATTCATCATTCATTATTCACTATTAATTTATTTTATCACGACTCTGTCGCCGTGGATCTCGAGCCGGCCTTGGCAATACAGGCTTATGGCCTGGGGCAGGAGCTTCCACTCCGCGTCCTCAAGGATGCGGCGCGACAGGCTCTCGGGCGTGTCGTTCGGGAGAATGTCAACTGCCTGCTGGGCGATTATCGCGCCGATGTTGCCGTCGATATCCGCGAAAAACGCCGTTGCGCCGGTCACGCGGCAGCCGCGTTCGAGCGCGGCGCGCTCGGGAGCATCGTCGCAGTTGACAAACGCCGGGATGAGCGAGGGGTACACTCCGATGATGCGCTTGCGAAACTGCGTTGATATGACGCCGAGCGGCATATTGTACCCTGCGAGGATCACAAGGTCAATGTCCATATCGCGCAGCTTGTTGGATATGGCCATGCTGTAGCTGAGCTTGGTGGGGAAAAGCGATGGCTCGACCACGAAGGCCTCAACGCCGGAGTTGCGCGCACGGCGCAGCGCATAAGCGTCCGACTCCGTGCATATTACCGCGGTAAGCTCAAAATTCGGGATCTCACCGAAGTACATAGAATCAAGAACCGTCTGTAGCAGTGCTCCGTCGCCGGAGACGAGTGCCGCCGCCCTTATCATATAATTTCCCCCTTATTCGCCGAGAAGACGCTTTGCCGTTTCAATGTTCATCTTTTCAACGTTCTTGATATATTCAAATCGCCGGCTTATCATGTCCGCACCTGTTTCGGTCAGCGCCGCGTCGATCTCATCAATAAGTCCCTGCGCCGTGACCTTGTCAAAATCCACGCAGGATATGCCCAGATACTGCGCACAGCCCGAGACCTTCGGATCATAGCTCAGGCCGACCGACGGCACCTCGCCGCAGGCCGCGTACAGCAGACTGTGCAGCCGCATCGCAACGCACATTTTCATCTGCCGCATGATCGCGATCTCAAGCTCCGCGTCATCTGTCTTTGGCATTATTTTAAACGGCGTGTCAAGTCCGCCGGCTACCTGCTCGGACACGGGAAGATCCAGATCGTAGTTCATCGGCATGAACAGCGGCGTAAGCCCGTGCTTATCATAGCAGGCCCTGAGCGCCTTGCGTATCTCGCCGCACTTTTCGTCAAAGCCCGGCCACGAGCGCAGGCCAAGGCAGATATAGCGTCCGTCGGGGTCGATATCGTGGCTGCGCATGAATGCCGCGGCGTCGGCGTCGCTTCTGCAATGCATGTTCAGCACCGGGTCGCCGGTGACGAGCACCTCCTGCACGGTAACGCCGATCTCGCGCGTAAGCTCAAGGCTCAGCGGATCGCGCAGGGTTATCGCGTCAACGCAGCGGTTTATCGTTTTTGCCGCGCGCCGGCGGTCGTAATCATAATTGAGCGGTCCCATGCCGCAGCCGTACATCTGCACCTTGCAGCCGCATTTTTTCGCAAGCGATATCGTGTGCAGATAAAACCACAGGCTGCGCCGGCTCGTGACGTCCTGAATAAGGCTGCCGCCGCCGCTTATGAACAGCTTCGAGCGCTTCAGCTCGCGGCGCAGCCGGATAAACTGGCCGCGCCTTATGGCACTGAGTGCGTGCACGGATTTAGTGTGCTTCGGATTTTTGGAAACGATCGTTATGCGCATGTCGGGATCTATCGTTCTCAGCTGGGCGGTAATGGCCGTAAGCAGAGCCTCGTCGCCTGCGTTTCCGTGGCCGTATGCGCCGCAGATCACCGCGCCGCTGCGCGGCCGGGAATAGCGTTCGAGAACGGTTTTATATATTTTAAGCTGCCTGCGGCAGGTGCTTTCCGTTGAAAATTCGCGCTTTGCCTTTTCGTACACCGCCTGTCCGAGCCTTTTGCGGAGCGCCTCGTCGTTTGCAAGGGCGAGGATGCAACGCGCCATAGTCTCGTGGTCGCGCGGCGAAAACAGCATACCGGTCTCGCCGTTCGTTATGAGCCTCGGCAGGCCGCCGACTCGGGACGCAACGGTCGGCTTTCCGGCGCGCGCGGCCTCCGTCACGGCGTAGGGGAATGTCTCTGACAGGGAGCTTATCGCGTTTATGTCGATGCTGGCATAGTATCCGTCCATGCCGTCGCTTATCCAGCCTGCGAAAAACACCTTGTCGCGCACACCGAGCTGCTCGCACAGACCCTCGAGCATTTCGCGCTCCATGCCGTCGCCGGCAATGAGCAGGCGCAGCCGCTCGTTTTTCTCCGCCGCTCCGGCAAAGCCGCGTATGGTGGTGGCAACGTCCTTGACCGCATCAAAGCGAGCCGCGATGCCGAGAACTATGCTGTCGTCGGGAAAATCACAGCCGATCTTGCCAAACCACTCTCGCCGCGTGATGCTCGGCGCCGGGTGCGAAAAGTCAACGCCGTTATATATCGTCAGCAGATCGTTCGGGTCAAAGCCGCGGTCGATGAGCGTCTGACGCATACTGTCGGAAACGCAGACGCGGTAGTCCATATGATGCAGCGCAAGCTTGTTGAGCCTGCCGTAGGTCATGGCGGCCAGCGGCCGGCCGAGATAATCGAGCTTATAGTCGCTGTGGACGGTGCTGATAAAGGGAATGTCAAAATGCCGTTTCAGCAGTGCGCCCGTAAGGTTTGCGCGGCTGCCGTGGCAATGGATGATGTCGTAATTTCCGTTTTCTATGGCCTCGCGTGTCTTTTTCAGCCCCACGCCGAAGCTGCCGGGGAACACCCTCGTCGGTATGCCCATTTCGCGCGCTTCTTTTGAAAAATCGGCCTCCATATAGCAGACGAGGTCTGCGTCGATGTTATCGTTAAGGTCGCGCAGCAGCGACAGAACATGCGTTTTTGCGCCGCCCGAATCGCCGCCGGAGATAAGATGCAAAACTCTCACGTTAACCCCCACTTGTTTCTCAGGGAAAGATAATATATAATATCATTATACCATCGGTTGACAAGGACAGACACGGTTTTGACGGGCAGAAATACGCCCATACCGCGTCAAGCCCCTTGACAATACGGCAAGTATTCTCTTCGGGTCTTTCCTTGTCTGTCCGCATTTCTGCTCCGGCAAAACTGCCTTGCACCTGTCAGCAATGAATTTTCGAGTGATTTTTGTTTTTTGAGGTGCAGGCGGGCTGACGCCCGTCAAGGCGAAAAGGGCAAAAAGCGCCGAAAAGGCATGCTGTCAGGCGTATTTGCCCTTGTTAACCGATGGTATCATTATATATTAATAACTAATTGAGGTCAAGGCAAATGACAACTATCTACATGATCCGCCACGCCGAGGCGGAGGGAAACCTCTACCGCATCGTGCAGGGTCAGCACAACAGCTTTATAACGCCGCGAGGCCACAGGCAGATAGCCTGCCTCGCGGAGAGATTCAAGGACGTGCAGCTTGACGCGCTGTATTCAAGCGATCTGCGCCGCACGGTGACGACGGCAGGCGCGATAACGAAGTATCACGCATTGGAAATGCAGCTCACCGAGCGCCTGAGGGAGATAAACCTCGGCGTGTGCGAGGGTATGAGCTTCGGCGATATGTATAAATTTGATCCCGTGCAGATGGGCAATTTCAACAATGATCCTGCGCAGTGGCGCGCTCCGGGGGCTGAGACCTTTGCCGAATGCACCGAGCGCATAGTTTCGGCCGTTACCGAAATAGCGGCAAAAAACGACGGTAAGACCGTCGCCGTCGTCAGCCACGGCATGGCCATCCGCTCGCTGCTTGCGCACATTCTCGGCGTCGCAAGCCGCGATATCCCCTCGCTTCCGCACGGCGACAACACCGCCGTGAGCAAGCTCATATTCGATAACGGAGTCTTTTCCGTTGAGTATTACAACGATAACTCCCACCTGCCGCCCGAGCTTTCGACCTTCGCCCGGCAGAGCTGGTGGAAAAAGGAAACGCGCGGCGCAGATCCGAACAATCTGTATTACGAGCCGCTCGACCCGAACCGCGAGGGCGAAACATACAAGGAGTTCTATGCGGCCTCGTGGAAGGCCGCGCACGGCGATCTCAAGGGCTTTTATCCGGAAACCTATCTTGCCTCGGCGCGCAGGCATTTTGCCGCGGATAACAAGGCGATACTCAAGGCCTACCGCTCCGACGGCGAGCTTGCGGGCATCGTCGAAACGGACACGGAGCGCTCAAAAGGCGCGGGCGTGGGCTGGATAAGCCTTGTGTACATAAAAGAGCCTCTGCGCGGAGTCGGACTCGGCACGCAGCTTGTCGGCCGCGCGATAACAAACTACGAGATGCTCGGCAGACAAAAGGCGCGGCTGCACGTTTCGTCGGAAAACGCCTCGGCGATAAAATTTTACGAGGATCTCGGCTTTGAGATACTCAGCAGCGAGCCCGGTGCCGGCGCTCCGCTTTACCTCATGGAAAAGAGATTTGAATAAGCAATGTCAATGTGGAACATTAATGCGCGTGTGCAGAAGCTTGACACGCGCGATCGGCGTATCATCGCCGTTTCGGATATACACGCAAACATGCCCTATTTCAGAGGGCTTCTTGAGAAAATAAGCTTTTCGGACGCAGACGAGCTCATCATTGACGGCGACTTTCTCGAAAAAGGCGAAAAAAGCCTTGAAACGCTGCGCTTTATAATGAAGCTTGCCGAGCGCGGCAACTGCCGTGTTGTCTGCGGAAACTGCGACACATGGGCCGATGTGCTCGACGCCGAGCGGCAATACTGGAGCTCGCGCATCGTGAGCTACATGCTGTTTAAAAAGAGCGGCCTTATGTGGGATATACTCACGGAAATGGGCGTTGAGATACGCGAGGATATGGACTTTGAGCGCCTTATCCCGGAGATTACCGAAAGATTCAAGCCCGAGTGGGACTTCCTGCATGCCATGCCGCACGTCATCGAAACACCGCACTATATTTTTGCTCACGGCGGCATAAAGCCCGATATCCCCATCGAGCGGCAGCTCGGCGGCGACTGCATGAAGTTTGACGCATTCATGGATTACGGCTACACTTTCGATAAGTGGGTCATCGTCGGACACTGGCCGGTGATGCTGTATCTTGCCGACCATGTCTGCGCAAACCCGATAATCGACCGCGAGCACCACGTCATCTCCATCGACGGCGGCTGCTCGCTCAAGGACGACGGGCAGCTGAACGCACTTATCATCCCATATGAGGGCAGCGAGAATTTTTCCTTTGAAGCGTATGACCCATTCCCCGTGCGCAGGGTGAAGAGCGCGCAGTGCGGCGGCGGAAAGAGCTATTACATCCGCTGGGGTGACAATGACGTGCAGGTGCTGCGCCGCGGCGAGGAGTTTTCCCTCGTGCGCCATGTCCGCACGGGCTATGAGATGGAGATACTCACGAAATATCTTTACTCCGACGAGGAGTTTTGCAAATGCAACGATTCGACCGACCTCGTGCTTTCGCTTGAAGCCGGCGACGAGGTCAGCGTTGTCGAAGAGACCTCGCGCGGCTATCTTGTCAAGCACAAGGGCACGTCGGGCTGGTATTGGGGAGAGCTGATATGATTGAAGATCAGGATTTTTTGCCTGTTTCGCAGGATGAAATGCATGAGCGCGGCTGGTGGTGGTACGATTTTCTGCTCGTAACGGGCGATGCGTATGTCGATCATCCGAGCTTCGGCCCGGCGGTGATAAGCCGCGTTTTGGAGGCCGACGGCTTCCGCGTTGCGGTGCTCGCGCAGCCGGACTGGCACTCGGCGGAGGACTTTGCGGCCTTCGGCAGACCTCGTCTTGGCGTTTTGATCGGAGCCGGAAACCTCGACTCCATGGTCGCGCACTATACGGCGGCCAAAAAGCGCCGCAGCGAGGACTTTTACTCGCCCGGCAAAAAGGCCGGACTGCGCCCGGACAGAGCCACGATAGTCTATTCAAACCGCGCGCGCGAGGCCTTCGGCGCGGATGTGCCGATAATCATCGGCGGCCTTGAGGCCTCGCTGCGGCGCTTTGCGCACTATGACTATTGGGACGACAAGGTGCGCCGCTCGATCCTCGTCGATTCGGGCGCGGACATGCTCGTTTACGGCATGGCAGAGTACGCCGAGCGTGAGATAGCAAGGCGGCTTAAAAAGAAGATCCCCGTTTCCGAGATGCGCGATATCCGCGGCACTGCGTTTTTGGCTCACGATGCAGCCGAATGCACGTTTGACTCGGTGACGCTGCCCTCGTTTGCCGACGTTTGCGACAGCAAGCGCTTTTACGCGGACGCAACGCGCATAGAATACGCCGAGCACGACCCCGTGCGCGGCAGGGCGCTGATACAGGAGCACGACGGCAGATATCTCATCGTAAATCCCCCGGCGATGCCGCTGGAGACAAAGGAGCTTGACCGCGTGGCCGAGCTTCCGTACACCAAGCAGTATCACCCGATGTACGAGCCGCTCGGCGGCGTTCCGGCCATCGAGGAGGTCAAGTTCTCGGTCATACACAACCGCGGCTGCTTCGGCGGCTGCAACTTCTGCGCGCTTGCGTTCCACCAGGGCAGAATGGTCACGAGCCGCAGCCATGAAAGCATCATCCGCGAGGTCACGGCGCTCACGAAATTCCCCGATTTCAAGGGCTACATCAACGACGTCGGCGGCCCCTCGGCCAATTTCAGGCATCATTCCTGCAAAAAGCAGGCCAAGTGCGGCATGTGCGCCGACAGGCGCTGCCTTGCGCCCACGCCCTGCCCGAACCTCGACGCGGATCACTCCGACTATCTGGCGCTGCTGCGCAAGCTGCGGCAGATACCGGGCGTGAAAAAGGTCTTTGTGCGCAGCGGCATAAGATACGACTACATGCTTGAGGATAAAAACGACGATTTCTTCGCCGAGCTTGTCAAATACCACATCTCCGGCCAGCTCAAGGTCGCGCCCGAGCATTGCATCGACGGCGTTCTCGACTACATGGGCAAGCCGCACATCGACGTGTACGAAAAGTTCATGGACAAGTACAAAAAGATGAACAACCGCTTTTCAAAGGAGCAGTACGTCGTGCCGTATCTGATGTCCTCGCATCCGGGCAGCACGCTCGCCGACGCGGTCGCGCTTGCCGAATACCTCAACAAAAAAGGCCGTCAGCCCGAGCAGGTGCAGGATTTCTATCCCACCCCCGGCACGGTTTCGACCTGCATGTATTACACGGGCATCGACCCGATGACGATGAAATCGGTCTACGTCGCAAAAACCTTCCACGAGAAGGCGATGCAGCGCGCGCTTTTGCAGTGGAAGCGGCCGGATAAGCGTAAGCTCGTCATCGAGGCGCTCAAGGAAGCCGGGCGCGAGGATCTCATAGGCTACGGGCCGGAGTGCCTTGTGCGTCCCGACCGTCCGCCGCGCCAAAAGGCTCCCGAGAAGCCCAAAGCGCCCGAAAAGCAGCAGATAACGAAAAAAGCCGGCTACGCCAAGGGCTGGGCAAAGCCCAAGCCCAAGAAAAACGCAAAGCCCGGCAGCAAGAAGAAAGGAAAGTGAACCGCATGAAGTACAAAAGATTCGGAAACACGATAGTCGCACGCATCGACCGCGGCGAGGAGATACTCGATAAGATACGCGAGCTTGCCGAAAGCGAGAGCATTAAGCTTGCCTCCGTCTCGGCGCTGGGCGCAACGAACGATTTCACCGTCGGCGTTTTCAACACCGCCGAGAAAAAATACTACTCGAACGAGTTCAAGGGCGCGTTCGAGATAGTATCCCTGACCGGTACCATTAATACAATGGACGGACAGTTTTACACGCACATCCACATGTCTGCCGGCAACGACAAGGGCGAGGTCTTCGGCGGTCATCTCAACCGCGCGATGGTATCGGCGACCTGCGAAATGATCGTCAACGTCATCGACGGCGAGATCGACAGATACGCAGATCCCGACGTCGGACTTAATCTGTTTAAGCTCTGATGCAGTACCTTACCTATTACCTGGCAGCGATCAATGTCGTTTTGTACGCCTTGATGGGGCTTGATAAGCTGTTTGCAAAGCTGCAAAAGCGCCGCATTCCCGAAAAAACGCTGTTTGCCTTCGCCGTTCTCGGCGGAGCGCTCGGCGGTACTCTCGGCATGTACGGCTTCCGCCACAAAACGCTGCACAAGACCTTTGCCATCGGCTTTCCGCTTCTGGCCATAGTCCAGATCGCGGCAGTCGTATTTTTAGTAATCAAATTCGCTTAGAAAGAAGTTTCCCGCAATGAAAGAAAAGATCAAGGGACTGCTGCTGTGCCTTGTTATTGCAGTTCCGGCATGGCTGCTCGGCCGCAAGTTTGCCGTCGTCGGCGGCCCCGTTATATCCATCCTGCTCGGCATGATCGTCGGCATGTTTCTCAAAAACCGCGCGCCGTTTGACGCCGGCATCAAATTCACCTCGAAAAAGATCCTCCAGTGGGCGGTCATTCTGCTGGGCTTCGGCATGAACCTGACCGTCATCGGACAGACCGGCGTGCAGTCGCTGCCTATAATCCTCAGCACGATAACGACCTCGCTGCTGGTTGCGTTCATCCTCTGCAAGGCACTGAAGATACCCTCGAAGATATCCACCCTTGTCGGCGTCGGCTCGTCCATCTGCGGCGGCTCCGCAATTGCTGCCACCGCCCCCGTCATCGATGCAAGCGATGAGGAGGTCGCGCAGGCGATATCGGTAATATTCTTCTACAACGTCATCGCAGCTCTCGTTTTTCCGCTCATGGGCACGCTTCTCGGCTTTTCAACGACCTCCGGCGAGGCCTTCGGCATTTTCGCCGGAACTGCGGTGAACGACACCTCGTCCGTCACCGCCGCCGCCTCGACCTGGGACAGCATGTGGGGGCTCGGCTCGCAGACGCTGGATAAGGCCGTCACCGTTAAGCTCACGCGAACCCTTGCGATAATACCCATAACGCTCGTTCTCGCGCTCGTACGCTCGAAAAGAACGGCAGGCGAAGGCGGCAAGAAAGTCAGCCTCAAGAGCGTTTTTCCGATGTTTATCCTCTATTTTGTGCTTGCCTCGGTCATAACGACCGTCGCGCAGTCGCTCGGCGTTGACGCAAGCGTGTTCTCGCCGCTCAAGGAGCTGAGCAAGTTCATGATCGTGCTCGCCATGGCTGCGGTGGGTCTCAACACCAACCCAGTCAAGCTCGTCAAAACCGGCGGTAAGCCGCTGCTTCTCGGCTTCTGCTGCTGGCTCGGCATAAGCTGCGTTGCCCTTGCAATGCAGCACGTTCTGGGGCTTATCGCGTGATGAAATGGCTGATTATCCCGGCCGCCGCAGGCGTTTTGACGCTTGCGGCGGCTTATGCCGCGGTGCGTGTCGGATGCTATGTTCCGCCGCGCTGCGACGAGGACGTTTTCTCAATGCCCGATACGGAGCAATATAACGTTTTTCGCGCGCAGTCGGAAAAAATGATCCGCGACACGCTGAGCATACCGTACGAGGATGTGTTCATCACGTCCTTTGACGGGCTGCGCCTGCACGCGAAGTTCTATGCCGCGTCCGAGCGCAAAGCGCCGGTGCAGATCATGTTCCACGGCTACAAAAGCTCGGCCGAGCGCGACTTCTGCGGCGGTCTGCGCGAGGGCATCGACGGCGGCTTCAACGTGCTGCTGGTCGATCAGCGCGCCCACGGCGAAAGCGAGGGCAAGTACCTTACCTTCGGCGTGAACGAGCGCTTTGACTGCCTTTCGTGGGCAAGCTACGCCGCCGAACGCTTCGGAAATGATGTTAAGATATATCTATACGGCATCTCGATGGGCGCTTCGACCGTGCTCATGGCCTCGGCGCTGCCGCTGCCGAAGTCGGTGTCCGGCATTGTCGCCGACTGCGGCTACACCTCGCCGAAGGACATCATTTTTTCCGTCCTGCGCGATCATCACGTTCCGGCAGCGCCGGTTTACGCAGTCGCGCGCCTCGGCGCAAGGCTCTTCTGCGGCTTTGACCTCGACTCAGCCTCCGCGCCGGATGCGCTCAGCCGCAGCCACATACCCGTTTTGTTCATTCACGGCGATGACGATCGCTTCGTGCCCTGCCGCATGAGCCGTGAAAATTTCGAGGCCAGCGCCGCCGAGCACAAGAAGCTGCTCATCGTCCACAACGCCGGCCACGGCCTGAGCTATATGCTCGACCGCCCCGCCTACCTCTCCGCCCTCCACGAATTTTTAGAGGCGCATTTTTAGTGGCGCATTGACGCAGCTACCAATACATTTATCTCTGGTGTCCCGGTTCGAGACTGCCGACAAAACCGTAGTTGCCTCGCGTAACATGAGTGCGCTGCTGAGTTTTTTGCCGCACTACAATGGCTCTCTGCTCTCAGCTCTCAGCTGCGACAAAGCCGCACGGTTTCCTCAGCATATTCGATACCGGGCTACCGCAATATGCGTATTCGTAGGTGTGGCAAATCGCAACTAAAAAGCTCCAAGGCATTTTGCCTTGGAGCTTTACGTTTCGTTATATCAGGTGAAGCTGGAGATCATGCTGATGGGCCAGCTCAGGATATCGCCGACGAGGCGAACCTTGCTCTGTACGAACAGACGGGTGTCTTCATCGGTGACCTTGTCCTTGATCTTCTGGGCTACGTCCTTGGGGTTGATCTCAAGAAGCTTGCCTGCAACGCCGAGGATCTTGCCTGCGTCGAGGTACTTAACGGTCTCAACGAGGTTATCCTTTGCGGCCTCGAAGTCAAAGTTGGCGATTGCCTTAATGCACATGTTGTTTTCCTCCCATATTAATCTTTGTTGTTCAGATGCAGTAACTATACCACATTAAGCTACATTTTGTAAACCGTATTCCATCATACAGCATAAAATATTTTAGCACAAAGTGTACGATATGTCAAAAAGAAAAAACTGCAAGCCTATTTTTTGTGCACAAATGCGGAAACGAGCGCGCGCAGGCCGCCTTTCTCGCGATTTGCCGCGCGCAGCAGCGCCTTGACCTGGACCTCGGTGACGGCACCCGTGAAGCGCGCAAGGCCGCGATACGGCAGGTTCATGGCAAACTCAGTGTTGTTTGCGCCCTCCGCGTTCCCGGTCAGGCGGAAGAAGCCACAGACAAGGCGCAGTGCGCGATACAGCAGCCGTCCGAGTCCGGGGCGGAACTGCCCCTGAACGAGCGCAGAATTAAACTCCAGCGGCGCATCCTTATCCCACATATGCGGCGGTATCTCGCGGCCGAGCAGTGCAGCAAAGCTCTCATCCGGCACCAAAAGAACATCGGCGCGGCGGTATGGCGCAAAAACAGGGTCGGTGTACGGGTCGGGCGCACCGTCGCCCGGCTTTTCGACTGCGCCGCGTAGGCGGATATCGCGCGATGACGCGCCGACGAGGATTTCATATCGCCCGCCGGCAGTCGCCCAGCGGTTTTCGGCAATGTTCCAGTACTGATACGCGCGCTCGGGGAGCCGGACAAAAACGCGCTTTGTCTCGCCGGGCGATAGCTCGACGCGCGCAAAGCCGCGCAGCTCCTTTTCGGGGCAGAACACGCCGCCCTTCGGCGCGGCGACATAGACCTGTGCTATCTCCGCACCCGGCACGCTGCCGGTGTTTTTTATCGTGAAGCTCACGCCGTCGGGCGCGATCTCAAGGCCGCCGTACTCAAAGCTCGTGTAGCTCATGCCGAAGCCGAACGGATACTTGACCGCCTTGTTCGCCGTGTCGTAATAGCGATAGCCGACGAAAATACCCTCACGGTATTCGCTCGTGCGCTCCGTTCCGGGGTAGCGGATATAGCACGGCGTGTCGGACAGCCTAAGCGGCATGGTCTCGGCAAGCTTGCCGGAGGGGCACGACTTGCCGGAAACAAGGCGCGCGATCGCCTTTGCCCCGGCCTGACCGCCCAGATACCCGTGCAGCAGCGCCTTGGCGTGTTTATCCCAATCCGTTTCCACCGGGCTTCCGCAGGACAGAATGACGACGATGTTGGGGTTAACTTCGCTCACCTCGCGCAGAAGCCGTATCTGGTTTTCGGCGATGCGCATATGCTGCCTGTCAACGCCCTCGGCCTCGCTGCCCTCGTCGAGCCCCAGCCACATGAGTACGGTGTCCGCACGTCCGGCAAGCTTGCAGGCCTGCTCACGCAGCCTGCGGCTTTTGCCGCCGCTTCGCCTGAAGCCGGGTGCAAAGCCTATGACGTTCACGCCCTCGGCGCGCAGTGCGTCAAGGCCGCATTCGAGTTTGGTCGGCTCGATGTGCGAGCTGCCTGCGCCCTGATAGCGCGGCGTTTTCGCAAAATCGCCGACAACGGCGACGCGCGCACCGGGCTTGAGCGGCAGTATGCCGTCCTCGTTTTTCAGCAGCACCGCGCACTCCTCCGCAAAGCGTGCGGCAAATTCGTGGTGCTCGGCCAAATCGCAGTCGGGTGCGCTCCCAAACGTGCTCTCGGCGTCGGAAACAAGGCGCAGCAGGCGCGCAACGCGCTCGTCAAGAAGCTCACGCTTAACTGTGCCGCTCTGCACGGCCTCGAGTATCTGCCGGTCGGTCTCGCCGCCGGTGCCGGGCATTTCAAGGCTGTTGCCGGCGATCAGGCCGCGAACTCTGTCGTTATCGCCGCCCCAGTCGGTGACGATGAGGCCGTCGTAGCCCCACTCGTGCGTGAGGATATCCTGCAAAAGGTGCTTATTTTCGTTGGTGTACTGCCCGTTTAGCATGTTGTACGAGGTCATAAGGCACTTTGCGTGCCCCTCCTTGACCGCGATCTCGAACGCCGGCAGGTAAATTTCGCGCAGGGTGCGCTCATCCATGACCGAGTCGCTGGTCATGCGCAGCGTCTCCTGCGAGTTTGCCGCGAAGTGCTTAACGCAGGCGGAGATGCCGTTTGACTGCACGCCGCGTATCAGCGCCGCGGCGCATTTTCCGGCTAGCAGCGGATCCTCGGAGTAGTATTCAAAATTGCGGCCGCACAGCGGACTGCGCTTGATGTTGACGCCCGGGCCGAGGATCACGCCGACGCGCTGTGCGCGCGTTTCCGCGCCGAGACGGCGGCCCATCTGTTCGATCATGGCCTCGTCCCAGCTGTTTGCCGCCGCGGACGCAGTCGGGAAGCATGTCGCCGGGTACGCCGCGTTCAGGCCGAGGTGATCGTTCTTGCCGATCTGCTTGCGCAGACCGTGCGGCCCGTCGGTCAGCATCATTTGGGGAATGCCGAGGCGCGCAACGCCCTTCGTGTGCCAGAAGTCCGCACCCGAGCACAGCGAGGCCTTCTCCTCGTCCGTCATTTTCGATATCAGTTCTGTATAGTCCACCATTCTTCTCCTTTTTTAGTGGTGAATTGGGGCACCTACCAATACATCTATCTCTGGTAGCCCGGCAGCGCAGACTACGTCTGCGAAGTAATAAGTAATAAGTAAAAAGTAAAAGTGAAAAAGTGCGGTATTCGCCCGTAGAGTTAATAGCTGATAGTTAATAGGCTTGATTTGCGCTTTAATTCAACCCCTCGGCAGCAAAGCTGCCTGCTCCCCTTGACAGGGGAGCCAATGGAGCGCGATGCAAAAATCAGCACCGCACTACTGGGTTGCGCGGCACGCATGGTTTCCTCCATTGTCCCGAACCGGGCGACCGCAAAACTCAGCACCGTACTAACGTATGGCGGCAGTTTCCCGGTTTCGTCGGTAACTTCGACACCGGGCACCGGCAATATGCGTATCCGTAACTGCGGTAATTCGCCTCTAAAACTACATTTCTTCGACGGCGAAGACGTTGGGGAGGGCGGTGATGGCCGGGACAAGCTCGGTGCCGCCGAGCTTCGGCGTTGTCTGAACCGACAGCAGCGCGTAGTAGCGGTGCTCCTCGTCCTCGCCCTGGGTACGGCTGACCTCGAGGTTCGAGACCTTGAGCGAGCGCTCGCTCATCATCTCGAGCACAGTCTGGATGGTGTCGGGCTTTGTATATTCGATGTACAGCGTGCATAGCCTGCTGCTTTTGGCGAACTTAAACTCGAACTTTATGAGCACTATCTCGGCAAAGAGTATGACCGCGGTCGCAAAGATCGCGCACTCGACGAAGCCTGCGCCGCAGGCGAGGCCGACGATGGCCGAGGCCCACAGTCCGGCGGCGGTGGTAAGACCCTTGACCTGGCGGCGGCCGGTGACGATGATCGTGCCAGCGCCGATGAAGCCGATACCGGCGATGACCTGCGCGCCGAGCCTGCCGATGTCGGTGTAAAGCCCGAGGCCGAGCAGCAGGTACTGGCTGGTCAGCGTTGTTATCGCAGCACCCAGACAGATAAGAATGTGCGTGCGGAAGCCTGCCGGGCGGCGCTTTATCTCTCGCTCGGCTCCGATGACCGCGCCGCATATGAACGCAAGCAGCAGGCGCAGCGCCATGGCCAGCGTTGTGGATTCCCTTATAAAATCAAAGCATGAAAGCATGGCTGCACCTCCTTACTGGCTTTCTTCGATCGAAACCGTGCCGCCGAGCGCCGCAAGCTGCGCGAGAAGCTCGGTATGGTTCAGACCCTTTGGCAGATACACGCTCAGGTGCACGCCGAGCTGCGCGCGCCTGTCCTCCGGCTGCTTGCTCAGGTCGATGTCGAACACTGTGACGCCCTGCTCGCGCAGCGTGCTCAGTATGCCGCCGAGGCACTCCATGCCGTCAAGCTCGGCGAGGATGTTCATGTACCGCGAGCGCTGTATCAGCCGGTTTTCCAGCGCCGGGAACGCATACATGCACACGAGGATCAGCGCGACCGACACGGCTACGCACTCGTAGTAGCCTGCGCCGATCGCGAGGCCGAGGCACGCCGACGCCCACAGTCCGGCAGCCGTGGTCAGACCCTTGACGCGCTTGCGCCCGGTCAGGATGATCGAGCCTGCACCGAGGAAGCCCACGCCGTTTATGACCTGCGCGCCGAAGCGCGAAACGTCGTGCGTTGCGCCGACGGACTGCGCGGCCGCTGCCCACTGCGTTGACAGCATCAGATCGATATACTGGCTGAGCATTATGGTCATCGACGAGCCGATGGCCACGAGCATATATGTTCTGAATCCGGCCGGTGAGCTGCGCCGCTCGCGCTCAAGCCCGAGCAGGCCGCCCACTACGACCGCCAGCAGTATTCTGACTGCCACAGACAAAAAACTCATTTTTTTAGTAGCGCTTTAACGCCGCTCCTTTACATTTATGTTGGTAGCCCGGCTCGAAACGTTGGCGGAAACCATATTGTTTCGCAGCCCGGGAGATTGTTCTGTATTAGTGCAAAATCTGCGTCTGCACCTTGTAGGGAACGGATTTATCCGTTCCGCTTTTTTAGAGACGCATTACTGCACCTACGGATACGTTTTTTGCGGTAGCCCGGTTCGGAACAATGGTGGAAACCGTGGCGTTTCGCATTCCGGGAGATTGTTCTGTATTAGTGCAAAATCTGCGTCGCACCATGTAGGGAACAGGTTTGCCTGTTCCGTTCACTACGGTTTTCTCCGCACCATCCGGTTGGGATACCGCAATAAATGTATCAGCATCAGCGTAAAGGCGCTATTAAAAAGTGCGCCTGCACAACTTTTCAGCGCCGCTTTCTTCGCATTCTGCGGCTGCGGCGGACGAGGAGCAGGATAAACACCAGCAGCAGAAACACCGCGATCGAGCAGACTATGACCGTTGCAAGCTTTTGCTCGCGGCTCAACTCCTGCGGCCGAACGGTCTGCGGCTCAGGCTCTTCAAACCGTGCCTCGCCCTGAGAAACGAGCGTCACGGTTCCGTAGACCGTGCCGTCACCGGGGTCTGAAAACGTGACCTTGCCAAGCTCCGTGCCCTCGGCCGGAACATCCGTCAGCGTCTCCGCATAGAGCGTGACCTCGCTTTTGAGCGTTGATGAGTCCAGCGCCTTTTCCGCAAGCGCGTTTATCTCCTGCGAGCACACGAGCGTTATCTCGCCGCGCCTGCCGTCCTTTTCGATCGGCTGCGCCGCGGCAGGGTAGCCGCGCTCAACGATGCTGCGGTAAGAATAGTTTTCAAAGCACCAGTCGAGCAGCGTCACCGTGTCGGCAAAACTGTCGAATTCTTTTGCTGCCGTGTCGCCGTCCGCGCCGAGGACGACGGCAATGACGTTCACGCCGTCGCGCTGCACGGCACTGACCAGGCAATAGCCGGCCTTTTCGGTGTAGCCGGTTTTGATGCCGACCGCACCGGGGTAAACGTACTTGTCCGAATACGGCGAATCGGGAGTTATGAGTGCGTTCGAGCTTTCCAGAACGCGCGCCGGCGAGTCGTTGGTCGCGCTCGTCGTGTATTCGCGGCAGCCGACAAGCTGCGCAAAAAGCCGGTGGCGCATGCCCTCGCAGGCGATGAGGAAAATATCCCTCGCGGTGGTGTAATGGTTATCGTCCGGCATGCCGTGGGTGTTTGCAAAATGCGTGCCGGAGCAGCCCAGCTCCGCGGCGCGCGCATTCATGCGCTCGACAAAGGCGCTTATCGAGCCGGAAATGTGCTCGGCGATGATGTTGCACGCCTCGTTTGCCGATGCAAGCGCCGCGCAGTAGAGAAGATCGCGCAGGCTCATCGTTTCGCCGCGGTCAATATACGCGGTCGAGCTGTCATGCTCAAGGCCGGTCTTGCACGCCGCCGAGGCCGTCACCATGTCGTCGGGCGAAGCCGTTCCGGCCTCGATCGCCTCGACGGCCAGCAGAAGAGTCATTATCTTCGTAAGACTTGCCGGTTCGCGGCGCGAGTATGCGTCGATATTAAAAAGTATCCTGCCGCTGCCCATATCGCCGAGCAGCGCGCACTGTGCGCTTTTGAGCTTCGGCGCGCCGTCATCCTCGGCGAGGGCGCAGGGGAGCGCCATGCCCAGCACAAGGCTCAGGCATATGGTGAGTGCCGTTATGCGCAGTTTCATCATTATCTATTCCCCACAGCTTCCGTTTATACCATATATTATAGATATATTTTGCTGCCGGCGCAAGCGGTAATCGATGTTGTTTTATACGTTTGCAAATTTGCAAAGCTGTGTTATAATAAAGTTTCAGACAAGAATATTATATAGGAGGTAATAACCTTGACTAAAATAGACATTTTCTCCGGATTTCTCGGAGCAGGAAAGACCACGCTCATCCGCAAGCTCATCGCGGAGGGCTACAAGGGCGAGAAGCTCGTTCTGATCGAAAACGAGTTCGGCGAGATCGCCGTTGACGGCGGCTTCCTGCGCGACGCCGGCGTTGAGATAACCGAGATGAACTCCGGCTGCATCTGCTGCACCCTCGTCGGCGACTTCACCGCCGCACTGCAGAAGGTCATTGATAAATATCACCCCGACCGCATCCTCATCGAGCCGTCGGGCGTCGGCAAGCTCTCCGACGTGGCAAAGGCCGTCGCGAGCGTGCCCGGCTGCGAGATCGGCGCAAAGGTCACCGTCGTTGACGCCGGCCGCTGCCGCATGTATATCCGCAACTTCGGCGAATTTTTCAACGATCAGGTTCACAATGCCGACGTTATAGTCCTCAGCCGCACCGACTCCGCCGCCGACGGCAAGGTCGTCACCGCGACCGCTATGCTCAGCCAGCTCAACCCCAATGCGACCGTCATCACCACTCCCTGGTCGGAGCTTGACGGCAAGCAGATAGTTGACGTTATGGAGCGTATCGACTCCCTTTCCACCACCATGCAGGAGATGGAGCATCACGATCACAACGAGCATCACCACGATCACGATCATGATCACGACCACGAGCACGATCATGACCACGAGCACGGCGAAAGCTGCTCCTGCGGCTGCGGACATGACCACCATCACCACGACGCAGACGAGGTGTTCACCTCCTGGGGCGTGGAGACTCCGAAGAAGTTCACCGAGGAGGAGGTCAGAAAGGCGCTGGGCGAGTTTGACGAGGACGCAAGCTACGGCACGATCCTGCGCGCCAAGGGCTTTGTCGATTCGACCGACGGACAGTGGATCTATTTCGACTACGTTCCCGGCGAGGCGGACATCCGCCGCGGCGGCGCTGCCGTCACCGGTCGTGTGTGCGTCATCGGCTCGAAGATAAACGAGCAGGGTATCAAGGAGTTGTTCGGCATTGAGTAAGGTTAAAGAGGTTCCCGTTTTTCTGTTTACGGGCTTTCTCGAGAGCGGAAAGACCAAGTTCATTCAGGAAACGCTTGAGGACAAGCGCTTCAACAGCGGCGAGAGAACGCTGCTGATCGTCTGCGAGGAGGGCGAGGAGGAGTACGCGCCCGACAAGTTCTCCGCGCCGAACGTTTTCATGGTCAATGTCGAGGAGCAGTCCGAGCTTACGCGCGCCAATCTGCGCAAGTGGCTCGACGAGCACGACTGCGAGAGATGCGTCATCGAGTACAACGGCATGTGGATGCTCGACGATCTGTATCAGGCGCTGCCTGAGATGTGGATGGTGTATCAGGAGTTTTTCTTCGCCGATGCGCGCAGCATCCTCAGCTACAACGCCAATATGCGCAACCTCGTTTACGATAAGCTCAAAAGCGCAGAGCTGACGGTTTTCAACCGCTATGACGATTCTATCGACAAGATGGAACTGCACAAGCTCGTTCGCGCCGCCTCGCGCCGCAGCGACATCGCCTATGAGTACGCCGACGGCACCGTCAAGTATGACGAGATCGAGGATCCTCTGCCGTTCGACCTTGACGCGCCTATCGTCGAGATCGGTGACGACGACTATGCCGTGTGGTATCGCGATATGTCCGAGGAGCCGAAAAAGTACGAAAACAAGGTCGTTCGCTTCAAATGCCGCTATTTAAAGCGCAAAAAGGTCCCGGCCGGAAACTTCATAGTCGGCCGCCACGTTATGACCTGCTGCGCCGAGGATATCCAATTTGCGGGCCTTATCTGCCAGTGGGAGGATTCCGACAGCATCGTCGGCGACTCCTGGCATGTGCTCACCGCGCGCATTAACTTCAAGTTCAGCCGCGCCTACGGCAAAAAAGGCCCCGTGCTCACCTTCATCGAGGACTCGCCCTGCGAAGTCCCCGAGCAGCCCGTCGCCACATTCTTTTAGAGGCGAATTGACGCACCTACAAATACATTTATCTCTGGTAGCCCGGTTCGAGACTACCGACAAAACCGTGAAACTGCCGCGCTACGCAAGGTTGTGCTATATTAGTGCAAAATTTGCGCCGCACCTGATTGGCTCCACTGTCAAGGGGAGCAGGCAGCTTGCTGCCGAGGGGTTGAATAAAAAAACTATTAACTAACAGCTATTAGCTCTCCGCCGCGGCCAACAGCCGCTCGTAGGGAACGGATTCATCCGATCCGCATGTTATGGTTTAGTCGGCAACTCCCGGTCGGGCTGGCGCAATAAATGTATCGGTACAACGCTAAAGCGCCTCTAAAAAAACGCCTCTAAATGTCTTCCCCTTGCGGAGCTTGAGGGGAAGGCAATTGGGTGCAGATAAGATTTGCACTAATATAGAACAAACTCCGGCTCTCAGCTAACAGCTCACTGCTATCAGCTGCGGAGAAACCGTACGGTTTCCTCCGCAGTCTCGATACCGGGTTCACGCAATAAATGTATAAGGAGCGGCGTTAATTCGCCACTGAAAATGGATTTTAAGAATAAAAAACCGTTTGAAATATTCGTCGCGTACATAGTGCGTGAGAAAAAGCTGTTTATAATCGACACGATATGCGCGGTGCTGGTCGCGGCGATAGACCTTGCATTTCCGTATGTGTCGAAAAACAGCATGCAGACCTATCTGCCGCAGAGCATGTACAAGACGTTTTTCATCGTTATGGCGATACTTGCGGCGGCGTATGTGCTCAAGGCGGCGCTGTACTATGTCATCACCGTGCTCGGCCACCGCATGGGCGTCAACATTGAATCGCGCATGCGCGAGGATCTGTACAGCCACATGCAGGCGCTGTCATTCGGCTTTTATGACAAAAACCGCACCGGCACGCTTGTGAGCCGGCTCACGGGCGATCTGTTCGAGATCACCGAGCTTGCCCACCACGGCCCGGAAAACATCATCATCTGCGCGCTGACGATCGTCGGCTCGATGCTCATCATGTTCACGATAAACTGGCAGCTGACGCTCGTTCTTGCGGTGCTGCTGCCGCTGTGCCTGTGGTTCACGCTGAAGTGCCGCGTGAAGATGAAGGATGCGAACATGGAGGTCAAGCGCAAGATGGGCGTCATCTACTCCGCGCTTGAAAACGGCGTTTCCGGCGTGCGCACGGCCAAGGCGTTTGCCAACGAGGAGCTTGAAAAGCAGAAATTCGACGCGGCAAACGACATGTACCGCGGCGCGAAAAAGGAATACTACAAAACCATGGGTGCGTTCATGAGCGGCATGGAGTTCACGACTGGCATCATGCCCGTCGTGGTCATTGCCGTCGGCGGTGTGCTGATCATGAACGGCCGCTTCAGCTACATAGACCTCATAACCTTCACGCTTTACGTTTCGACCTTCATCAACCCCGTGCGCAAGCTCGCGCAGTTTGCCGAGATCTACATGCAGGGTGCTGCCGGCTTCGAGCGCTTTCTTGAGATCATGCGCACCGAGCCCGAGATCGTCGATGCCCCGGACGCAGTTGATATCGGCCGCATCCGCGGCGATATCTCGCTCAACGACGTGAGCTTCACCTACGACAGCGCCGAGGTGCTGCACCACGTTTCGCTGCGCGCCGAGGCCGGCAAAACGCTCGCGCTCATAGGCCCGTCCGGCGGCGGCAAGACCACGATCAGCCAGCTGATCATGCGGTTTTACGACGTGTCCGACGGCAGCGTTACCGTTGACGGAAAGGACGTGCGCGGCGTAACTCAGGCCTCGCTGCGGCGCAATATCGGCATCATCCAGCAGGATGTTTACATGTTTGCCGGGACAGTGCGCGAGAACATCCGCTACGGCCGCCCGGACGCGACCGACGAGGAGATAGTCGAGGCTACGCGCCTTGCCGAGCTGCACGACGAGATCATGCAGATGCCCGACGGCTACGACAGCTATATCGGCGAGCGCGGCGTGATGCTCTCCGGCGGCCAGAAGCAGCGAATATCCATTGCGCGCGTATTTTTGAAAAATCCGCCCGTGCTCATCCTCGATGAGGCGACCAGCGCACTGGACACCGTCACCGAGCGCCGCATTCAGGCCTCGCTCGACCGGCTGTGCGTCGGCCGCACAAGTATAGTCATCGCCCACCGCCTGTCAACCATTCGCAATGCCGACAGCATCGCCGTCATCGAGCACGGCCGCATCGCCGAGCAGGGCAATCACGAAGAGCTCCTCGCCCTCGGCGGCACCTATTTTTCGTTGGCGAATTGAGGCTGCTGCGGATACATATATCTCTGGTAGCCCGACCGGAAATTGCGGAGGAAACCATAGTGTTTCGCGTAACATGAATGCGCCAAAGTCCTTTGTCGTCCGACCGGAAACAACGGAATAAACCGTGCGGTTTTTCCGTAGCTTACAGCCCGACTCACAGAAATCGTAAGGAAGTCCTGCGTCCAGTTTTTCTTCTTCCGTCATTCTAAGCCCCTCAGATCAGATCCATCTTATCCCACAGGTGCTGAGTCTGCGCAGTACATGTGGGATAATTTTTTCGGTTATTGAATTTTCTGCTCCGAGTCAGCGCGGTACGGTATTTAGCCGGAGATCAAAGCGGCAAGATTACGATGGACATTTACGCTAAGGTGAAATATAATAGACCGGAGGAACTCATCCGAGCAGCTGATCAAGCATGGATGTAGAATGAGGTGAAAAATATGTGTACAGCAGCAACTTATAAAACAAAAGATCTTTATTTCGGCCGCACGCTCGACTACGAATTTTCCTACGGCGAAACGGTCACCGTCACGCCGAGAAATTTCAGGCTTGAATTTCGCCACATGGGCGTAACAGAGCGGCATTTTGCCTTCATCGGCATGGCGCATGTCGCGGATAACTATCCGCTGTATTACGACGCGGTGAACGAAAAGGGGCTGTGCATTGCCGGGCTGAATTTCGTCGGCAACGCGCATTACCGCGAGTGCCGTGAGGGGAAGGACAACCTTGCCCAGTGGGAGCTGATACCGTGGATCATGGCCCGGTGCGCATCGGTGAGCGAGGCAAAGGCTCTGCTTGCCCGGATAAACCTCACCGCCGAGCCGTTTGCTCCGAATCTGCCCACGGCGCAGCTGCACTGGATCATTTCGGACAAAAGCGGCTCGATCACGCTCGAAAGCGTCAGCGACGGAATTTTCGTCTATGACAATCCCGTGGGCGTTTTGACGAACAATCCGCCGTTCCCGATCCAGCTGTTTAATCTTAATAACTACATGGGTCTGTCCGTCGATAATCCGGAAAACCGCTTTTCCGAGCGGCTTGAGCTGAACGCTTACAGCCGCGGAATGGGTGCTATCGGCCTGCCCGGCGACCTGTCGTCTGCGTCCAGATTCGTGCGCGTTGCTTTCACCAAAATGAACTCGCTGTCAGATGACGACGAGAAGTCGAGCGTCAGCCAGTTTTTCCACATTCTTGGTTCGGTCGATCAGCAGCGCGGCTGCTGCCGACTGGCGGACGGAAAGTACGAGATATCCATCTACACCTCGTGCTGCAACGCCGATAAGGGCATTTATTACTATAAAACCTATGATAATCACAGTATAGTCGGCGTTGACATGAACCGCGAGGAGCTTGACGGCTCGGCGCTCATAGCCTATCCGCTGAAAACGGACATGGAGTTTGAGATCTTGAACTGAGGGAATTTGTTGTGGAAGAGATAAAAACCGGCCGCTACCGGCATTTTAAGGGCAACGAATATCGCGTCCTGTACGTCGCAAAGCACAGCGAAACGCTCGAACCGATGGTGGTGTATCAGGCGCTGTACGGCGAATATGGCATCTGGGTGCGCCCGGCGAGCATGTGGAACGAGCTTGTCGAGCGCGACGGCAGGACGTATCGGCGCTTTACTTATGTAGGAGATCGATAACATGATTTTTCTTTGCTACCCCAAATGCAGCACCTGCCAGAAGGCGCAGAAATGGCTTGACGCAAACGGAGTTTCCTACGAGCTTCGGAATATCAAGGACGATAAGCCCACCGAGGCCGAGCTGTGCGCGTGGCATAATCTGAGTGGATTGCCGCTGAAAAAGTTTTTCAACACAAGCGGTCTGCTGTATAAGGAGCAGGGACTGAAGGATAAGCTCCCCGGCATGACCGAGGACGAGATGTATGCCCTGCTCGCAACGGACGGAATGCTCGTCAAGCGCCCGATGCTCATCGCCGACGACTTCGTTCTGGTCGGTTTTAAAGAGCCGGAATGGGAAAAAGCAGTGAAGCATCAGTAATGAAAAAACCGCCTAAAGGCCGGCTGACATAAGAAGACACACGCCAAAAAAGGCGGAGCAAGCACGAATGTCTATGTTGCGACGGCTTGGTATACACAAAGTATGCCTGCACGCCGCGCCTCGACCTCGCACTTGCTCCGTCATTTTTGGTGCTGCGCAGTTTTGAAGCTGAGATTTTTTGTTCCTGCAAGGACAAAGTCGCTGAGCATACTGACGTATTCTCAAGGCTTTGGACGCCGCAGGGGCGAAAAAGATTGCTTCAAAACCGTATGTTTTCTTGTGTCAACCGGCCTAAGATTAGGCGGTTTTTCCTATTTCGCGTAGCGGTTTATGAACTCTGCGCGTGTTTTTGAGTACATGATCTTCTGACTGCTGTAAAGGCCGAAGTAGCCCGAGAGCATGTACGATATGCCGCAGGCAAGCGCGAAGTACAGCAGCTCGCCCGAGCCGAACAGCTCGACCGACAGGATGATCGACGCTATCGGGCAGTTTACCGCGCCGCAGAACACCGCGACGAGCGCGATCGCCGACGCGAACTGCGCCGGTATGCCAAGCAGCGGCCCGACCGTGCAGCCGAGGACCGCACCGATGAACATCGTCGGCACTATCTCGCCGCCCTTAAAGCCGAAACCTATGGTAACGGCGGTGAAAGCTATCTTCCATAAAAAGCCCCAAGCCGGAGCCTTGCCCTCGCCGAGGGCGGAGGCGATGATGTCGGTGCCGATGCCGTTGTAGCTTTCGTCGCCGACGATGAGCGTCAGCACGATGACGATAACGCCGCCCAAAAATGCGCGCAGATATATATTTTTGACGGTTTTGGCCGCAAATTGCTCGGTTTTGTGCATTGCAACGCAGAACACGATGCTGACCAGCGCACACACGACGGCGAGGACGCACACGCGCAGCAGCAGCCCGAACTCCAGCGGCGCGAGCGCGACAGAGTAGCGCATTGGTGCAATGCCGAACAGCAGCGACACGCCGTACGCCGTCACCGACGCGACGAGGCATGGGATCAGCCCCGAGTAATGTAGGATGCCGACCGATATGACCTCAAGCGCGAATATTGTTGCGGTCAGAGGTGTTCCGAACAGCGCAGCGAACACCGCGCTCATGCCGCAAAGCGTGACAAGGCGCATGTCCTTGTCATCAAGCTTCAGCAGCCGCCCGACGCGGTAGCCGATGCCGCCGCCTATTTGAAGTGCCGCGCCCTCGCGGCCTGCCGAGCCGCCGACGAGATGAGTGATCGCCGTCGAAACGAAAATGACAGGCACAAGCATGATGGGGACCTTCTCACCGTCGTGGATCGAGTCGATAATGTTGTTTGTGCCCTCGCCCTCCATCTTGCTCACCCGATAGATCAGCGCGATCGCAAGACCGCCGATCGGCAGCAGGAACACCAGCCACTGGTGCTGCGCCCTGAACGATGTTGCAAAATCGACCGTCAGGTGGAACGCCGACCCGACCAGTCCGCACATAAGCCCCGTCACCACCGACAGCAGCACCCAACGATAAAATGTTCTGAAATATTTTCCGACGCTTATCGCGCCGCTTTTAAAACTGTCCACTGTTATCCATACCTTCTTTTTAGAGGCGCATTGCCGCACCTACGGATACGCATATTGCGGTATCCCGGTGTCGAGGGTGCGGAGGAAACCGTAGTTGCCACGCACACCGTGAGATTGTGCTATATTAGTGCAAAATTTGCACCGCACCCAATTGTCTTCCCCTTGCGGAGCTTGAGGGGAAGATGCCGCTTGCGGCAGATGAGGTGTAATTATATCCGCGCCGTAGGCGCTACATTTTTTTAGAGGCGCATTCACATTGTGCCGATACGTATTTTGCGGTTGCCCGACCGGTAGGTGCCGACGAAACCATCACAGCGAAACGGATAAATCCGTTCCCTACGAGCGACCTTTGGCCGCAGCGGAGAGCTAATAGCTGATAGTGAATTAGGCGCTTTTATTCAACCCCTCGGCAGCAAAGCTGCCTGCTCCCCTTGACAGGTGAGCCAATGGGTGCGGCGAAAAACTCAGCTTGCACTACCGGGTTGCGAGGCAGCCACGGTTTTCTCCGCACCCTCGAACCGGGCAACCGCAATATGCGTATCCGCAGCTGCCTCAATTCGCCTCTAAAAAGCCATGACGCGGCGGCGCATGTAGTCGAGGAAATTGTTGTACTCGGCCTCGTCGATCCTGCGCGGAGACGACATGATTATGAGCCTGTGACCCTTGCAGTCGCGGTGATACGGCAGATGCGTGTAGTCATAGTCGTTGGCCGCAAAGCCGTTTCGCTCATAAAAGCCCTTTCTGCGCCGGCTGATCTCGTCCACGGGCGGGTCGATCTCCAGAATGATCGTCTTGCCGCGCGCCCGGAGCAGCTCCAGCGCACGTGCTCCGCAGCCGCGGCCGCGCACATCCGGCAGCATGCAGAAATGCTCGACGTAAATAAAGTCCGCGTTTTCCCAGCTGAGCACCGTTCCTACGAAGCTTTCGTTTTCATAGATAAGCTCGAAATGATACTCCGGGTCGCTCATTATTTTTGCCTGAGAATCCGGCTCGCGCTGCTCGTTGTAGGGAAAGCTCATGCCGTAAAGCTCCATTGCAGGAGCAAACATCTCGTCGTTTATATTATTTATTCTCACGAATTTCATTTGCTTTGTTTTTTACCTTTTCGCTCAAATTTTTTCTGTGCTCCTGAATGCGCTCAAATGCCGCGCGGTACTCTGTCTGACTCAGGCGCGGGAACGCCGACAGAAGGTGACGGTGGACAAGGTTGCGCTCCTCAAGCAGCCCCTTGAGCTTTTCGCGCAGACGCTCGGCCTCGGCGCGGCTCTCCTGAACCTTGAGCGTGCCGTCGGTCAGGCCGTCGCCGATGCCGTAGGACACCTTCTCGAGCGCCTTTGCCACGTCGTCGATCGCACGCATATGCGCATCGAGCTTGAAGGCGTTCACGGCCGTTATGCCGAGGTCGCACAAAAACGCCGCGGAAATTATGCACAGCATAATATTGCCGTGCGTGCGCGGTATGGCCTCGATCAGATACACAAGCTTCATCGCCATCGGGTGGAATATGTACAGGATGCAGATGCAGCCCACGCCCCACAGCAGCGAGAATTTCAGACATACATAGCCGCCGATGTTGAAGGCGTTATCCGTGTAGTCCCACAGCCGGGTGTGCATGAATTTCTCCGATGCCCAGCCGACGATCAGCTCGAACACCGAGCATATGATCACGCTGCCTATGTACACCAAAAACACGTTATCCTTTATCGGAGTCAGTGCCAGTATGACCGCAACAAGGCCGTAGCCGTAGATCGGGCAGATCGGCCCGATGAGGAAGCCGCGGTTAATAAATATGCCCTTGTTCGCCGCGTGGAAGATGACCTCCACACACCAGCCGGCAAAGCCGTAAATGAAAAACAGCCACAAAAGCTGCGTGAAGCTATAACTCAAAAACCATCAACCTTTCTTTTTTAGAGGCGAATTGGGGCACCTACGGATACATATATCTCTGGTAGCCCGGTTCGGGACACTGGTAAAAACCGTGGTTGCCACGCGCTGCGTTAGTGCGTTGCTGAGTTTTGCTCCGCACCTTGTAGGGAACGGATTTATCCGTTCCGCGTGTTATGGTTTTGTCGGCACTTTCCGGTCGGGCTGACGCAAAAACCGTATCGGTATCAGTGCTGACGCGCCTCTGAAAAACCGCTTGCGGCAGATGAGGTGTAATTATATCCGCGCCGTAGGCGCTACATTTTTTCAGAGGCGCATTCACATTGTGCCGATGCGTTTATTGCGGTGTCCCGGTGTCGAAGTTACCGACAAAACCGTGAAACTCTCGCGCTACGCAAGGTTGTGCTATATTAGTGCAAAATTAGGCTGCACCCCATTGTCTTCCCCTTGCGGAGCTTGAGGGGAAGATGCCGCTTGCGGCAGATGAGGTGTAATTATATCCGCGCCGTAGGCGCTACATTTTTTCAGAGGCGCATTCACATTGTGCCGATACGTTTTTTGCGGTTGCCCGACCGGTAGGTGCCGACGAAACCATCACAGCGGAACGGATAAATCCGTTCCCTACGAGCGACCTTTGGCCGCAGCGGAGAACTAATAGCTGATAGTTAATAGGTCTTATTCAACCCCTCGGCAGCAAAGCTGCCTGCTCCCCTTGACAGGTGAGCCAATGGGTGCGGCGAAAAATTCAGCATTGCACTGCTGTAGCTCGAGGCACACACGGTTTCCACCATCTACGGGTGCACCGCAAAACTCAGCGTCGCACTTGCGTTACGCGAAACGCCACGGTTTCCTCCGCAGTTTCGAACCGGGCTACCGCAATATGCGTATCCGTAGGTGCGTCAATGCGCCTCTAAAAATTCGCCACTAAAATTCCGATTCGACGTAGCCGATGCGGTCAAGCTCGCCGTCCTTATCCCAAAGGAAATCGAGCTTCAGCTCCTTGCCCTGCTTGATGCGCTCCAGGTTTTCGATGTGCTTGGAGAGGATGGGTAGGGTTATAAGCCCGAGTATCGCGGCCGCGCGCCAGTCGCCGCGCTCGATGCCGTGGTAGATCGGATAAAATATCGAGCCGGTTATCGGCACGAGGCAGAGATAGCGCGTCGCCATCAGCAGCACCGACTCGAGAAACAGCGTGGTGAGGAAGTCGTGCACGCCGAACGCGAGGATCACGCCGCCGAGGCAGGCAAGACCCTTGCCGCCGCGAAAATGCATCAGCGCCGGGTACATATGCCCGAGAACGCAGGCGGCACCGGCGGCTTCACCTGCATATTTGCTCTGCAAAAACAGCTTGCGCGCAAGTCCAACGCTCACAGCGGCCTTGCTGATATCAAAGCACATGACGAATGCGCCGGCCTTCTTGCCCTCGAGTATCATCAGATTTGTCGCCCCGGCATTGCCCGAGCCCTTTTTGCGAATGTCATATCCCTTGCGCAGACCCATGACGTAGGCCGGGTTGAGGTTCCCGATGGCGTAGCCGAGTCCGGCGGCCGCAAGCGCGGCTGAAAGCGGCTTGTTTATCTTCATTTCTCGCCCTCCGTAAGTATGCTAAGAAGCTCGCCGGTGCTGTCGGCTATCGGGCAGCCAAAGGGCAGCAGCGTCTCTCTGCCGCGAAAGCCCCAGGATACCAGAATGCAGTCGCATCCGGCGTTCGCGGCGGTCTGCCCGTCAACGTCGGAGTCGCCGATGTAAACGGCCTGTCCGATATCGCAGCCGAGGCTGCCGACAGTTTCAAAAACGCTGTCCGGTGCAGGCTTTTTGCGGACATTTTCGCGCTCGCCGACGACGCTGTCGAACACACCGGGAAAATAATGCGCAATGAGCGCTTTCACCGGCTCGTCTGCCTTGTTCGACACAACGCCGAGCTGCCAGCCGCGCGCCTTGAGCGCGTCGAGCATTTCCGGTATGCCGGGGTAGGGTCGCGTCAAAACCATGCAGTTTTCCGCATAGTGGCGCTTGAAGGCTGCAAACACGCGGTCGGTCACGTCCGGTGCGCAGCCGTCCGGCACGGCGCGCTCAATGAGCTTCCGTATGCCGTTTCCGACAAAGCGCCGAACCTCGTCAAGACTACGCTTCGGCAAGCCCTCGCTTTCGAGCGCAAAATTCGTCGAGGCGTGCAGATCCTCAAGCGTGTACAGCAAAGTTCCGTCCAAATCAAATATCGCAAGTTTTTTCATAGTTTGTCCTCCGCCATGATTTTAATACATGTGTCCGAAAAATTCAAGATTCTTTGTCGAACCATTGACCGCCCCGGAATTGGATGGTAAAATATTTATCCGACATTGAAAGGGGATATCGGCATATGGAGGATAAAACGCTGCTTGAAGAGCTGCTTGAGCGCTCGCCGGACGAGCGGATGCACAAGCGAAAAATGGACAAGGCGTATCAGCTCATGACGATGGGCTTTCGCGACGAGGCCGATGCTCTGTTTGATGAGATACTTGCCGAGGAGCCGTTTAACCGCGACGCGATGACCGGCAAGAAGCTCATCGAGCGCCAGAAGGCGGTCGAAAACAGATTGGACAATCTCGCTGCCCGTGCGCGCACGTCTATACCCGAGCCGAAGCCGGGCGCGACTCCGGAGGAGCCGAGCGAGACCGAAGAAAACGCGCCCGTTTGCGAGCCGAGACTCAAGCTTTTGCGCTCGAAGAAAGTGAGAGCCGTGCTCGTCGCGCTGTTTGTCGCTGCTTTTTTAGCGGCACTTTGGGGCGCCTACCGATACGGTTTTCTCTGGTAGCACAACAGCGCAGACTGCGTCTGCGAGGTAAAAAGTAAAAAGAATCGTAGGGAACGGGCTTGCCCGTTCCGTTTTTTTAGAGGCGCATTTACGCAGTCACGGATACGTTTATTGCGTCAGCCCGGTTCGAGACTGCTGACCAAACCGGAAAACTGCCGCTCTACATGAGAACGCAGCTGAAGTTTGCACCGCACCCTTGTAGGGAACGGGCTTGCCCGCTCCGCATGTTATGGTCTGGTCGGCACCAAAATAGAATCGTAGGGGCGGCCATTGGCCGCCCGTTTTTAATAATGTGGCGGTTAGCACCGCAGATTTAATAACACCTCATCCGTCACAAGGTGACACCTTCCCCTCAAGCTCCGCAAGGGGAAGGCATTTAGAGGCGCATTTACGCAGTCACGGATACGTTTATTGCGTCAGCCCGACCGGAGACTGCCGACTTAACCGTAGCAAGCGGCGGCACAAATTTTGCACTAATATAGCACAATCTTATATGGCTCGTGGCAGCTGCGGTTTCCTCCGCACCCTCGAACCGGGCAACCAGAGATAGCCGTATCCGTGACTGCCCTAATTCGCCTCTAAAAAAACGGCGATCTCTTTGATGTTATACTCGTTGCCGGTCTCGAGCCAGGTGTTCTCGCTGCCGCAGTGAGGGCAGACCTTGGCGTATTTGACTGTTTCGTAGGTTTTTCCGCAGTTGCCGCAGCGAGTAACGGCTTTTATCGGCTCTATGATCAGCTCGGCATCCCGGAGGCATTTTTCCTTAGTGACAGCCCAGTGCCAAAAATTTTGGATATACTCCGGGATAATGCCGGAAACCTCGCCGATCTCAAGCGTGACGGACGCGACCTTGCTGAGCTTGTTTTGCTCGCAGACCTCGTTTACGGCGCGGATAACGTACATTACGGTTCCCATTTCGTGCATGATGCCACCTTATTTCGCGCCGGTAATACGCTTTACTGTGAGCTTGGCGACGCGCTTTATGCCGTGCTTGAGCACTGCCTGCTTTGCATAGTCGCCGTTAATGTAGTTTGCAAACTCGGGGTGAGTGCGGTTGAGGTGGATCGCGTCAAACTTGCACTTTGTGGTGCAAAGTCCGCAGCCGATGCACTTTTTCTCGTCAACGACCGTCCTGCCGCAGCTGAGGCAGCGCGAGGCCTCGAGCTTGACCTGCGCCTCGGTAAGCCCCACGCGGTTATCGCGCATGGTTTTGGTCTTGCTCTCGTCGTTTTCGTTAAACTGCCGTTCCGGCGCGTTCAGCTTCTCGACCGGGATGACGACATCCGACTTGTCAAGCTCCTTGAAATTGCGCAGATTGCGCGCGATCGTCAGGCTGTGGCCGGGATGCACGAAGCGGTGGATGCTCGTTGCGCCCTCGCGGCCGTTTGCGATCGCGTCGATGGTGTATTTAGGCCCCGTTGCGATATCGCCGCCGCCGAAGATATCCGCATCGGCGGTCTGCCAGGTGATCTCCGCGGTTTTGACAAGGCGGCCGTTTTGCGTTTCGACCTTTGTGCCGGAAAGGACATTGCCCCAGTCGGCGCACTGACCGATGGAGACATAGACGTTCGCGCAGGGAACGACGATCGTTTCGCTCTCGTCGAATTTCGGCGCAAATCGACCGTTTTCGTCGCGCACTGACAGGCAGCGCCTGAACTCAACGCCCGTGACACGGCCGTTTTCGCCGATGATGCGCTTCGGACCCCAGCAGTTGTTTATCTCGATGCCCTCGGCTATCGCTTCGTTCTTCTCGTCGGGAACGGTGGGCATTTCCTCGTCGCTTTCAAGGCAGAAAAGGCTGACCTTGCCGGTTCCGAGCCTGGTCGCCGCGCGGCCAACGTCGATCGCAGCGTTGCCGCCGCCGATAACGACCGTGTCGCCGCTGACAGACGTGGTCTCGCCGCGGTTTACGCCGCGCAGAAAATCAATGCCGCCGATAACGCCGTCAAGCTCCTCGCCCTCAACGTTGAGGCGGACGGCCTTTTGCAGGCCGATGGCGAGATAAAACGCCTTGTAGCCCTGCTCGCGCAGCTCGGGGATGGTGACATCCTTGCCGACCTCAACGTCGCACTTGAATTCAACTCCCATTTCCCGGAGAACATCGATCTCGGCATTGACAATGTCTTTTTCAAGGCGGAAGGAAGGAATACCCTTGGTAAGCATGCCTCCGGGAATGGGGTCTTTATCAAAAACGGTGACGGGGTAGCTCATATTCGCGAGGAAATACGCGCAGCTCATGCCCGAAGGGCCTGCGCCGATGACGGCGATCTTCTGCGTGTAGTCGATCTCGTCGCCCTTGTGGCGCAGCTTTTTGGGAATGTAGCGATGCTCCGCGTTCAGCTCGCGCGAGGCTACGAATTTCTTTATCGCGTCGATGGATATCGGATCATCGACCGTGCCGCGTGTGCAGGCGTTTTCGCAGCGCTTGTTGCATATCGAGCCGCACACCGCCGGAAAGGGGTTATCCTGCTTTATAAGCTGGAGCGCCTCGTCGTATCTGCCCTCGCCGGCCATTTTGACGTAGCCCTGAATTGCAATGTGCGCAGGGCAGGCGGTCTTGCAGGGCGCGGTGCCTGTGTCGTAGCACTGGATCTGGTTATCCTCGCGGTAGTTGTAGTTCCAATTTTTCCTGCCCCAGTCGAGGGTCTCGTCGGGCAGAGTGACGGTGGGGTATTCCACCGCGCCCTCACGGGTGCACAGCTTCTGACCGAGCTTTGCCGCGCCTGTCGGGCATGCCTCGACGCACTTGCCGCAGGCAACGCAGTTTTCGGGCGTAACGCGCGCACGGTAGGCGGAGGCGGAGCAGTTGGGGTTGTTGAAAAGCTGCGAGCAGCGCAGACCGAAGCACGAGCCGATGGTGCAGTTGCAGATAGCGAATATCTCGTCCGGGCCGTCGCCGTTTGTTATCTGGTGCATGTAGCCGTTTTCCTCGCATCGCTCGAGCAGCGCGACGACCTCGTCGTAGCTTGCTTTTTTCACGTCCTTGCCGGTCTCCCAAAGGTACTGCGCATAGTCGCCGAGAAGGATGCAGACATTATCCTCAAGCTCGCCGCAGCCCTCGCCGCGCGTAACCATCGCCTTGCGGCACTGGCAGGGCGCAATGGCAAACTGATCGCGCTCCTTGTATTTATCGAGCCAATATGAGATATGTTCAACGTCAAGCGACCGGCTCTCCTTCGGGATGGCCTTTTCAACGGGGATAACGTGGAAGCCCAGTCCGCCGCCGCCGGGAGGTATCATGTGCGAAATGCTCTCCATGGGCAGGTAGCTCATCTGATACGAAAATTCGCCGACCTTTTCGGGAACGCGCTTAAACAGCTCCTTGTTGTATATCATGTTTTCGCTGCTGCCGACAACGAAAACGGGGACGAAATACTGCTTGTGCCGGTCGGCGTTGTGCCAGTTGTACTCAACGATGCCGATCTGCGCAAGCTCCTCGAGCAGCTTCCCGACGCGGCTTTCCTCCCAGCCGATCCTTTTGGCAAGCTCGGCCGGAGTGTAGGGCTTGCGAACCTTCATCTTCAGCATAAGCTGCGCCATCTCGTCGGTGAGTATCTCATCGAGCATCCAATATTCCGGGCGGCTCTCGTCCATCTTGGCCTTGCCGAGAGTAACGTCCATGCAGTCGGTGATGTGCTTTGCGAGTTTTACTATAAGTTCTCTCATAAGTCTACTCCTTTTTTGCACTTGTGTTCTGGTGAAGTGGTCACAGATAGAATAGCACTTGGCGATTTTTTTGTCAAGTAGGAATGAAAAAACTGCCGGGAAAATTTCCCGACAGCGAAAGGATATATTTAAATCACGGAGTACGGCCCCTCGATCGCGCTCATCTGGCCGCTTGCGGCGTACATGCGCGCATGCTCGATATCGCGCGCAATAAGGCACTTAAGCTCGGCCTCCATGTTGTCGATGACCGGCTGAAGGCCGTTTTTTTCGATGAACATCTCATACATGCCGATCTGCGGCGACATGGTCGAGTTATAAAGCAGCGCGCAGAACGAATTCTGGCTGATGATGTACATTTTGTGATAAAAATGCGTTATCAGCCTGCACGTTTCGTGCAGCTCCTCGGATTTTTTTATCTCCTCGATAATGCCGCCGAGCGAGGCAATCTCCTCGTCGGAGGCGCGCTTTATAACAAGCTCCGCTATGAGCGGATCGAGCGCAACGCGGCTTTCGGTGAACGAGCGGAACTCCTTGGCGTTAATTTTGCCGCCGTTATAGCGGATGATCGCAAAGAAGGTTTCGGTGTTTCCGTTTTCGATGTAGTCGGCGACGTATGTGCCGTGGCGCGGCTTGACCTCAACAAAGCCCTTGGATGCAAGCTCGCTGACTCCAGCATTGACCACCGTGAGGCTCACGCCCATGATCTTGCACAGCTGCCTTGCCGGCGGCAGCTTGTCCCCCGGCTTCAGCTCGCCGGACAGTATCTTGTTCTCGATCTCGCGGACAAACGTTTCGCGGACGGAAAGCGTGCTTATCTTGTCAAAACTCATTGTGTCCTCCGATGCTTTCGTGCGGCCGCTTCAGGTAGTCGGCAAGTTTGAGCACCCATTCCGGGCGCGTGCTGCCCTTTAGTATAAGCTCGCCGTTTGCATACTCGGCGACTTCGACAAAGCCGTTGTCGTTATCGAAAAAAAGTGCTTCGTCGCAGTAGGGCAAAACCTTGGCGACTGCAGCCCAGCGCCCGGCAAAGCGCCGCTGCACATCCTCGTCCTTTATGTTGTGGCCGCCGCGGCGGACGCGGTTTTCTATTCGTGCAAGGCTCTCTTCCAACGTGTCAAGCCCAACATAATACAGGCGCACAAAATAGCCCTGCCGCTTTGCCTGCGCGGCGGTTATCTCCGTTTTGCGGCCGCTAAGAGTTGTCTCCTGCGTAAAGCTGACGTTTTTTTTCAGGCAGTCCGCTATGCGCTCGAGCGCTATTCTGCCGCCGGTCAGGGCGCTGCCGCCGTTCTGCGCGCTTATTTTGTCAACATCTATTACAATTCCAAGATCGGTCGTCTGCGTTTTCAAAACGCCGGTAAGGCTGCTTTTGCCAGTGCCGTTTACGCCGCCTATAATGGTGTAAGTTTTCATTGCCTGTCCTCCGGTGGCCTTTGGCAAAGTGATGCTTATTATTATTGCACAAAAATCATTTCCGCGCAATAGCGAGGCAATGCAAAAAAGCCCCGGCTTCAGGCGAAGCCGGGGCTTTGAGCATATTTGGCTTAGAACTTAATTTCCTTGCCTGCCTTGCGCCACTGCTTGAATTCCGCAACGGCGGTGAACAGTGCGTCGGAGGAGGAGTTGATCGCGGTCTCGACAGAGTCCTGAATGACGCCGATGATGAAGCCGACGCCGACGACCTGCATTGCAACATCGTTGGAGATGCCGAACAGCGAACAGGCCATGGGGATCAGAAGCAGCGAGCCGCCGGCAACGCCGGATGCGCCGCATGCGCCCAGAGCGGCCATGACGGACAGGACGATCGCTACGGGAACGCTTACGCTCATGCCGAGGGTGTGTACCGCGGCGAGGGACATGACGGTGATGGTGACCGCCGCGCCTGCCATGTTGATTGTAGCGCCGAGGGGGATGGACACGGAGTAGAACTCGCGGTCAAGTCCGAGGCTCTCGCACAGGGTCATGTTAACGGGGATGTTAGCTGCCGAGGAGCGGGTGAAGAATGCGGTAACGCCGCTTTCCTTCAGGCACTTGAACACCAGCGGATACGGGTTCTTGCGGATGACTATGAAGGTCATGATGGGGTTGACAACAAGCGCCGCTACCAGCATGCAGCCGACGAGGATCAGCAGGAGCTTGCCGTATTCGGTGAAGATGGCAAGGCCGCTGGTGGAAACTGCGGAGAACACGAGGCCGAGGATACCGAAGGGAGCGAGGTTTATTACAAAGCGGACTGCTTTGGTGACTGCGTCGGATGCATCTGCGAGGAACTTCTTGGTGGTGTCGGACGCTGCCTTGAACGCAAAGCCGAGCACGATCGCCCAGAACAGGATGCCGAGGTAGTTTCCGGAGACTATCGAGCCGATGGGGTTGGAGACGATGTTGTTAAGAAGTCCGGTGAATATCGAAGCAAAGCTGTCGGGAGCAGCGTCGGTGGCTGCGTCCGTGAGGGTGATGGTCACGGGGAAAATGAAGCTTGCGATGACCGCGATCACAGCTGCAAGGAAGGTGGAAACAAGATACAGAACGATGACCGTTCCGAACTGCTTGCCCATCTTTTCTCTCGACTGTGCCAGTGCGCTGATGATAAGGATAAACACCAGCAGGGGCGCTATCGCCTTGAGCGCGCCGACGAACAGAGTGCCGAGGATACCGATTCCGGGCGCGGTTTCGGCAGCGTTGGGGATAATAAGCGCAAGTGCTGCGCCGATGACCATACCTATAACAATTCGAAGCACGAGGCTTACGCTGTTATATGCTTTTACGATTTTCATTTCTCTTTTCTCATCCTTTTGTTGCGTTGTGGCTTAAAGCCGCTTTGCATAGTTTAACAAATTGTTAACACGATGTCAACACCGGCAGGTGATATATATATCCTTTTTATTGCTTTTGAGGATCATTTCCGGCGCTGTCGTCTATGCCGAGACGTTTAAGCCTTGAGGTGACGGCTCCCACCGTGCGGCCGAGGGTGCGCGCGATCTCGGTTTTCTCCACGCCTTCTCTGACAAAAGTGCCGAGCGTCTCATCATCCTGCGTGCTCCAGGGCTTGCCTCCGTTTTCTCTGCCGCCGCTTTTTTCGCGATTGAGCTGCTCTATCGCGTCAAGGTTATCGAATATGAACTGTTGAGCCTCGGGCTTATACAGCACGACGGAGTACACCGAGTTTTCGCCCTGAAATTCCTGCGTTATCAGGCCGAGGCCGCGTCCCTGCGGCGTGGGAAGTCTGGTCGTCTTGCCAGAGGGAAGCTGCACCTGCTCAAGCGCGCCGATTCCGAGAAGCCACCGGGTGATAACGCCCGAGCGCAGGCTTTTCATCGTCTCGGGGTCAACCCTTTCGTTTATGAGGCTTGTGACCTGCGATATCCTCAGCGGCTCGTCGGCCGGGGTAAGCTCGCGCCGGGCGCTGCTATCGAGCGCAAACGGTGCGCGCCCTCGCTTTGCCGGCTTTTTGCTCTCGGTCCCACCGTTTTCTATGACGCGGCGCAGAATATCCGAAACATAATACATGCAGCGAGATATTCTGACATTGTTTAGAAGATCGCCCTCGGCGATCGGCGTGCCGTCGATCGGGTTTATCCCCTCGGCAAGCTTGTCAACAAAGCCTTTTGTGTACTCAATCTTTTCAAGCTCGGTCATATCTTGCACCTCCTGAAATCACATATTGTAAATTCTGTTATATCCTGAGGCGCAGAATTTGTCAATAAGATTTATCAAAGCACATGGTTTAAAAACCGGCGGCCAAAACTGTTGAAAACTCAGCGACAATCGGCTATAATTACTTAAGCTGACGAGAGCCGAACACATATCGTCTGTCAGTGCGCCCTTCCGGCTATTTTCGCCTTTTTTGTCTTGATGGGCGCCGGCCCACCTGCATCAAAGAAAGCCGAAAATATCTCGAAAAGCACAGCCGACAGATGCTTTGCAGTTTTGCCGGAGCGGATTTTTGCTCAGGCAAGACAAAGCACGAAGAGAATACTGTCGTATTGTCAAGTGCTTTAACGCAGCATGGGCTAAAATCTGCCCGTCAAAACCGATACGTGTTCGACTCTCGTCAGCTTATTAAACTATCACACGTTAAACTATCACACGGGAGTGAATGAAATATGAAAGCAATCGTAACGGTCGTCGGCAAGGATCAGGTCGGCATAATCGCCGGAGTGTGCAACACGCTGGCCGACCACAACATAAACGTTCTGGACATCAGCCAGACTATCATGGAGGGCTTCTTTACGATGATGATGGTCGTTGACCTTGCGCTGTGCACCGAGTCCTTTGCAAATCTGCAAAATGTGCTCAAGACCTTCGGCGAGGGGCGCGGCCTTTCCATCCGCATTCAGCGCGAGGATATTTTCGACGCGATGCACAAGCTGTGAGGTGCCGCCATGCTGAGCCTTAACAACATATTCGACACCATCGATATGATCGACAAGCAGCACCTCGATATCCGCACGATCACCATGGGTATATCGCTGCTCGACTGTGTGAGCGAGGATCCCGGGCGCTGCTGCCGAAAGATATACGACAAGATCTGCCGCCGCGCAGAGCGGCTCGTGAAAACGGGCGAGGATATCGAGAGCGAGTTCGGCATCCCGATCGTAAACAAGCGCATCTCGGTAACGCCGATAGCGCTCGTCGCCGGAAGCTGCGCGACGGAGGATTACGTTCCCTTTGCGCTGACGCTTGACCGCGCGGCAAAAACCTGCGGCGTGAACTTTATCGGCGGCTACTCGGCGCTTGTGCACAAGGGCTTTGCCAAGGGTGATGAGCTTCTGCTGCGCGCAATTCCGCAGGCAATGGCGCAGACCGATCTTGTCTGCTCGAGCGTGAACGTCGGCTCGACGCGTGCCGGCATTAACATGGACGCCGTCGCAGCGATGGGGCGCATAATTAAAGACACCGCGCACCTGACACGCGATACCGACGGACTCGGCTGCGCAAAGCTCGTTGTGTTCTGCAACGCGGTGGAGGATAACCCCTTCATGGCAGGTGCATTCCACGGCGTCGGCGAGGCCGACAGCGTGATAAACGTCGGCGTATCCGGCCCGGGCGTGGTTTACCATGCGCTGCAAAAGTGCAAGGGCGCACCGTTTGATGTTGTTGCCGAGACGATAAAAAAGACCGCGTTCCAGATAACGCGCATGGGTCAGATGGTTGCCGCCGAGGCTTCCGACAGGCTGAATGTGCCGTTCGGCATAGTTGACCTCTCCCTCGCGCCGACGCCCGCCGTGGGCGACAGCGTTGCGCGCATCCTTGAGGAGATGGGGCTTGAGACGTGCGGAACTCACGGCACGACCGCCGCGCTCGCGCTGCTCAACGATGCGGTCAAAAAGGGCGGCATTATGGCCTCCGGCCACGTCGGCGGACTTTCGGGCGCATTTATCCCGGTGTCCGAGGATGAGGGTATGATCGCTGCCGCAGAGTGCGGTACGCTGACGATAGACAAGCTCGAGGCTATGACATGCGTGTGCTCGGTTGGTCTTGATATGATCGCAGTTCCCGGCGACACGAGCGCCGAAACCATATCCGCGATCATAGCCGACGAGGCCGCCATCGGCATGGTCAACAGCAAGACCACCGCCGTGCGCATCATCCCCGTTGAGGGCAAGGACGTCGGCGATATGGTCGAGATGGGCGGACTTCTCGGCTCTGCGCCCGTGATGCCCGTGCACAAAGCGCAAAGCGCCGATTTTATCGCGCGCGGCGGACGCATCCCGGCTCCCCTCCAAAGCCTCAAAAACTGATTTTTAGAGGCGAATTTTTAGAGGCGCATTCACATTGTGCCGATACGTTTGTTGCGTGAACCCGGTGTCGAAACAAAGGAAAAACCATGACGTTCCGCGTAACACAAGTGCAATGCTGAATTTTGCACCGCACCCATTGGCTCTCCTGTCAAGGGGAGCGGGCAGCTTTGCTGCCGAGGGGTTGAATTAAAGCACCTCTGCTATTAACTGTCAGCTATTAGCTCTCCGCTGCGGCCAACAGCCGCTCGTAGGGAACGGATTTATCCGTTCCGTGTGCGATGGTTTAGCCGGCAGTTTCCGGTCATGACACCGCAATAAATGTATCGGTACAATGTAAAAGCGCCACTAAAAATGTGTTTGCCTGACGGCAAAAATTAAAATAACACCTCATCCGTCACCAAGGTGACACCTTCCCCTCAAGCTACGCAGGGGAAGGCAAAAAAGGGACGGTCTGTGACCGCCCCAATGAATAATGAATGATGAATAATTAATAGTGAATAATTGTGGTGTGCCTGCGCACTTTTTTAATTGCGCCTTTGCGCTGCTACCGATACGATTTTTGCGTCAGCCCGACCGGAGGGTGCAGGCAAAACCATGACAGGCGGAACGGATAAATCCGTTCCCTACGGCTATAGATTTTAGTGCAGGCAAAGCCATGAAACGGGCGATCAATGATCGCCCCTACGGGTGCGGTGCTAAACTCAATTCAGCACTAATGTAGCGCGTGGCAGCTACGGTTTCCACCGTTGTCTCGTTACCGGGATACCGCAATATGTTTATCCGTAGGTGCGCTAAAGCGCTACTGAAAAAACGGAACGGATAAATCCGTTCCCTACAAGGGTGCAGATGAAAATTTGCACTAATATAGCACAATCCCCCCTGGCGCGAAACGATATGGTTTCCAGCAATTTTTCGATACCGGGCAAGCGCAAAAAACGTATCCGTAAAATTTTAATGCGCCACTGAAAAATGTATAAGGAGCGGCGTTAATTCGCCACTAAAAAGATGGAGATAAGGTTGCAGGCTTTTGAAAGCCTTGATTCTACGAATAATTATTTAAAGAAGCTTGCGGCGGAGGGCGCGGCGGAGGGTACGGTCGTCATTGCCGACGAGCAGACCGCCGGACGCGGCAGAATGGGCCGCAGCTTCGCGTCGGCCGCCGGCTGCGGCATATACATGTCGATGCTGCTGCGTCCTGCCGATTGCGCGCCGGACTGCGCGCAGAGCCTGACGGCCGTCTGTGCCGTCGCGGTGTGCCGCGCCGTGGAAAAGGTCTGCGGCCGCGCGCCGGGCATCAAATGGATAAACGACCTGTACCTGCGCGGCAAAAAGATCTGCGGCATACTGTGCGAAAGCTCGGTGAAAAACGGCAGGGTCGATTACGCCGTGCTGGGCATCGGGCTTAACGTCACGACGCGCATCGAGGACTTCCCCGAGGAGCTGCGCGAAACGGCAGGCTCGCTGCTGACGCAGACGGGCTTTGTTTTCGAGCGCGGCAAGCTCATTGCCGCGATCATCGCGGAGCTAAGCTCGCTGTACACAGCATGGCTCGAAGCGCCGAGCGTGTGCCACGCCGAATATAAGCGTCGCTGCATCGTGCTCGACAGGCAGATATCCGTAAGCTCACCCGAGGGGGAGTATGAAGCCGTCGCCGAGGGAATAAGCCTGGACTACGGGCTCATCCTTCGCCTTGACGACGGAACGCGCCGCACGGTTCACAGCGGCGAAGTGAAGATAAAGCTTTAAGGAGGCACTTATGAAAAAACAGACGGCATATATTTTCGCGGCATTCATCGTTGTGCTGATCATACTTGCCATAGTTATCATGTGGCTGACCGGCGGCATAGGCGGCGATAAGCCCGAAGCGACTCCGACCCCGGAGGTCGAGACGAGCGCTCCGCGCCAGACTCAGTTTGTTATCCCGACTGCCACGCCGCAGCCCACCGAGGCTGTTCCGACCGAGACTCCGACGATGACGGCAACACCGGCTCCTGCTCCCACTCCCGAAGCGCCGAGCGGCACGGTTATCGGCTCGGGCTCGTTTGATTCGTCGACCGGCGTCGGCCTGAACACCCACACCGCGTGGACGGCCACCGAGCAGGCAGACGGCAGCGTCAAGCTCACGCTGTCGGTGTATGTGCGCTCGTACACGCTGGAGATCGGTCAGCGCTCGATCGCGATAAGCGTAAACGGCGCGACCTCCGGCGGCTTGACGCGATCTTTCAGCGTCGATTCCCCGAACTCGCAGACCGATACGCTCATCTACACCTATTCGACGACTGTTCAGAAGGGCAGTGCCGTTTCCGTCAGCGTAGATTGGAACTACAAGGGCCAGTACAGCGGCCAGGATCTCGACGTGATCTCATCATCCTCAACGATTTTTTAGCGCCTCTAAAAACCAGAGGTTGGAGATTTGAGGGGAGAGGCGGTCGTAGGTCCAGTGCTTTGCGCTGTTATCAGGGCTGTTGGGATCGTTGACGGTAAAGCCGCAGCTGTCGTAGCCGGTGATAACGACGAAGTGTCCGCTGCTTGTGAAGTCGCCGGGGCCGAGCGCGAGGATAATGACCGCGCCGGAGTCCAGCGCGTTTTTCATCGACTGCTCCCACAGCGGAAGCTCGGCTGCGGAAAGGCCGAGCAAAGCGCTGCCCTCGCTGATAAGCGTCCACGAGCTGCCGTTTCCGGGCACGCAGTAGCCGTTTTTCTCGGCAAGGCGCGCGACGAACAGCGGCGAGTACGCGGCGTTTTTCGTGAGATACACCGCCGCCATCGACAGGCAGGTCGGGCCGCAGCCGGAGGTGCCGATAAAGCCGCTGCCGTATGGCTCATAGCCCCAACGCTCGTCCCATTGGATAAACAGCGGTACGGTGCTGCTCTGTGCGTCGGCAGAAAGGTCGATGTCAAAGCGCCTGTCCTTCAGCTCCGGGTAGTTGTAAACATAGTCCAGAGTCTGCGGACATTTCTCGGCCGTTTCGACTAAAATTTCCGGGTACTCGCCGCTTGTGCGTATCTTTTCGAGCTTTTCTGCGTCGGTCGGGCCGCTCGATCCCGGAAAGCTCATGTCCGAGCAGCCTGAAAGCTGCGCGGCAAAAATGCAGATGCAAAGACAAACGGAAATAAGCTTTTTCATAATATCCTCCCTGTGAGTCAAAAAACGCTCCTGTTTTCGCTGCTATCGTAGCAAAAACAGGAGCGCTGTTTATCCGTTTGTCCTTATAAAATCGTGAAGCTTTTCGCCCGAATATCTTACGATTTTCTTACGGGCAGAGTGACGGTGAACTCAACCGTCTCGTCGGCGCTGCGGGCATTTATGCTTCCGCCGTGGAGGGTGACGATGTTGCTCGCTATGGCAAGGCCCAGCCCTGCTCCGCCGGAGGATGAGCGCGCGGAATCGAGCCTGTAAAACTGCTCGAAAATGCGCCGCAGCTTTTCCTCGGGGATGGTGTTTCCGCGGTTAACGACGCTGACGGAAACGTTTTCGCCTTCGAGCCGCGCGTTTATCACGATCTCGGTGTCGGGATAGCTGTACAGCACCGCATTGCGCAGCAGATTATCGAAAACGCGCTGCATTTTGCCGGCGTCGCAGCTTATCGGCAGCGCATCCGGCGCGCAGAGTGTGCAGGTGAGCGATTTTTCCTTGAGCATGGGCATGAACTCGAACCTGAGCTGCTCGAGCAGACGCACAAGGTCTATGCTCGAGTAATCGAGCGTAACGGTCGAGAGATTAAAGCGCGTGATCTCGAAAAATTCGTTTATCAGATCCTCGAGCCGCTCGGCCTTGTCGAGCGTTATCGAGAGGTACTTCTCGCGCAGCTCGGGGCTTATCTGCTGCTCGTCGCGCAGCAGCGTGAGGTAGCCGATGACGGAGGCCAGCGGCGTTTTCAGGTCGTGCGCAAGGTACATAACAAGGTCGTTTTTGCGCGCGGTTTCCTCGCGCAGAAGTGTCTGCGCGAGCATGAGCTTTGACTTTGCGTCGCTCAGCGGAACGGCGATCTCGTTTGGAATGCCGGCCTCGGGCGTATCGCTGAGCATGAACTGCCCGACCGCATTGCCTATTCGGCGGCGCTCGGCGTTCAGGCGAAGCCGCGAAACGACGCCTATAATAATTACGCAGAACGCAAAGACCGCGAGCGTAAGCCTGAACGCAAGGCCTTTTATGCTCTCCCAGTCAGGCTCAATGGACTTTGTTGCCGCCGCCTGATCGTAATATTCTAACATGTAGCCCCGATAAAACCACTCGCGCAGTGTGCCGTTGAGGGGGTTATCAAAAAAGCTCAGCAGCAGAGCGACGAGCACCTCGACGCAGATTAATATGCCGATGTAGGTGAGCGCCGTGCGGAGCGCGCTTTTAGTTTTCGATCTCATACCCAACACCCCAAACGGTTTTAATAAACTTCGGCTTTCGCGCCGGCTCGTGCATCTTCTCGCGCAGGCGGCCTATGTGCGCCATGACGGTGTTGCTGCTGCTCGTGAGGAATTTTTCCTTCCACACGGCTTCGAACAGCTCCTCGGATGCTACGACCCTGCCGGCGTTATCGCACAGATACCACAGAATGTCGAACTCCGTCGGCGTGAGCGAAAGCTCGCGCCCGAACAGCGAGCAGCGGCGTGAAGCGCGGTTTATCGTAAGGCCGCGGATATCCATTTCGTCGTTGGTCTCCGCTCCCCGGCGGCAGCGGCGCAGAACGGTCTTGACGCGCGCGGTGACCTCAAGGGGGTTAAACGGCTTTGTTATATAGTCGTCCGCACCGATGGTCAGGCCGAGAATCTTGTCCGAATCCGTGACGCGCGCGGTGAGCATGATTATCGGAAAATCGTGCTTCTCGCGCATTTTGCGCAAAAGCGCAAAGCCGTCGGTATCCGGCAGCATAACGTCAAGAACGGCGAGCGCAGGCTCGCATTTTTCGACAAAGCTCAGCGCATCGGCTCCGTTGAGGAACTTATGCACCTCGTATCCGTCATTTTCAAGGTACAGGCCGATAAGATCGGCGATCTCGCGCTCGTCATCGACGACGATGATCCTGTCAGCCATTTATCCGAGGCTCTTTTCGAGCTTTTCGATGCCGACGCGCATTCTGCGCAGGGTCTCGTCCTTGCCGAGGATGCGGCAGATCTCGACAGCGCCGCCGGGCGTTACGGCCTTGCCGGCCGCGGCGATACGCACGGGCCACATGACCTTTGCATTTTTGCACTCGCACTTTTCGGCCATGCCGGTCATCGCGGCGAGGATGTTCTCGTCGCACCAGTCGGAAATGCCCTCGAAAACGGGCAGCATGGCGCGCAGCATCTCAAGCGAGCCGGCCTCATCGGTCTTGCTCTTTTTGTGGATATAAAGCGCCGTGTCGTACTCGGGCAGCTCGTCGAAGAAATCAAGCTTTTCGGGAATGTCGGTGAGAACCTCCGTGCGCTGCTGCAAAAGCGCGGCGATAGCGGCGGCGCTTATCTCGGGCTTTTTAACGGCCTTGCGGATAAACGGCTCGGCGGCCTCGGCAAAGGCCTCGGGGCTCATGGCGCGGATGTATTCGGCGTTAAAATACTTGAGCTTTTCGATATCGAAGATAGCAGGGGACTTGGAGATGCCCTTTATGTCGAATATCTCGGCAAGCTCCTGCATGGAGAATATCTCGCGCTCGCCGCCGGGGCTCCAGCCGAGCAGCGCGACGTAGTTTACAACGGCGTCGGTGAGATAGCCCTGCGCGATAAGATCCTCATACGAGGGGTCGCCGTGGCGCTTGCTCATCTTGTTGTGCGCATCGCGCATGACCGGCGAGCAGTGGACATAGGCCGGGATCTCCCAGCCGAAGCCCTCGTACAGCAGATTGTATTTCGGCGAGCTTGAAAGATACTCCGAGCCGCGCACGACATGGGTTATGCCCATGAGGTGATCGTCGATGACGTTTGCAAAGTTATATGTCGGCAGTCCGTCGCGCTTTATGAGCACCTGATCGTCAAGTGTCGAGTTTTCAACGGTGATATCGCCGAAAATCTCGTCGTGGAACGTGGTGCTGCCCTCCTCGGGTATCTTCTGACGCACAACGAACGGCTCGCCGGCCGAGGCCTTTGCGTCGCTTTCCTCGCGGCTGAGGAAGCGGCAGGGATCGGCGACCTTTTCAAAGCCCTCGGTCTCCTCCTGCTTTTCGCAGAAGCAGCGGTAGGCGTGACCCTTCTCGATGAGAAGGTCGGCGTACTTGCCGTAAAGATCGCGGCGCTCGGTCTGAACATAGGGGCCGACAGGGCCTCCGACGTCGGGGCCTTCGTCGTGATCAAGGCCGCACTCGGCCATCGTGCGGTAGATAACGTCAACCGCGCCCTCGACCAGACGCTCCTGATCGGTGTCTTCAATTCGAAGAATGAACTTTCCACCGCTGTGGCGCGCTATGAGCCATGTGTACAGCGCAGTGCGCAGATTGCCCACATGCATATATCCCGTGGGGCTGGGGGCAAATCTCGTGCGAACCTCGCCCTTGGGTATGCGAGCCTCCATTTGCTCGAACCATGTCATATCCATAAACTTTTCCTCCGAAAAACATAGATAACAACAGTGTAAAATGTATTTTGGCAGTTGTCAAGTGACAGTTAAGATGGTAAAATGCTATTTTAGATTAGTATCAGATCAAACAGGAGATAACTCAAATGGAAGAGATAAAAAAGAAAAGCATGCTGTCGGGCATTCAGCCCTCGGGCGATCTTCACCTCGGCAATTATTTGGGAGCCGTGAAAAACTGGGGTGCAAGAGCCGATGAATTTGACTGCTATTATTTTATGGCCGATCTGCACACGCTCACCGTGCGCCAGGATCCTAAGCTGCTGCGCCGCCGCAGCCTCGAGCAGCTTGCCCAGTACATTGCCTGCGGCATAGACCCGGAAAAGAACGTTCTGTTCCTGCAAAGCCATGTTCACGAGCATGCAGAGCTTGGCTGGATACTCAATTGCTACACCATGTTCGGCGAGCTCAGCCGCATGACGCAGTTTAAGGATAAGTGCGCAAAGAACGCCGATAATATAAACGGCGGACTGTTCACCTATCCCAGCCTCATGGCGGCGGATATCCTGCTGTATCAGGCAGACTATGTTCCCGTCGGCGAGGATCAGCGCCAGCACTGCGAGCTTACGCGCGATATAGCCGTGCGCTTTAACAACCTCTACGGCGAGACCTTCAAGGTCCCCGAGGCGTATATCCCCAAGGCCGGCGCGCGCGTTATGGGACTCGGAAACCCCACCTCGAAGATGAGCAAATCCGATCCCAACGGCTGCGTTTTCCTTATGGAAAAGCCCGAGGATATCGCTCGCAAGTTCAAGCGCGCCATAACCGACTCCGACACCGAAAACTGCGTGCACTTTGACCCGGCGAACAAGCCCGGCGTTTCAAACCTCATGAACATCTATTCCGCAGTCACCGGCAAGAGCATTGACGAAATAGAGCGCGAATTTGAAGGTCAGGGCTACGGCGTTTTCAAGCCTGCGGTCGGCGACGCCGTTATCGAGACCCTGCGCCCGATCCGCGAGGAGGCAACGCGCCTGCTTGACGACAAGGCCTATCTTTGCAGCGTCTACACCGAGGGCGCGCAGAAGGCAAGCGTCATCGCGCGCAAGACCCTCCGCAAGGTATATAAGAAGGTAGGTCTCGTAGAAAAGCCCTTCTAATTTCACTGGAGATATATAGATATGATCGATCTAAGTTTTGATGTCTGGAAGAACATCCTGCTCGCGCTGGCTGTTGCGTTTATCATTTCCTTTGCCGCGACGCCCGTTGTCAGCTCCTTTGCCAAAAAGGTCGGAGCGATCGACATTCCGGACAAAAAGCGCCATATTCACAGCCACCCCATACCGCGCATGGGCGGCCTTGCTATATTCCTGGGCTTTCTGCTGTCGGTGCTGCTGTTTGCAAACATAACGCCGCAGGTTCGCGGCATTCTGCTCGGTGCTATCCTCATCGTCGTTGTCGGCGCGATCGACGACGTGATGAACCTCAACGCATGGCTTAAGTTCTGCGTGCAGATAGTCGCGGCGGTCATCGCCGTTTTGTCCGGCGTTATCATAAACGTTGTGTCAAATCCGCTGCTTATAACGAGCGAGCAGGCCGTGACCATCGGCATCCTCGCCGTTCCCGTGACCATACTGTGGATAGTCGGCGTAACAAACTCTGTTAACCTCATCGACGGGCTTGACGGTCTCGCCTGCGGCGTTTCCGCCATCGCGTCGCTGACGATGCTCGTCGTGTCGCTTCTTGTGTCCGATGCGAACATCAACGTCGCCGTCATCCTCGCCGCGCTCTGCGGCGGATGCCTGGGCTTTATCCCGTATAACCTCAACCCGGCGAAGATATTCATGGGCGATACCGGCGCGCTGCTGCTGGGCTATGTTCTGGCGACGGTCTCGGTCATCGGAATGTTCAAGTTCTATGCCATCGTTACATTTGTCCTGCCTGTGCTTGCGCTTGCCGTTCCGCTTTCGGACACGATATTTGCGTTCACACGCCGCATCCTGCACGGACAAAGCCCCTTCCATGCCGACAGGGGACACTTTCACCACAAGCTGCTGGACATGGGCCTGAGCCAAAAGCAGGCCGTCGCCGTGCTCTACGCCGTTTCGGCCATCCTCGGCCTTGCCGCGGTGCTGCTGACCTCGACCGGAATCATCCGCGTCGTCGTTGCCGTCATTGCCTTTGTCATTGCCGTGTGCATATGGCTGTTCGTGTTCAGAAACAACAACAATATCCATCCGCTGCCGCACGAGAAGCCGGCGGATGAGTCCGGGGAGGCCGACAGCAAAAATGAGTAAGCTTAAAGTCATGTCCGTTTTCGGCACGCGCCCGGAAGCGATAAAAATGGCGCCGCTCGCGCTTGAGCTTCAGCGCCGCGAGAGCATCGAAAGCCTCATCTGCGTCACCGCGCAGCACCGCGAGATGCTTGATTCCGTGATGCACTGCTTCGGCCTGAAAGCCGACGCGGATCTCAACATCATGGGCAAAAACCAGACGCTTACCGATGTTACCGTCAAGGCGCTCAAGGGGCTTGAGGGCTGCTTTGCGGAGCTTCGCCCCGATCTTGTCCTCGTACACGGCGACACGAGCACGACCTTTTCCGCCGCGCTCGCCGCGTTCTATGCGAAGATACCCGTCGGCCATGTCGAGGCCGGCCTGCGCACCTACGATCGCTACAGCCCGTTTCCCGAGGAGATGAACCGCTGTCTCGTCGGCCGCCTTGCAACGCTGCACTTCGCGCCGACGGCGAAGAACGCGGAAAATCTGCGCGCCGAGGCCGTCACCGGCGATATCTTTATCACCGGCAACACCGTCATCGACGCAATGAAATATACAGTCGGCGACGGCGGCTTTGCCTCGAGCGAGCTTAAAAGCATCGACTTTTCAAAGCGCGTCATTGCAATGACCTGCCACCGCCGCGAAAACTACGGCGAGCCGATGAAGAATATTTTTTCCGCCGTGCGCACCGTTGCGCTGACGCACCCCGATGTTGAGATCGTCTATCCCGTGCATCTGTCGCCCGTCGTGCGCGGCGCGGCAAGCGAGTACCTTGCGAATCTGCCGAACGTTCACCTCATCGAGCCGCTCGACGCGATGGATATGCACCGGCTCATGAGCGCAAGCTACATGGTCATGACCGACTCCGGCGGCATTCAGGAGGAGGCGCCCTCGCTGGGCAAGCCCGTCCTCGTTCTGCGCCGCGAGACCGAGCGCCCCGAGGCCGTTGCGGCCGGCACGGTCAAACTCACCGGCGTTGACCGCGACGATATCATCCGCGATGCCGACGAGCTGCTCACCGGCGGCGAAATGTATCAGCGCATGGCGCACGCCGTCAATCCCTATGGCGACGGCCACGCCTGCGAGCGCATCGCCGACGCTATCGAGTTCTCCTTCGGCCTGCGCGAGACTCGCCCCTCATCTTTTTAGTGGCGTTTTTTTAGAGGCGATTTGACGCAGCTACGGATACGGTTATTGCGGTGTCCCGGTTCGAAACTGCGGAAGAAACCGTAACGTTTCGCGCTTTTTTAGAGGCGTATTGGAGCACCTACGGATACATATATCTCCGGTAGCCCGGTTCGAGGGTGCCGACGAAACCGTAACGTTTCGCGCTTTTTTAGAGGCGCATTGGAGCACCTACGGATATATATATCTCTGGTAGCCCGGTTCGAGGGTGCCGACGAAATCGTAACGTTTCGCTTCCTGTAATGTTGCGCTATATTAGCGCAAAAATTGCCTGTATGATCGAAAAAAGCGCCGAGTATGAATTGACTTGAAAATCGCTGCCGGGATCTTATCGATATTGCAAAGGACACGGGCATCTGGTATATTCATATCCGTAAAGCTCGAGGAGGAAAACGGCGATGACAAAAATACTGTTTATCTGCCACGGCAATATATGCCGCAGCCCGATGGCGGAGTATTTCATGAAAGACATTGTGCGTCGCGAGGGGCTGGAAAAGCGGTTTGAGATAGCGTCCGCGGCGACGAGCCGCGAGGAGATAGGAAACGATGTGTATCCGCCTGCGCGCAGGACGCTCGTTGAGCACGGCATTTCCTGTCCGCGCCGCGCGGCAAGGCAGCTTACGCGAGCGGATTTCGAAGAGTATGATCTCATAATTGGCATGGACAGCGAAAACGAGCGCGGCATGCGGCGCATCTGCGGCGACGGCGATGCCGAAAAGATACACCTGCTCATGGACTACACCGACCACCCGGGCGATGTTGCCGATCCGTGGTACACCCGCGACTTTGAAGCAACCTGGCGCGATGTGTCCGACGGCTGCCGCGCCCTTCTGAAAAGCCTGAAATAAACAGAATTAGCACGCCTTGTAACGTATCACTTTTGTGCATTGCCGAAAGTGCGATAATCTCCGCCGAATACGACGATGTTTTGTTGACAAACAGCCGCTTTGCTATATATAATAGTTAAGATTGTACAGTTTTACCGGCAAAGGAGGAGTGCTGCTTGGCTTCGGGCGGAAAACACCTCAAAAAGCAAGCGAATAAAAAGCGCGGCAGCGGCGCCCATCTGTCGGAAAGAGACAGGCAGCGCGCAGCCAGGCGGCGCTCACGCAGCGCAAACCGACGCGGCAGACTCAGGCGCGGCGCACCGCAGATGATAGTCATGCTGCTGCTTTGCATCGTCATGATATCTCCGCTGCGCAGCTGCATAATAAGCGACTCGGACTATGTCGGCTATGCCGCCGCGCGCGAAACGGCCCTTGCCGACGCCGGAATCACTCAGGAAAAGGCAAACAACCTTTCCGCCGAGATGATCAAGATCGGCGACACCGTGTGCTACAAGGTCCAATTCACCGGCTCCGTCACCGACTATCGATACATAATAGACGCAAAAACCGGCCTCATAATCGGCCAGAATTTTTACAGAACAGAAGGATAAATAGACGAAAAAGCCAAAAACAGGGCATGGTTAATATGCCCTGTTTTCATTTATGAGACACAATTAAATGTGTTTAATAACAAATTGATCGCCAAACAGAGGCGCGTTTGTTCAACATAAAGCACAAAAAACATGTTTAAATAGGGATATATTGTGGTTGCAATTTGTGAAAAAAAGTGTTATACTTATTCCACTATTGTGTGGGCGCACGTCAACCTATGGCGTGACACTGTTTTGTAAACGTTCGACACCGCGGTTTTACCGACGGTGTCTACCGTGATAAATTAGTCAATCATATTTAAAGGAAGGAAGAACCATATGATGAACGAAAAGTACGCACCACTATTCACTCCGTTCAAGATTGGCAATGTCGAAATAAAGAACCGCATTGTCCAGTGCTCCATGGGCGGTACCTCTCTGTTTGGCTGGCTTGAGCCCTGCCATTTCGACAAAGAGGCAGCTTATTTCCTGCTCCAGAGAGCTCAGAAGGGCGTTGGCCTTGTTCTCCCCGGCATGCAGTGTGTCCGTGATACCATGGGCCGCCGTTGGCTGTATCAGAACAAGAGAATGTTCAAGCAGCTCAAAGAGTACATGGTAGAGTACCACAAGACCGGCGCAAAGCTGTTCATCCAGCTGGCAGCAGGCTTCGGCCGCTCCATGGCAGTTACCCCCTGGATGGTCGTCCTGAACAAGAATCCCATCCTCAACAAGATCGCTTCCCCTATCGTTGACGTTAGCTACAGCTGCGCTTCCGCATCTGCAACTCCTAACCGTTGGCAGGAGGATATGCTCTCCCGTCCCATGACCGTTAAGGAAATCCACGAGATGGTCGAGGCATTCGGCAAGACCGCAAAGATGCTGCGCGACGCAGGCGTTGACGGTGTCGAGATCCACGCTGTCCACGAAGGTTACCTGCTTGACCAGTTCACCATGGAGAACTGGAACTGGCGTGAAGACGAGTACGGCGGCTCCTTCGAGAACCGTTTCCGCTTCCCCGTTGAGATCGTTCAGTGCATCAAGAGATACGCCGGCGAAGACTTCCCCGTATCCCTGCGTTACTCCGTTAAGTCCTACACCAAGACCTGGGGTAAGGGCGCTGTTCCCGGCGAAGAGTTCGTAGAGTGGGGCCGTGACATGCCCGAATCCGAGAAGGCTATCAAGTACCTCGGCGACGCAGGCTACGACTTCTTCAACTGCGATAACGGTACTTACGACGCTTGGTACTGGGCACATCCGCCTCAGTACATGCCCGACAACTGCAACCTCGCAGACGTTGAGCACATAAAGAAGTTCACCGACAAGCCCGTAGCATGCGCAGGCCGTATGCTGCCCGAGACCGCCGCAGAAGAGATCGCTGCCGGCCGTCTGGACGCTGTCGCAATCGCACGTCAGAACCTCGTCGATCCCGATTGGATCATCAAGATCCAGGAAGGCCGCGAGGACGAGATCAAGCCCTGCATCCGCTGCCACAACGGCTGCTTCAACTTTGCTAAGTACAAGGGCACCGCAAACATCCAGGGCCTTGAGGACTCCCTGCACCTCGGCCGCTGCGCACTTACTCCGTCCACCATGCAGCACAACCGCTACAAGATCGTTCCGACCAAGAACCCCAAGAAGGTTGCTATCGTCGGCGCAGGTATCGGCGGCGTAGAGGCAGCTCTGGTTCTTACCCAGCGCGGCCACAAGCCCGTTATCTTTGAAAAGACCGACCGTATCGGCGGCCTGTTCCTCACTGCTTCCGCAATGAGCTTCAAGGAGAACGACAAGGCTCTCATCACCTGGTATGAGAACGAAGTTAAGAAGGCCGGCCTCGACATTCGCTTCAACACCGAGATCAACGATCTGGGTATCCTCCGCGGCTATGACGAGATCATCGTTGCAACCGGCGCAGTTCCCAGAAAGATGCTGATCCCCGGCTTCGAGAAGTGCCTCACCTTCACTCAGCTCCTGCGTGAGAAGTACCCCGTAGGCGACAAAGTGGTCTTCTTCGGCGGCGGCCAGTCCGCTTGCGAAGCTGCATACGAGATGGTCCTCCAGGGCAAGCACCCGATCATCGTCGAGTACGCAAAGGACCTCGTTCCTGCACAGAACGTCTGCCTGTCCAACGCTTCCTTCCTGCGTGATGTTCTCGAGTATCACAAGGTTCCCACTTACCTTGAGCATACTATCCGCGAGATCAAGGACAAGACCGTCGTTATCGCTTCCAAGGACGGCAAGAACGTATTTGAGGTCGAGTACGACAATATCGTAAACGGCATCGGCTTCGTTCCCGCACCTGTCGGCGGCAAGGGCAAGAACATCCACCGCGTCGGCGACTGTGTCACCATCGGCAACCTGCGTACCGCTATCTGGCGCGCATGGGATGTCTGCATGAAGATATAGTCTCCAGACCCCAATAAAACCAAAGCATAACAAATCCGGTACGGAATTTTCCGTACCGGATTTTTTCTTTTTAGTGGCGCATTGAGGCTGCTGCGGATACGGTGATCTCTGGCAGCCCGACAGGAGACAGCGGAACAAACAATAGTTGCTACGCAACCCGATAGTCCAAGCTACGTTTTGCGGTTGCCCGGTTCGAGGATGCGGAGGAAACCATGCTGCTTCGCAGCTGTTAGCTGAGAGCAGAGAGTAATTGTGTGCGCAAGCGCACGGATTTAGTTACGCATTTGGTCCGTACCTATACGGTTCTTGCGTCAGCACGACCGGAGGGGGCAGGCAAAACCGTGAAACTGCCGAGCTGCGATAGTGCACTTCTAAATTCAGTACCGCAGTTGCGTTACGCGAGGCAAATACGGTTTCCTCGCACCTTCAATACCGGGATGCAAAATCCTTTGTTGCATTCATGTTACGCGAAACGCTATGGTTTATTTCGTTGTTTCCGGTCGGGTCACCAGAGATGACCGTATCCGTAGGTGCGGTAATTCGCCTCTAAAGCGGCAGGGCGTATTTTTCGGAGTAACGGCGGTAGTGCTCGGCAAATTCGGGAACGTCCTTGCGCTCATGCTGCGTTTCGTGGGCGCTGAGCGTGTGCTTTTTCAGATCGAGCACACACAGAGCGACGTTGGAGCAGTGGTCGGATGCGCGCTCGAGGTTCGTCAGGAGGTCCGACCACACAAAGCCGGCCTCAATGCTGCACTCACCCTTTTTCATGCGCAGGATATGCCGCGTGCGCAGCTCATCCTTCAGATCGTCCACGACCTGCTCGAGCGGCTCGACGCAGGAAGCCGCCTGTGCGTCGTTTTCGGCAAACGCCTTGACCGCAAGATCCATGACCTCGCCGACGGCAGCCGACATGACCGACAGCTCGTACTTTGCGCTGCGTGAAAATTCAAGCTGCTTGTCGTGCATCTCCTCGGCGGACTCGATGATGTTCACCGCGTGGTCGCCGATGCGCTCAAAATCGCCGATGAGCTTCAAAAGCTCAGTGACCTCCTCGCTGGCGGCGTCGCTGAGCGGCTCCGCGCCGAGCTTAAGCAGATAAGTTCCGAGCATATCCTCGTACTTGTCGGTTTTGTCCTCGCTCTCGCGCACCTCCTGCGCGGCCTTGGGGTCAAACTCCATGACGCAGTCGATGGCCTTTTTCAGCGCGCCGGATGCATAGTATGCCATATCCTCGGCGACAACGCTGCACTGCTCGAGCGCGAGCGGCGGAGTCGCGAGAAGGCGCTCGTCGAGCGTGACCTCGGCATCCTTTTTCTTGCCGTCGGGAACGAGGCGGATCGCGAGCTTTTCAAGCAGCCCGGACGCCGGCAGCAGCAGCGCCGTGCAGGCAACGTTGAACGCCGTGTGCGCGATCGCAATGCCGTACATCGTTGCGCTCTCGCCGAGTATTGCCGGAGCTGCAACGGCGCGGATAATGCAGAACACCGTGAGCCACACCACCGTGCCGATGACGTTGAACGACAGGTGGACGATAGCCGCGCGCTTTGCGTTGCGGCTCGTGCCGACGGAGGAGATCAGCGCCGTGACGCAGGTGCCGATGTTCTGGCCCATGATGATGGGTATGGCCGCAGCGTAGCTCACCTGTCCGGACAGCGCCAGAGCCTGAAGAATGCCGACGGATGCCGAGCTTGACTGGATGATCGCGGTCAGGGCCGCGCCGGCGAGAACGCCCAGCAGCGGATTGGTGAATGCGACGAACAGCTGCCTGAACGCAGGCACCTCGCGCAGCCCGGAGACCGCGCCGGACATGGTGTCCATGCCGAACATGAGCGTCGCAAAGCCCAGCATGATCATTCCGGTGTCGTTTTTGCGGCTGTCCTTGCTGAACATATACATTATTATACCGATAAGCGCGAGCACCGGTGTGAACGACGTGGGCTTGAGAAGCTGAACCCACACAGCGTCGCCGCTTATGCCGCCGAGGCTCAGCAGCCACGCGGTCACGGTCGTGCCGATGTTTGCGCCCATGATAACGCCGATCGCCTGCTTGAGCGTCATAAGCCCCGAGTTTACAAAGCCGACAACCATAACGGTCGTGGCCGATGAGCTTTGTATAACAGCCGTGACGACAAGTCCGGTCAAAAAGCCCGTCATTGTCTTGCCGGTCATCTTGCCAAGCGTCGTGCGCAGGCGGCTGCCCGCGCGGCGCTCGAGTGCCTGACCCATTATGTTCATGCCGAACAGAAACAGGCACAGCCCGCCTATCATCTCCAGCGCGTCAAATATGTCCATAAATTACCCTCTCTTACATTTTACAATTCATTTTACAATCACCATTTTAGCCCCAGTTTATCAAATCAATAATCCGCTCTTTGTAAAATCCCCGTAAAGTTTTTTAGAGGCGATTTTGCGCACCTACGGATACGCTTATTGCCGGTGCCCGGTGTCGAAGTTACCGACGAAACCGTAAAACTGCCGCCATACATAAGTGCGGCGCTGCGTTTTGCGCTTGCCCGGTTCGAAACGTTGGAATTAACCGCAACTGCTACGCAACCCAGTAGTGCGTTGCTGCGTTTTGCACCGCATCCTTGTAGGGAACGGATGTATCCGTTCCGTATGTAACGGTTTAGTCGGAACTGAAATCTATAGTCGTAGGGGCGAGCATTGATCGTTTTTTTAGAGGCGATTTTACATTCTACAAATACATTTTTTGCGGTATCCCGACCGGTGATTACTGACGAAGTCGGTACATATGGAAACAAAGTAGCGCCTACTGCGCGGATATAATTACACCTCATCTGCCGCAAGCGGCATCTTCCCCTCAAGCTCCGCAAGGGGAAGACAATGTCGAAACCTTGACTGCGTACCGTTGTATTAACTGCGTCGGTAGAGGCAACAAAACGGAACGGATAAATCCGTTCCCTACGAGCGACCGTTGGCCGCAGCGAAGAGCTAATAGCTGATAGTTAATAGTTTTTTAATTCAACCCCTCGGCAGCAAAGCTGCCTGCTCCCCTTGACAGGTGAGCCAATGAGGTGCGGCGCGAAATTCAGCAACGCACCTGCGCTACGCGAAACGTTACAGTTTTCGCCATTGTCCCGAACCGGGCTACCGCAATAAATGTATCCGTAGGTGCGCCAAATCGCCTCTAAAAAATCGCCTCTAAAAAATCGCCTCTAAAAAAACTCTTGACATGGCGAGGATTTTTTGATATTCTATTTAAGCGCTCCAAAGACAGCAGGTGACTTATGGTGTAAATCCTGCCGAGGATGGCATCATATTTTTGATTGCTTACAACCTTCGTGTCTTTGTGCACGGAGGTTTTCTTTATGAGCGTGAACATCAGTGTGGAGGTGAAAAACACACATGCCTAACGCAAAAGTTCTCAGCGAGAAGCAGGCGATAGTAGAAGCACTCGTCGAGCGCATCAACGCAGCAAGCGCAGGTATTCTGGTTGATTACCAGGGTATCACCGTGGCCGAAGATACGGCTCTGCGTACCGAGATGCGCAAGGAGGGCGTTGACTACACCGTCGTCAAGAACACCCTTACCAGGATCGCTATCGACAAGGTCGGAATGAACGAACTTGATCCCGTCCTCAACGGCAGCACATCCATGGCAACCAGCACCGAGGACCCCATCGCTCCGTTCCGTATCATCAGCGATTACTCCAAGAAGCTCGGCGATAAGTTCAATATCAAAGCAGCTTTCATGGAGGGCAAGATCCTCAGCGAGCAGGAGATAGCAGAGCTGTCCACGCTCACCAGCAAGAACGACCTGTACTCGAAGCTGGCAGGCTCCCTGAATGCAATCATGGGCGGCCTTGCAGTTGCTCTGAGCGAAGTCGTCGAGCAGAAGGGCGGCGCAGCCGCTCCGGCAGAAGCAGCAGAATAATCGGCTGCATCAAACATTAAAATTTGGAGGAAATTATAATGGCAAGCGAAAAAATCACCGCCATGATCGACGAGATCAAGGCTCTTTCCGTTCTCGAGCTCAAGGAGCTCGTTGATGAGATCTGCGAGACTTTCGGCGTTTCCGCAGTAGCAGCAGCAGCTCCCGCAGCAGGCGGCGCAGCAGAGGCTGTCGCAGAGAAGACCGAGTTCGACGTTGTTATGACCAGCTTCGGCGCAGAGAAGATCAAGGTCATCAAGGAGATCCGCGGCATCACCGGTCTTGGCCTGGCAGAGGCAAAGGCAATGGTCGAGAAGGTTCCCGTTGCTGTCAAGGAAGGCATTTCCAAGGAAGACGCAGAGGCTCTCAAGGCTCAGCTCGAGGCAGTCGGCGCAGCAGTCGAGATCAAGTAAGAAATTACTTAAACAAGCAAAAAACTCCGTTCATCCGAACGGAGTTTTTGCTTTTTAGTGGCGTATTTGGTCTGATACCGATACGGTTCTTGCGTCAGCACGACCGGATGGTGCGGAGAAAACCGTGGATGCCTCGCAACCCGGTAGTGCGGCGCAAAACGCAGCTCCGCACTAATGTTACGCGACAGTTTTCCAGTTTTGTCGGTAACTTCGACACCGGGATACCGCAATAAATGTATCCGCAGGTGCGTCAATGCGCCACTAAAAAATTATTTAATAAGAAGGGTGTCCATGATTGCGAGCATTTCGGGATTTGAGCGGAGCTTTACACGCTCGTCCTCGTTATCGTCGCCCATGAGCACGACCGTTGTCAGCACATAGTCGGACGTCGAGTCCGCGGCCGGGAACGCCATGCAGTAGCTGCCGCCGTTTGTGAAGCAGATGCCCTCGGCGTTTTTGAAGCTGACCTTGCCGAAGTTCTTGTAGTTCTCGGCAACGGATTTCTCAAGCGCCGCGAAGTCCTCGCCGTGATAGTACGGCGCGTACTCGATCTGGATGGAGAAGTCATCGGTGTTTATGATCGCAACATGCGAGTCGCCCGAGTCGGTGATGTAGCCCTCGGACACTACGCCGAACGCGTGCTTATCGGCATCGTATGTGACCGTGACGGTGATCTCCTTTGCGTCCTTGTAGCCGCTTGCGAAGCTGTAAACTCCGGCTTTGGGGTTCTTGAAGGAAAACTCCGCGCCGTTTTTGCCGCCGGACTTCGGAGCAGCTTTCGCCGTGGGCTTTGCCGCTGCCGGCTTCTTCTCCGCGCCGGACTTGCCCTTGAGCGCAAGCGCAGCGCCTGCTGCCGCCGCTGCCGCGATGGGTGCTATGACCAGCCATTTTTTCATGGTTTCGACCTCCGTTTATTTTCATTTTCTGGCTTGCTATGATTTTAACCCATACCGGTATGCATAGTCAAGCGCATTGACGCGAACCTTAAGTTTTGCTACAATATTTCAGTGGCGAATTGACGCTGCTACGGATACGGTGATTGCCGGTGCCCGGTTCGGGGCATTGGCAGAAACCATAACGTTTCGCGTAACGCAAGTGCGACAAATGGTTTTGTCAGCACTCACCGGTCGGGCTGACGCAATAAACGTATCGGTATAAGCGTAAAGGCGCTACTAAAATGCCTTCCCCTGCGTAGCTTGAGGGGAAGGTGTCACCTTTGGTGACGGATGAGGTGTCATTATATCTGCGGTGCTAACCGCCACATTTTTAGATGCGAATTCACATTATACCGATACATTCATTGCGTCAGCCCGACCGGAAACTGCCGACGAAACCGGTATATGCGGAACGGATAAATCCGTTCCCTACAGCTATAGAATTGAGTTCCGGCAAAACCGATACATATGTCAACAATGTAGCGCCTACGGCGCGGATATAATTACACCTCATCTGCCGCAAGCGGCATCTTCCCCTCAAGCTCCGCAAGGGGAAGACAATTGGGTGCAGCCTAATTCTGCACTAATATAGCACAATCTTCCGGGGTGCGAGACGTCATGGTTTCCGCCAGCGTTCCGAACCGGGCACTAATATAAATGTATGGGAGCGGCGCTAATTCGCCTCTTAAAAAGCGCCACTGAAAAAATGGAATTGTGGAAAGACGGGCCGCAGTTTGAGCAGTCGGAGCATTTCCGGCTGGGCACGGACTCCGTGCTGCTGGCCGATTTTGTGAATATAGGCGCGCGGCGCAGAGGCATTGACCTCGGCTGCGGCTCGGGCATACTGCCGCTGCTGCTTCTGACAAGGAGCACGGCGCTGCACATGACGGGGCTTGAGCTGAACCCCGAGGCCGCGCGCGTTGCGCGCGAGAACATTGCCGCGAACGCGCTGGACGATCGCTGCAATATCGTCGTCGGCGATATCCGCCGCTGCCGGGACGAGTTCAAGACCGGGCAGTTTGACCTCGTAGTGTCGAACCCACCGTACTTTGCCGCCGGAAGCGGCAAGCTCAGCCCGAACGCGGACAAGGCCGCGGCGCGCGGCGAGGTGCTGTGCACGCTGGAGGATGTCTGCCGCGCGGCAGCGTTCCTGTGCCGAACGGGCGGCGCGTTCTGCCTTGTGCATCGCGCCGAGCGCCTTGCGGATGTGATATGCCTGCTGCGCGACACGGGCTTTGAGGCAAAGCGGCTGCGCACGGTCGCACACAAGCCCGGCAAGGAGCCATCGCTCGTGCTCATCGAGGCGCGTCGCGGCGCAGGCTCGGGACTTAAAATAATGCCGCCGCTGCATATCTGCGGCGACGACGGGCGCGAGAGCGCCGAGATAAAACGCATCTATCACAGGGAGGACTGACATGAGCGGTAAATTATTCTTGGTTGGAACGCCGATCGGCAACCTCGGCGACCTTTCGCCGCGCGGCGAACAGGCGCTGCGCGACGCCGACTTCATCGCCGCAGAGGACACGCGCGTTACGATGAAGCTGCTCAACCACTTCGACATACGCAAGCCGCTCGTGAGCTATTTCGAGCACAACAAATATGCGTCCGGCGCAAAAATTCTCGAGCGCATCATCGCCGGAGAAAACTGCGCGCTCGTGACCGACGCCGGCATGCCGGCCATATCCGACCCCGGCGAGGAGCTTGTGCGCATGTGCGCCGACAGCGGAGTTGAGGTGCTTGTCGTGCCCGGCCCGGCCGCCCTGGTTTCGGCCGTTGCGCTGTCCGCGCTGCCGTCGGGCAGGTTCTGCTTTGAGGGTTTCCTGTCCACCGCGAACAAAAGCCGCCGCGAGCACCTGGAAAGTCTGCGCGGCGAGAAGCGCACCATGATTTTTTACGAAGCGCCGCACAAGCTAATGCGCACGCTCGAGGACATGAAAGCCACCTTCGGCGCGGATCGCCGCATTGCGCTGTGCCGCGAGCTGACAAAGCTCCATGAGCAGACGATACGCACGACGCTCGGCGAGGCGGTCGAGTATTTTTCCGCAACGCCGCCCAAGGGCGAGTTCGTGCTGGTCATCGACGGAGCGCCGGATTCCGAGCCGGAGTTTACGCTCGCCGACGCGCTCACCCTCGTCGAGCACTATCGCTCCGAAGGCCTGTCGCGCAAGGCCGCCTGCAAAAAGGCTTCCGCCGAAACCGGTATGTCCCCCAAAACCCTCTACGACAGCTCTTTGGAGGAGCATTGACGCAGTCACCAATGCGCCTCTAAAAAATCGCTACTAAAAAGTTGACAAATGGAAAGGCGGGGCGTATAATCGAGGCTGTTTTTTCGGGCGAGGGGGAATTTGCTTCATGTACGCCAAGCGCATACGCGGCCAGATGTCCGAATCCATGCTCACGGCCGTGTTTATAATCCTGTCCGGCGGTTTGCAGGATTCTTACACCTATCTTTGCCGCGGTAAGGTTTTCGCAAACGCGCAGACGGGCAACATCGTCCTGCTGAGCGCATATCTCTTCGACGGAGAGTGGTCGCACTGCGCAAGATATTTTGTCCCTGTGCTGGCCTTTATGCTCGGTATTTTCGTTGCCGAGTGCGTCCACCGGCATTATAAATACATGGAGCGTGTACACTGGCGGCAGCTCATAATTTTGTCCGAGATAGTCCTGCTTTTCGCCGTCGGCTTTCTGCCGCAGACGATTAATACTTTCGCCAACGCCGTCGTTTCCTTTGTGTGCGCCATGCAGGTGCAGACCTTCCGAAAGGTGCGCGGCCACGCCTACGCAAGCACCATGTGCATCGGCAACATGCGCAGCGGCACCGAGGCACTTTGCGCATATTTCCACACGCGCGATATCGCGATCCTGCACAAGGCGCTGACGTATTTCGGCGTGATCGTCCTGTTTGCGCTCGGCGCCGGGCTTGGCGCGCTGCTGACAAACGTTTTTGCCGTCCGCGCGATCTGGTTTTCCTGCGCTCTGCTGACAATAAGCTTTTTCATGATGTTTATTAAAGAGACAGAGGAAAAGTTATAAGCATAAAAAACGGTACGGATAATTCCGTACCGTTTCAGTCTGTCGAAAAAGTCCAGCAACGGCTGGGCTTTTTTGCGTTTATATGAT